>Ga0065697_1000280_pt1 | contig 47009 bp, 44 predicted proteins | sample AntLakMe24m_08um_FD_59086 | JGI IMG/M metagenome (GOLD analysis project Ga0065697, IMG submission 59086) | Hypersaline microbial communities from Antarctic Deep Lake - 24m 0.8um v2 (version 3) | ecosystem: Environmental > Aquatic > Non-marine Saline and Alkaline > Hypersaline | place: Deep Lake... | reverse complement strand
AGACCGTCAGTACAACCGCTTCGACACAGAACTCAGGCCGCAGAAACAGCTAGCCGAGGATGCTTTGTGAGGTACTGAGTGTAGGGTCTAAGAGATTAGAGTGCTGGGCGACACGACGACTTGCTCCATGCTCTTGGAACCAGTCGATTGCTTTCTGCCAGCCCTTGGGCCCATCTCGTCGCTGAATCAGGTCAGTGACGTCATTATAGACGTTTGTCGGAAAGTCTGTGTCACCCCCGTCCAACGCGTGAAGGAAACTGGGGACGATATCACCCGGATTATCGATAACACCTGAGTTTTCCCCAGGGAAAGACTGCAGAAATGGTCCAGGGTTGAATTCGTCAATGATTACAATCCGATCTCGGATGTACTGACGTCGTTTACAGTGACTATGATGCCCGATAAGGAGGTCAATGGATTCGATTTCCTCATCAATCGTTTCCATCTTCTCCATATAGTCGCAGTCCATCCCACAGGGAGCCTGATCTCGGAACTTAAGATGAATCGTCCGCCCTGAGTACCCCTTCTCATAGAGGCGTTGGATATCTGCTGCGGACCCATCGTTTTCCCCGAGGAATGTCTCACAATCACGCTGGGGTGCAGGAATACGCTTATACCGGAGATTACCATGTTCCTCTGCTGTCTCTTCGGCCTGCTCATACAGATCAATTCGGCGTGCGAGATACGTGACCGGTTTCTCTGCTTCGAGTGCTAATTTGACGGCGTTCGTTGTTTTGCCGCTGTTCGGAGGCGCTTCAATGAGTACTGGTTCATCTCCGTCACCGGCGTCGTTAATGAGTTCACGTGTGTGGTCGCGGACCGCAGAAATGTCGCCTGCAGTAGTAGAATCAAGCATACTGTCTTGTTTCAGTAACTCAATAAAGATACCATTGGTTTAGGAAGCTACTGGTCCCACCACAGATCAGCAGCACTTGTAATAGAAAAGTGAACCCATGCTATAGTGCAACGATTAGTTACGACTTTTCGTCGATCCATCCGAGCACATCATTTGCTTCATGCTCTTTACCAAGTGCTCCGGCGATATAACCGGCGACAAATGGATCTAGGTTCTCCTCATGAACCGGGATAATGGGGCTAAGGTCTAGATCCCCGTGAATTTCGACAAACCGGAGATGTTGGTCTGTCGCCGCTACTGGGCGAAGTCCGTGTTGCATGAATACAGTAGCGATTGTTCTTCCGTCAAGGAGTGAATCTGGAAAAGAGTATTGAGTGAGGTTGTCCGGGATAGGTTCCGTATCAAGATCATCTACGTGAAGACCATATTCGGACAAGTCTTGATCGTAGACGTGTTGACCATTCCCGTTCAAAAGTGAACTCACTTCATTAAACATCTCTTTGGCATGTTCTCTAGTTTGCCCCTGAGTTGCCAAGTTATGTCTTTCATCAGTAACAGTGAAACTCCCGTATTGATTCTGGTATATGTCTGGAGTACCGTCGTACGTCATTGATTTACCAACTAAGTAAAATTGCTTAAAGTTAATGTTTGAAGTAGCCCCCTTATTCCCCAGTGGGATCCCACCACATTTACGACGAATCTGGTAGCGGGACGTTCTAAACGCGTTACTCGGCAAGGTTATTAGCACGTATTCAGATGATGTTTTGGCGATTGAAAATCAGTAGATAGACTATTATAGATTAGCCTATTCTGAAATAGGCTACTCGGAAGTATTATCCGCTAGTAGGAGAGAGTACGCACATGGACCGCTTCGTGGATCGGGAAAACGAACTCTCACGGCTACGTGGCTGTTACGAATCTGACGACGCCGAGATGGTCGTTATTTTTGGTCGGCGACGACTCGGGAAGACACAACTCGTCCAGCACTCGCTTTCCGACCGAGACGACGCTGTCGTCTATCAAGCAACGGAGACCACGTCACAGATACAACTTGACGAGTTCGTCGATGTCGCGGCCGATACGTTTCCCGGCATCACGGAGATCAAACAGAACTGGGAGTCCCTCTTGGGGTATCTCGGCGACCACGACGGGATCGTGGTCCTTGACGAATTTCCCTACCTCATCGATGCTGACGAAAGCCTCCCGTCAGTTATCCAGCGGCTGTGGGACCAACGCTTCCAGAACACCTCGGGCACACTCATTCTGATCGGGTCCTCGATCAGCATGATGGAAGAAGCGACACTTCTTGGAAATAGCCCGCTGTACGGACGGTTTACCGAGAAACTTGACCTCCGACCACTCGATTTCTCAGCCGCACAGGAGTTCCTTCCCGACGACTATTCGCCTGAAGAACAGATCTTCACGTGGGGCATTTTCGGCGGTGTCCCGTACTACCTCGACGGTGTTAAACTTGATCAGGAGCTTGGAGCGGTTCTTACTGAGGAAGTCCTCTCTCAGAAGGGCTATCTCCACAACGAACCGAGAGTACGTCCTCCGAACTGAACTCACAGACCCAAATCGGTACTTTGCGATCCTCACCGCGATAGCTGCAGGGAAGACGACGTCGAACGAGATTGCGCAAGCAGTCGGAATCGATGGGAAGCAGATTTCGACATACACCCAGAAGTTGGAGCGGCTTCGACTCATCGAACGTGAGGTGCCAATTACCGAGGAAAAAGCGAAATCACGCCGCGGACGCTACCGAATTCTTGACCCCCTGTTTCGCTTCTGGTTCCGCTTCGTCTACGGCAAAGAAGACCGATACGAACGCTTGGGTGAAGACGCCTACGAGGCGGTCATCGAACCAGAACTCCCTGACTTCGTGAGCCAGGAATTCGAGAAGCTCTGCAGGGATGCACTGCCGAATCTGTTTCCCGAGGAGACGTTCCTCGATATCGGCCGTTGGTGGTACAAGGAGCACGAGGTTGACGTCGTCGGATTCACTACAGACGAAACCATGGTCGTTGGAGAATGTAAGTTCACGAACGCACCTCTTGACTATAGTGCGCTCGTCTCACTCGAAGACCATGCTGCGGAAATCCGCTGGACACCAGATACGGGGGACACCAATATGGAATACGTATTGTTCACGCGTAGCGGCGTCACACAATCCGTACAGGAAGCGGTCTCCAAACGTGATGACGTACACGTGTTTGACCTACGCGACATCACAGAACACGCCTGAGAGCGTCAGCGCTGACAAGAAGAGTTCTAAAACCGAAATTAATTCCGGCTGGGTGACAGACCGAAGTCCCAGCGTCTCCGTCGAACGCTTGAGCAACGGTGATGCGAAGCTCTTCGACTCGACGGTCAAGCGAACACAGGACTCCGCCCTACGTTCGCGGTTCTGCTACCGCCAGTTCCGGGAGATCGTTCTCTTGTCCGCCCCAATAACATAAATAAAATTACTAAAACACCATGATCCGACTCCAGCACCGCATTTCCAATAGGACAGAATTAACAACATTAGAGTTTGTTTCTCAGCCCTAATTGTGATGTCTTGTTGAGAATGAACAACTTCAAATCACTGACTGGAGCCACTTTTGTAGGAGATTGGTACTGTTGACAACAGTTTCAAATTCTGTAGTCTCCCTTGAATAGAGCCTATGACAAATGTCCACAAGAATAATGTACAATCCTGTTATGTATGTTTCATAAATGGATAATTCGTCCTCAAAGTCGAGGATCGACATTGCCAGTCTCCCTCCACTCACGGTCGGGAATTTGGTGCTTGCCCTCATGGGGTTACCGTTAGTCGTGGTTCTACTCAGCGTGACCAATACCGACCTCGATACGATATACACGATGGGGCTCCACTGGGCATTAGCACTCATCGTTCTCGGAATCGCGGTAAGAGGCGAGGGCCTATCGTTGCACCAGCTCGGGTTCCGACGGCCCTCCCTTCTCGATATTGGGTATATCATCGTGACATCCATTGCAATTATCTTCGTGTACAGCGCAACACCACCGCTCATCGAGGCCCTCGGGTTGCCAACAAGTGAGAGCAGTGGTCTCGTGGGTGGAAGTACTGGGTTCGGCGTGGCCATTGCTTACGCAGTGACGATCGGAATCGTCGAAGAAGTCCTCTATAGAGGGTACCCAATTGAAAGACTCCTTGCTTACACGGATAGTTCGCTCATCGCCGGTGGGGGCACGTGGTTCGTATTTACTGCCGCACATGCGGTAAATTGGCCCGTTGGGAGCCTGATTCAGACATCGTTGGTTGCCGCCGTTCTTACTGCCGTGTACCTTCGACGGCGAACACTGGCACCTGTCGTCGGGGCACACGTTCTCGTCTGGGTGTTCGTAGCGCTCGGACAGTTCTACGGGTAGTCGTCCAAATAGTCCCTCCACTTCAGCGACCAACTGTTTCGGACGAGAGCATATCTGAAGAATAGAACGGATCAACCCCTAAGTACTGGAGGACAGCGACCGTTGTGAGAATCGTTGCGACAAATTCGATATACTCTCTGTACGCGGAGGAGGGCAATTTCAGAGACACAATTGATTCTTTTCCCGTTTTAAATTGTAATCACAGTCATTGACACCTGCAGTTGAGCGTGAGAAGGGTCTCAGCACAGTCATTTCCACAGCCGTTCCAGAAAGTCTCGGAAGATTCTCAGGTCGTGCACGAAATTATACCCGACGTAGAGGAGATAGGCAGCGACCAGCACGGCGAGCGGCACGTAGAATTCGAGCCAGAGGCTACCAGCGACGGCAAGGAGGGCCACAGCAACGATTCCTTTCCGCAGGATCTGCTGGCGGAGCCAGCGCCGATACTTATCAAACCCGGCGTCAGAGATGAGTAGTGGTGTGTCGCTGGTGCCGCGAAGAATTGGCTCGCCTTGTTCGACGTGTACCTTACCGCTGACACTCACCGGTGTTCCTTCGAGCAGCGGTCGGGCTTCCAGTAAGTAGCGGTCTGGATCGACGTCGTCGTTGTGTCGCTGGACGTAGCCAACGAACTCCCGGAACGAGCGGTGTTCTATCCGGTTACGGAGGTACGTGTACCACCGGTCCCAGAGGTACGTCGAGAACCGTTCCGTGTTCGTGATGCCGCCAAGGGTCACCTCGTTGAGTGGCTCACTGTCGGTCTTCTCACGGAGCCACGACGGGTCGATGCGAACAGTCTGACCGTCGGCGTTGACGGCGAAGCGACCCCATTCGATGCCGGAGGCAAAAGTGTGCCAGTGTTGGCGCTCCCATCCCCATTCATCAATCGTGAGATCGCTGTTCGTATTGTCTGGCAGCCGAGCACGCCAGAGATACGCACCGACTGCTTCGTCCGCGTTTTCAACAGCGGCGTCACCGCTCTCAACTGGCTGTTCAACCTCAACCTCACCCGTAAGAGCGACCGTTGCTCCGTCAACAATCTCTGACGGTCCGTCCGCGTCATCCGAGGGGAGAGACCGAAACACCAGGAATGCTGTGAGCGCCCGATACCCGTAAACCAGCGCGATTACGCCGAGGATGGCAATCGCTATGAGGACAATCGTCGGAGGCATGCATTGGAGGGTTCAGTAATTTCCAGCACCGTCTCTGTGACCGTATTGTCTCAACGTTTGTTATTTTTATGAGATTAGTTGCTGCTGGATAGCCTTTTTGCAGAGTGACTTCATCCCGGAGTTTGGGTGGTAAATACAGTACTTTGTCCGGATTACACAGTGAGGGATCGATTCCCTCAAATGGTTCAGATGGGCGAGACCAGTAGATAGGTCGGTTCATCGGTAGTTTTAACAAGTGGTGTAAAATACTCTTTACTGTAAAGGAGTGTTTACACCACGATGTTTGACCGCCCACGAATGTTGCCGCACCTCGAATCGAGCCCCCACACCAGCCTGCCGCCCTCCACCAGCGACCATAACGCACCGATGCAGAGAGTGATCGAGTCATGACCGACCACGCGATTATCGCGGACGGACTTACAAAACAGTACAGTACCGAACACGCCGTTGACGATCTCTCCCTCTCGATTCCACCGGGAACCGTCTACGGGTTCCTCGGTCCAAACGGGGCCGGGAAAACGACGACGATGCGAATGCTTGTCGCACTTACCGAGCCGACAGTCGGTACTGCACAAATTGCTGGCGTTCCGATTACAGATCGCCCCCGCCTCACGCAACGAATCGGTTATCTCCCAGCGGAGCCACCAGTCTTCGACGAATTAACCGCCTGGGAACAACTCCGCCACGTCGCACGCCTCCACGGAATTTCCGACGACGAGGCTGACAGCCGGATCGAAACGCTGCTCGATCGCTTCGGTCTGCTCGCTGACGCCGACAAACGCATCGAATCGTACTCTACTGGGATGATTAAGAAAGTCGGGATCATCGCAGCGTTGTTCCACGACCCGGACGTGGTCTTCCTCGACGAACCGACGAGCGGCCTCGATCCCCGTGCCGCACGCACTGTTCGAGACACGATCGCTGACCTCGTCACCCGCGAGATGACGGTTTTCCTGTCAACACACATTCTCCCGATCGTCGATGAGCTCGCGGACACCATCGGCGTCATCAACGACGGGACGCTCGTCGCAGAGGCCCCGCCCTCGGAGCTCAAATCCCAGGCAGACGAGTCACCTGATCTCGAAACTGCCTTCCTAGAGGTCACTTCCGAACGGGACACCACGAGTGCTGAACAGTCACAACTGACCGACAGCGGGGCCATCGGCTCGGAGGGGTAGCCACATGTCTGAGGAATCCACGAGCCTTTCAGAACCATCGTCATCGACGCCAGCTAGAACCGGCGGTCTCGGATCGCGTCAGGACAGCTCGTTCACGGGCGTTGTCCCGTCTCCAAGTCAAAGCTGGGAGATCGCCCGAATCGAGTTGCTTCGTGGCTACCGGTGGGTAAGACATCAGGACTTCTGGCTTGTCTTCACCGCCGTCATTGGTATCATGAGTGTCTTTTTCCTCTTACAAACATTCGACGCTGCTCGATCTGTCGGGTCGGCGCTTGCTGCTGGGGACGCACTTCCAGCGTGGCTCGTGACTGCGACGAGTGTCCTCTGGGTGTTCCTGACGATCCTCCTCGTTGGCGACGGGTTCGGGAGCAACGGCGACCTCGATAATGACGGGCAGTATCTCACGATTCGCCCGGCGGCCGACGTCGTCGGGGGGCTGTTGCTTGCAGCTGCCGCCAAGTTCTCGGTGTACACGATTGGACTCGGGCTTGCTGCTGGCGCAGGATTGGTCGCTGGGACCGGCTCGCCCCTCCCGCTGCTCGGCATCACCGCCGCAGCGATCGGCATCCCAGCCACGGCCGCAGCGATCGGCTACCCGATCGCGTTCGCACTCAAGGGATTCGTTCGTCGCTCGGAAAACCTCGGCCAACTCACGACCGTGCTCGGCGTCGTACTCGGCCTTGCGTACGTCACACTTTCTGTTACCGGCGAACTGTTGACTGTCGTTGAGCGACTGGAGCCAGTCTTACAGTCTCCGCCGGTCGCGTGGTTCGGACACCTCGCGCTTGTGACGACACCGAACGCCGGCGTCGATCTGACCGGCCCGCTTGTCCTGCTTGGACTCATGCCAGTTCTCGTTATTGGCGGAACGGTGCTTGCGGTTCCAGCGGCTCGATACGCGTGGCTGGCTGATACCGCTCGGGCGAGTGCTGATGAGGGGGCGGAACTGCCGTCCGCGCCGGATTCGCGTGTCGATGCGGTACTTGCCGTTGTCTGCCGAGCGCCCGAGACGCGTGGCATCGCTAGTACGACGCTTCGTCGAGCGGTCCGCTCGCCGTTCCAGTTCGTGTTCGTTGCGCCGCCGCTGGTGGCTGCGATCGTCTTCATTGAGGGGGCTGTGACCACAGGTTCGGTGCCTTGGTACGTGCCGTGGTTCGTCGTGTGGTACGGTGCGTGGGCTGCGGGGGCCGTGTTGCCGCTGAATCCGTTGGGGAATCAGGGTTCGACCCTTCCGACGCTGTTGACGGCTCCGGCACGCGGCCGACATGTCGTTTACGGGAATGTCACCGCGGCAGCACTCGTCGGTGTCCCCCTGACAGCAGTGGTGGCACTCGCTGCAGGCTATCTCGCTGGCAGTTCTCCGCCTGTGTTGGGTGCGCTTGGAGTTGCGAGTGTCGTCGCAGTCACTGGCAGTGCGGTGGTGGCGACCGGTATCGGCTCTATGTTCCCACGTTTTGACGCGGTTAGTTTCGATGGGTCCCGACGAGCGGTCCCGCCAAGCAAACGCGCATATAGTCTCTTTTCGGCGACGTTGAGTCTGATCGTCATCGCTGGTGCGTTCGTCGCTGATGAGACTGCGCGCGCGGTTGGTGCGGTACTCCTCTCACAGTGGCTTCCTTTTGGAGTTGACATCGGTGCCGAAACGCTGGCAATCCTCAGCGGGATTGTACTCGTTAGTGGTGTTGTCGGTATCGCTGCCGCTTATCGGGTTGCGATTCAGCGCATTGAGGACTATCAAATCTAGTGGGGTCTGTCTGATGGAACTCTCAGCGAGCGCGCGCGGGGTCATTGACTTCCAGCAAAGGTGGATAGCCGTTGACACCGGTGGTTTTATTATTCGCGGTGTAAAGAATTCTTTACTGTAAAGCATACTTTACGGAAAGGGTGCTTTACACTACGAGATCTGTTACGATGCACGATCGAAACTCCGCCCGACCCCGTTCAAAGCACCGTAGTAGAAGCATGAAGCGACGACAGTATCTCGCGGCTCTCGGGGCAGCAGGAGGTGCCGTCCTCGCCGGCTGTAGTGGCACTAGTGACGACGACCCTGCTACTACCGGCACCACCAACGATACCGAAACCCAAACCGAGGCACCGGATACCGAGACCACCCCCCAACAGAACGATACGGAATCTGAACTGGAAGCAATCACACAGGACTTTCTGGAGGCGCTCATAGCAGAGTCCTTCGACGAAGCGTACGACTACGCGTCCCCGGAATTCGCACAAAGCGTCCCGCAGGACAACCTCGTCCAACAGTGGGAAGCGAATATCATCCCATTAGGGGAGTTCAATCAGTTCACGTCCATCGATTACCAAGGCGAGGAACAGGGATTCGATGTCGTCGGCGCTCAGGCAGCGTTCGCCGACGGACGGGCCGAATTTTCGGTGCAGTTCGACGAACAGATCATCGAAGGATTCGTCTTCAACGTCGATGCGTGGTCGCCGCCTGCGTACGTCGATGAATCGGCCTTTACGGAACAGGAACTCACGCTGGCTGCGTCTGGTGACTGTGAGTTGGGAACGACAGTAACGATTCCCGATACCAATGAGCCTGTCCCGGGCGTCGTCCTCGTTCACGGCAGTGGCGATCAAGGCAGAGATCAACAGGTCGGCCCGAACAGGACCTTCAAAGAGATCGCGTGGGGACTGGCAACTCGCGGTGTCGCAGTGTTACGGTACGACCAGCGACCAGTCGCGTGTGAGATCGATCGGACAGAAGCGACCGTGGACGACCTGGTCACCGACGACGCAGTAACTGCCCTCGAACGTCTCCGTGAGTACGACCGAATTGAGGAGACGTTTGTCGCTGGCCACAGTCTGGGCGGGCGACTCGCTCCACGCATCGCGGCACAGGACGACGAAGTGTCTGGGGTCATTATGCTTGCGCCACTTGCGGAACCGATTTCAGATGCGATTGTTCGGCAGACCGAGTATCAGTTAGATCTCAATTCCAACCTCTCAGACGAACAGCGCCAATCCAAACTGGCACAGGCTAAAGCGTTAGCTGAGCGGATCCGAACGCTCGATATCGGCGACGATGAACTGATCAACCTTGGTGGCGGTGAACGTGGAAAACCGTTCTTCCGCACACTACAGGAATACGACCACGTCGAGACGGCGGTATCACTCGATATCCCCCGGTTCATCCTCCAGGGGGAGCGCGATTATCTCGTGACCGTCGAAGATGATCTGGCCATCTGGGAGGAAGAGTTGGCGAGAGATCCCGCAGTCCAGATCAAGCGGTACGAAACTCTTAATCACCGCTTCCAGCCCGGCGAGGGGATGGGGAGACCGTCAGAGTGGTCCGACCCGAACCCAGTTGATAAGCAAGTTGTCGTCGATCTTGCAACGTTCATAAGCGACCAGTCACAAAACCCCTCACAATCCAATGGCTGACGAGGAAAGCGTCTCTACATCAGAACGGCTGATCTTTGCGATGCTTGTCGGTGTCGTCGTTGGAGCTGCGTTCGGAACTGCAGTCCTTGGAGACAGTACAGAAGGCATCACAGCCGGAATTGTTGTCGGAACCGTGGTTGCAATCGTCTTTCCGACAGTGACAAACAGGGGTTTCGAACGTGTCCAAGAACTTCTGGATGAAACAGAGGAGTGAGTGTTCGTAGGTGAGTAGCCTCTGGGCCAAGCCTCAAGACACTCGGCCTGCTTCGCCTGTAAAGGCAGTTCGGACGAGACATCTCGGACTGAGTGGTGTCGCCCTCGTCGTGGGTTTGAAACATCCGGTTCCGTATAACGTACATTCAAACGTTTCAGACGAATATGGTCGAAGCGGTCAGTACTCTCTTCGGAGTAGTTATACTTGCTAGCTCTCTGTGGTTCGGTCACCGAGCGATTACTGCCGGAAGGCTCTACCAGTCGGTGTCAACATCCGCGGACGGAAGTCCGTCAACGCTCGTCGATGGTGAGACAGTCGCCATCGAGGGGACGGTGAATGTCAGGGACCCACCGCCACTAAGCAACGCGCTATCGATCGATGAGGAAGCGTCCGTTGGTGCGTACGTGTGGCGGCTCAAGGAGTCCGAGTCGTATGAGTACAATCTCGATGCTGAAGAGCCCGGAGCGGATATGAATATGATTACGTATGCATCCGGAATTGAGTCCGGGACGTTTACTGTTACCGACGGTCAGCGCGAGATTCGGATCGACACAGACTGGTTGACCGAGACCCACGACAGTGCCGCCATCGCAACAGAGTCTCCTGATTGGACCGTATCGACCTTCCTGTCGAAGCGTAGTTGGAGATCGCCGTACATCCATCTGGAGGAACACTGGACCGTCAACTCCATTGCCGATATGGAGGACATCTTCGATACAGAGGCAACCGAAGAGATCCCCGATGACGAGTATTTTGAGACGAGAGCCATTCTCGACGGCGAGACACTGGCGGTCTGCGGAGAAGTCTCCGTCGATCAAGGCACCCCCGTGATCCAGGGAAGTGACAAAGAACCGCTGGTACTTTCCGATCAAGGGTTTGATGAATTCAGCTGTTGTCTTCGCTACCAGATCCTGAAGTATGGACTGGCAGCGGGCGGATCTGCGGCCATCGCCAGCCTCACGCTAGCAAACGGACTGGGAATTGGGTGACGGTATGGCAGAGATAGGGACAGCCAATTTACTGCGTAGTGTCTAGATCGATTTCGCGGGTGAATTGGGCAAAACTCTCCATTACGTCCCGGTCGAGTTTAGTCCTCTGCAGCGTACGGTTCGTCAGTGGTTACTTCGAGAAACACCTCTTCGAGGCTGCTTTCCTCACCGGCTTCGAGGCGTTCCTTAAGTTTCGTCGGTGACCCTTCTGCGACTAATTGGCCGTCGTAGAGAATTCCGATCTCGGTTGCGAGTTCTTCGACGACTGGGAGGATGTGTGTCGAGAGGAACACGGTCGTGTCGTTGGCAGCGAGGTCAGTAATCGTCTCTCGAACGGTGCGTGCGGCACGGGGATCGAGGCCACTCGTCGGCTCGTCCAGGAAGACCACATCTGGTTGGTGCATAATTGCTTGGATGAGCCCGGTCTTCTGACGCATCCCCTTCGAGTACGTGACGATCCGATCATCGGCGTCCTCGGCTAACTCAAACCGGTCAAGTAGCGCCTCGATTCGTGATTCGATTTCAGTCGGCTTCAAACCGCGCAGACCGCCGTGGTATTCGAGTTGTTCACGGGCAGTGAATTCATCGTGAATCGGCGGTGACTCAGGGAGGTACCCGATGTGATCGATGAGTGCTTCGCGGTCCGTGATTGATGCGCCAGCAACGCGTCCGGTACCGCTGCTCGGAGGGAGTAACGCTGTCAGCATCCGGATTGTGGTCGATTTTCCAGCCCCATTGGGACCAAGGAACCCGTATATTGTCCCGCGGTCAATGGCGAGGTCAAGTCCATCAACTGCTACTGTCCCGCCGTATTCTTTTCGTAGATCCTCGGTACTGATCGCTATCTGATCGTCTGTTCCAATATTGCTTCCGTGGTCGTTTGTAGCAGCTGGATTGGATTGGTTGCTAGTCATCGTCTCGTTATTGAATCTGATATGTTTGAAATCGCTGGACAGCAATTCGGAGGGCGATTCTAGTGACGGCGGTGACGGTTAGTATTGTGAGAAGCAGCGATCCGGTTTGAACAAGGGAACGTGGGATTCCAGCGGTTGCTATGGGATCAAAAATATACGAGGACGTTCCTGCAAACGCCGGTAGGCACGCCAGTAGTACGATCACGAGGATTTGACCGTACCGAAGGAACGCGTTCACTCCCTGTTCTGCGTAAATCGGGACATCAGTGAAGAAAAACGGGAAGCGGTACGAATTCATCGTGCTCCACATCTAATCCAACTGCGAGAGCCACAGCAGCCGTACAGACACACACTGCCCATCCGATGAACGTGGTCAAGATGGTCTGTGCGAGCCCCATGGGTCCGATGATGCCAAGCGGGACAATGATAACGGCAACAAGTGGAATGCCGACCGTCGCTGCAGCAAGGAGCCCACCATTGACGAACTGGCGACTGCTAGCTGACGTGAGGATCATCGGTAGCGTGCGGTACTCTGTACCGATGGGATCGGATCCGAACGCGATTCCGGCGACCAGGCCAACCGTGACCGCAAACAGCACTAACAGCGTGATCGTCTCACCAACGAAGAGTACTGCTGGAAATCCGACTAGACCCATCACGACGAGTACATACCCAGTAGACAGGACACCACGTGGAACGCGCCGCTCCATGAGCCACCGTTTTCGGGCAACGGTGTACACAGCTCGTGGTATTCGTGGTCCAATAATCCGTTCCAGCAGCCCTTCCTTCAGGAGGGAATGGGAACCATGAGTGCCCATTGAACGAGCGGGCGCACGCTCCCAGATTTGACGTGCGAGAACCGTTGTTCCACCGACGAGGAGCGGGACGATGATGACAAGAAGGCCAAGTACGCCGAACGCGTTTCGACCCGATACCGCCGCTTCGCCGGTACCGACGAATGCCAAATCAATGAACCATGCAATCGGCAAGACTCCAAAAAGAGAGATTACCGGGGCGATCGAAATCGAGAGTTCCTCCAGAATCATCGCGCCGATCATCAGCGGAACCCAGCCAAAAACGATGAGCAGGTCCCTATAGAAGCGAACTCGTACTAATTGTAGGGCGATTAGTCGCCCGACCAGTCTAGCAATCGTTCCGAGAGCAACGGCGAGGGTAGCCATTGCGGCGACAGCGATGGCGATTGAGATAGCAATACTCGGTGACTCGAAACCAACCACTGCTCCAACAACAAGGCCGAGCGTTGGAACGATGAGTGTCGTACTTAGTCGGGCATAAACAAAGCCCAGTAGTCCAATTGCTGCTGTTCTAGCTGGGACGGTCGTCAACAGCAAATCGGGGTCAAACCGTTCGAACCGAATGCGTGTGTACTGGGAACTCCGCCACGTCATCCAGACAAAAGCAACACTCACAAACAGACTTAGCCGATTGTAAGGGAGTTTCTGACCGGAGGCAACGGTTCGTCCAACCGAGTACGCAAGCCAGCCGAGACCAATGGCAATACCGACGAGTATAACGAGCAGGACAAGGTTGCCTGTCAGTGGAGTCCCGCGCTCACGGCGATGCCGCGTCCACTCCGCACGGGAAATTTTCGCGCCCAGTTGAAGCGTTCTCGTGAGACTCATAGCAGGAACCGTATTCGGGCGTTAATCGTCTTGATCTGGTTCGAATATATCTTCGATACTGCAGTTGAAGTGATCAGCCAGATTGAAAGCGAGTTCCAGTGATGGATCGTATCGGTTGCGTTCGATTGCATTGATCGTCTGGCGGGTGACACCGACAGCTTCGGCGAGTTCGCCTTGGCTGAGGTTTTCGTCTTCGCGCCGACTGGTGAGATTGTTCTGCATAGATTAGATACGCCGTTTAGCAATTCCGAAGCAGACACCGTATAGCAGGAAGAGCGCTGAAAGTGTGAAGATTACACCCGAGACAGTACCTGTGATTTCTAGATAATTCCCAGCTTCAAGGACGTATAGAGCAGGTAGAGTACTCAGTCCCAAGATCATCGTGATTCCAACCAGAATGCCACTGGCACGGTTGTGTAACTCCCAGTCTCGCTCATCTTGCAGTGTCGCGTCGCTCCACATCGGTGCGAGGACGGCAATCCCACCGGCAGCCCATGCTCCGATCAAGTACACGAGTGTCCCAATAAAGTGTTGACCAAGGGCAATTCCAGCGAGTAAGCCGAGTATCGCTACGGCTGCGATACCATATACAAGTCCTCGATACCGCTGGCGAGTGAGTCGTGAGTTTGCGTTGGTGGCTGTCACTGGGTAACCCTCATCTGGTAGTAAAACATGTTTTACAGATATATTAAAACTGACGATGGGTCGATTGTCTTCGAGATGTTCCAAATAAGGTTTCGCCACTTAGCACTCCCTGAGCAGGTCTGCGAGCATTTTACCAAAGAAACTTTACGACCTGCTTGCTTCTCAAACTGGCCTAACAGTAGTTGCCAATACGGTTTCTTTATTCAGTGATAGCGGTGAAACGTCCGTTCAGTACCTCTGCGTATTTATCGCTGAGAGATCTGGCCGTTCAAAGGGATGTTTCGATAGCCGTGCAAGGTACAGGGCGCGTATCTTACACGTCTGAATGAACAGGGAGCGCATTATTGCTGGAGAGTTAGTCGGACCCGGCGACAGGGAGTGACACGTTCTTGACGACGTGCAAATAAAGAATCGCTACGACAAGTCCAACAAGACAGAAAACTTACCAACTAATACCAGAGGGCTGGAGAACGGGATCGGGAAGACCCGAACAGCGAGCATCCCCAGCGCAATAAAAACAATACCAGCAAACAGTGCCCGCATCAGCGACGCGCCGTTCGCGGTCATGTCACATCGTTCATCCGCCTATCATATAAGCACCCGTCCTCTCAAGACGGCGGGTACCGCTATGCTGAATAGATTCTCTGTATCTCGCACGGCTTTCTTGACAGACAGTGAGTAATTCAACGAACTGATCGATGTGTCAGTTACCTGTACGTACCGTTTCGGTCGTTTCAGTTTCAGGAACTCTTCCAAATAAAGAAACCGCGCGAGCAACTACTGCTAACTAGACAGTGCCAACAGTGCTGCTTGCTATAGATTATCCAGGTATTCCCTCCGTTGCTCCATCTTTTCGCGCTTTGTCCGGCGGTCGTAGTGCTGTTCCAACACGACTTTCGAGACGTTCGCTCTGTCTGAAACGGCGTTTTCAGGTATTTCGCTGTTGAGCGAGTGCGTGATGCTCCCACGACGAATCGCATGTGGGCTCACACTCGATGGGCAGCTAAACGCAGCGTCCCGATCAGTCGCTTCACAGTCTTCTGGATCGCGGTCGTGCGGACACTCGGTACCGTATTCGCATGGTCGAGTTGCCCGATAACAATACCCGCGCAGCGTTGTCCGGTGTGCTCGACCTTGACGCGACGCGAGGAGTGGCTTCCGTCCCTGGTCATCCGTTACGTCCGGGCGCTTGTCGGCGATCCAGTCATTCAGGAGTTCACAGAGCTGATCGGACAGCGCTACGAGTCGCTCCCCATCCTCCTTGTTCTTGATCGCCGTTCCTTGGTCTGGGCGATGACGGACATTGAGGTACTGCTCGTCTGGGTGGTAGTCGTTGAGGTCCAATGCGTGCGCGGCTCCGACGCGCATCATCGTGTGCCACAGTATGGCGATTGTTACGTGCCCCAACGTCGCGTACTCGTACTTTTCGAGGTGGGCCAGTACGCTCGTGGCTTGCTCCGAATCAAGCATGACGTCCCGGGTGTTCTGCTCTGGCGTCAGTGATGGGGAGCGAACCTTTGTACTCAAGTCCTGCTCAGCTCCATCCACCTGCTCTAACCATCGGACGAAGACTCGCAGCGTGTCCATCTGAGTCTTCTCCGAGGCAAGTGAGAGGTCGCCTTCGTCGCGCCGCCACAGTCGGTACCGATGAAGTTGGCGACCGGTGAGATCGTTGAGATTCCCGATACCCTGTTCGTCGCACCAGCGAACGAAGTGTCCGAGCCGGGACCGATGCGAGTAGATTGTCGCTTCGGTCAGCTCGTTTTCTCTGTCTGCGATGTACAGTTCGAGTGCCGTCTCTGGGTCGATTGGTTCCAGTGACATAGTTGCCAGTCGGGTAGCGAACCGATCACCGACGATCGACTGGCACGGGATGAGAGAACGAACAGTATCGCCACTGAGTCTGTTGAAGTAGGATCGCTCAGGGGACGACTGGGTCCGCTTGAAACTCTCGTGTTCGAGAGGCGAACCGATGCCTGCAGCGCCCATNATTCTGCNNGACGGGCAACATTTGGCAGACGGCGGTACGGCGCTTATAAAGGAACCCCTCTTCGATCGATTTGATTTCATCACGCTGCGTGATGGGGGTCGCCGGTGTCATGCGATTCGCTTACATTTGAATGACACTGTGGGGACATAATACTAGGGTGTATAGCGGATATTGGCGGCGTGCCAGAGGAATTCGCTGAGTGGATCGGGTACTCGGTTGATGAGCTACTGAATGGTGCTGCTGAAACAGGATCTGAGATTTCTCAGCAGAATAGAGGTCCAGAAGACAACGGGAACGATAGTGAATCAACTGGCTTCATCGCGCGATTGCTTGGTAGGTAACTGACCTCTCAGTTAGCGATATCACAGAGATTGTTACTCGAAAGTACCAGCCCTGTTCTTGATCAAGTCAGAGTTCTTGCTGAAGAACTACATTGATACGATCCAGTACTGGGTTGCAGTCGTCGTTCTTTCGTGTTGTCTGCCGCAGTTCGTCGAACAGGCCAGCCAGCGTATTCACCGTTTCACCGCTCATCTTCGGTGGATCAATCGCCGGAACCTGTTCCAATTGATCCGGCTCAATTTTGTCGAACCCCCCATCCCGCGTTTGCTTGTACTCACGAACAACCTCTTCGAAGACGTGGCTATTCAGGTACGCCAGTAACGCTTTCAGTTCGGTCTCTGAAAGCGTGATGTCGTAGAAGCCGTAGCAAGCGCTCGTATGCCGAATATCTGTTTCGTTCAGGATGAACCTGAACTGATCCCGGCTCGCATTTTGAACAAGGACGCGAGTTGGGTCTTTTCGTCGAGGTCGGTACCAGTACGGACGGTTCGAGAACGTGCTCGTGTCACTAAGCCCGTATTCAATTACACCCTCTCGAAGGTATTCTCGCACTTCCGAGTACCCATCCCTAATGACGGATCCCTCAGGCGCTTCCCTTCTTGCCGCTTTCGAGAGCTCCTGTTTGAAGTCCGCAATCGTATTGGACACTCCGGGTATCTGGTCCGGGTCCAGGAGCCAGACTTCTTCTCCCTTCTCGCGTGCTTCCTTCCAGTCGGCTTCCTGATAGTCGTATCCATCTATCTGACTCGGCTTACGGACGATCCGCGACAGGTGGCGTTCGTCGAGATTGTTCTCATCGACTTCCTGCTGTGACAAGCAGAAGAGATTGACTTCGCCTGTTGTTGGCCCGCGGTGGATGGTGAGGAGTGTCCCAAGAGGCGGGAGGTGACTCGTATCGATCTCGACAGGGTCGAACAGGGCCTGCCAGTTCTTCTCAGGGCAAAGTTCGGATTGTGGGACAAGGTTGATGATTCCCCACTCAGTTTCCCCCGGTTCGCCGTTCTCGACTGCGTCACGGATCGTCTTCGACTCGATCTTCTCGTCAACACGAATGAAGCGGGTCTCGCCACCTGTCTCACTATCGGGCTTCGCTTCTAAGAACGTGAGCAGAGCGGTCGTGTCGGCGTTATCGAAGACACAGTAGCTCTCCGGGTTGAATTGTACGAAGGCTTTGATTGCGTAGTTGTCGAGGAGGAACTGTTTGAGTGACTCTCCGTATCGGTTGCTGAGGAAGCTTTGAGGGGTGATGAAGGCCGCACGATCGCTCGGCGACAGGAAAGCGCGTGAGTGGTATATAAAGTAGGCGTGGAGCGGTGACCGAGCACTGATTTCGAGTCCTGTGGTCTTCTCCAGTTGCGTGTTAATCCGTTCTTTGTACCAGTCCGGGAGTGCATCTCCTCCCGTATAAGGCGGGTTACAGACGAGTGAATCCAGATCCTGCTGCAGATCTGACAATGGGATATTGAAGAAATCTGTTTCAAGCAGTTCGTGCGGTTGCCCGTACAAGGTCAGCGCAGTGCTTCCCATAAGGAGGGCGAGCTGGCTCTGATCAATCCCGATTACGCGTGTTGAATCGGTACTCAATCGCCAATCCGGATGAAATGGGCTCGATAAGACGCCAGCCCCCATTCCAGGATCAACGACGGTGTTGTCGCTTTCTCCTGCCCATAACCGCATCAATTGACCGATGTCAGGTGGTGTCCTGAACTGGCTGAGCGACTGTCGGTATTCTCTCGGAATTACTGCCTCGTAGAGTCGCCCGATGTCTTCCGCGGGTTGCGTGGACGCCAGCAATCGATCTCGATTCTCGTCGATGACCCCTATCTCCTGATCATCGACATGGAGAAGGAGATAATCCAACACGCATTCTCCGAAACCTGGATTCGCCCCAACCTCTGCAACGCTTTGAGTTATCTCCCACGTATCGTCTGGGAACCCCGGCAACTCACCACGTCGATGATGCCACTCATACACAGTGACCTTTAGCAATCGGTTGAGCACGGCTTGGCGGGCGACGAGGCCTCTTCTAGCACTGGTAGTCGCATCATTGTATCCGTGAGACAGACACCACGTATCGACTCGTCTGTGGAGTGAGTCTGGGATATCAGCGAAAGCGGGTGCGACTCGATCAGCGACCGTCGTGATGATCTCGGCGAGGCGGTCGGTGTCAACTGACCGGCTGAACTCGGGTATCCCGTGATCCGTATCTACCCACTGATGATCAGGCGCAACAGGGGTTATCGGTGATATATCTGCCATTTCTGCCTTACTTAGGCCCAATTCCAGATCTACTGGGGTGTCTGTACGGCAGCGTCGAAGGTTCGTTTCATTTAACATCGGGGTAGCCTGCCATCATGAATCTGCCAGTTATAAACCCTCGCCCCCTGAGTCCGAGATTCTAACGCTACAGGCCGTTAGAAGCCAAATTCGGACTCACAGCGTGGACACCCTACTGACAGCACGACTATATCGCCGATAAGGGCAATTGAGTACCCCGATTGCCAAGAGTCAGCGGCGAATCAATGGTTGAACCACCGCGCGCGCAGGCCGATCTGGGGGAGTTCATCAATGAAGTTTTTGTAATCCTGGTACGGCGCGAAGGCTTTCCAAAGGCACGGCAGAGGAAAGCCGAGAACTGCTCCTGAGTTAGTTAGCCGGCCAGTCAAAGAATTTCCCAGAGATTGGTGTCGGAGTACTCAGTCGTCATTCGGTGCCAGTCCGAGGATATTGATTTCCTCTTCCCCGTGCCACTAGCGGCCGACTTCCGAGTATGGATCGATCGTGCCAGATCGAATCCCTCGCAGGCGGCTTCTTGTCACACATCCCAGAACGTGGTTGCAACATGCGTCGAGAGACTTCGCATAGTGTCAATATTCACTCCTCGAACCCTGGGCCAACGGTAAACGAGTCTGGTGCGCAGGGCAGTTGGTTGTGTTGACACCACTGACAGTGCTCGCCAGTTGTGTACTGGCCGAAGGAGAATTCAGCAATACGGTTCATCGATTCCATCACATCGTTCCGAACCGCTTCCACGTCACCGTCGCGGAACGTTCGCGCTTCAACTTTCGGCCCGATCTCACCGACGTACGCGTACCCAGCGCGCGTCACTGGCTCGTCATATAGATCACGGCACGCTAAGAGGTAGATCGGGAGTTGCTTATCGTCGTGTAAGTCGCGGTGACGTTCAGTTGCCTTGTAGTCGATGACGAGAAGCTCACCATTCGGCGTTCGGTAGACGGCATCGATGAACCCGACGAGCTCGTGTCCATCGATCTCCAGTTCGAACTCTCGTTCTGCGTCGATGAGTTCGTAACTCGGGAGATCTAATTCGAAGTACCGGTCGATGGATTGTTTTGCTGCCGGGAGCGCGTCCTCAGCGCGGCGCTGACTGGCGAGCCGCTCACAGATCTCGTACCACTCTTCACGGCGTTCCACATTTTGATTCGCAGCTTGCTCGGCGGTATCGTGGAACAATAACCCGATTGTACGTTGCGACACGCCATCACCAGATCCGTTCGTAGCCGCTGTCTCCTGATAATCGGGGAATGCGTTGACCACGTAGTCCAAGTAGTGGCTCCGCGGGCACTCCTCGTAGGCTGCTAGCGACGTGTAGCTGTGCGAGAGCGACGGTGCTGGCGTCGATGGGCCGGTCAGCGACGCAACCTGGAGTATCTCCCGCTCAGCTCTCGATGAGAGATCCCCGTCGAGGGTGGCTGTTGCAAGGTTTAGCACGCGGTCGCGTGCAATTTCAACGGCGAGCTCTTCCCCGCCGTGCCTGACGGTACCACCGATATTTCCGACAGTCTCGCTGGCCAGCGTGTTAGTCCAGTCTACTGCGTCGTCCGGAAGACACTCTTGGACATCAGTCCAGAGCGGGAGATGTCCTCGCTCCGGCTGCCATGGGATTCGAGATGGGAGGATTTCGCCAACCAGCTCTGATACCGAATCCTCGTCCGCAGCATCGTCGCCTTCCTCGCTGCCACCCTGCAGGACAAGGATGTCCTCGGCACGCGTGATCCCGACATGGAACACACGGCGGGTCTCACGGGCATCCCGCTCAACGAAATCCTGCGCGAACGCTGCTTCCGCGCCATCCGAGAGACTGGTTTCGAACGCGTCGTACGTACGTGAACTCGGTGCCCACTCGTCGGCGGTGACTTGTGGTATGAGGACGACGGGGAAGTCTAGGCCCTTGCTTTTGTGGATGGTCATCACGTTGACAGCGTCGTCGGCGACGTCCGGCTGACTCGTGGGTGTGGTGCCACTCTCGTCGAACAGGGAGTCGTAGTGTTCGAGCGAGTCGATGAACTCCGGGGTGAGCGGTGGTTGGACGGCACTGTCCCCGTACTGTTCGATGACGTCCTCCAGTTGGGCGAGATCTCGACGCTCCTGCTCGCTGAGATACCACTCGATATTCGTGCGGTCCGTGAGTTCTCGGTACAGGTGGCTGAGCGACGCCGAATCTCGGATATCAAGTAGTTCCGTGGCGTGCTCGCGGGCTTCTGCGACACGGTCGGGCTCCTCGAACTCGTCGAGTGGTGTCTCCCGGAGAGTGTCCACGAGCGGGTCGTCGCCCGCGTTGAGCGTGCTGAGGTCCGCGTCGCACAGCCGGTACCGCATCAGGAGGATGCGATTCCAGCTCACCTCGTCTTCGGGGCGTGCGAGCGCTTTCAGGTAGGCAGTGACGGTTCCGACGCCGACTGATTCCGTGGCCAGATCGCCAGCAACTTGGTACGGGATGCCAGCGTCTTCGAATTCGTCGATGACAGGTGTCGCGTGGGCGTGCTTCCGGACGAGCAATGCAATGTCGCCTGGATCGTACGTCCCATCGAGATTTTCTGCTGCACCGGTCAGTAAATTCTGTACGACGGTTCGAAGCTGGGCTGCACCATCCGAGTCGTCGTCCTCATCCGGTAATTCGACGGTAGCGACGGAGTCCCCGTCGTACGCGGGTTCGTCGACGCGGGTGAGCGTCTTGTGCCGCTCACGGTGACCGAGTTTCTGAATTGCCTCGTTCGCTAGATTGAGAATCGGCTGACGGGAGCGGAAGTTCTCCTCCAGCGGTTCGTCCGTGAGCGCCGCGAACGCTTGGTCCAGTTCGTCNGTGATGTTGGCGACGTTCGCGCCGCGCCATTCGTAGATCGCCTGATCGTCGTCCCCGACGACGAACAGATTCTCGTCGGTAACGAGTGACGTGACGAGGTCGAACTGAAGGCGATCCGTGTCCTGGAACTCGTCGCAGAATACGTAGTCCCACCGCTCAGCGATTTCCTCACCAACCGGAGAGTCCATTAGCGCAGCTGTCTCGACCACCAGGCCGTCGAAGTCAATGAGATTGCGCTCGTCCAATTCTCGCTCGTACGCAGCGTACCCTGCAGTGAGATCTCGGGCAGCAAGACAGTCGGAAACGAACGAGTCGAGGTGGTCCGTGAGTTCAAGATCCAGATCGTCCGGGATCCCTTTCGGAGCACCGCTTGCGTACCCTCCGAACAGGTATTTCGGAAGTTTGTACGCGTTGTCTGGAAGGTCACGCTCGCCGTTTTCGTGGGCCTCGAACGCGGTTTCAAGCGCATCACACAGATCGATGAGCCGGTCGAGGAAATCCCGGGCGCTGGCTTCGATCCCGTCCGTTCCCAATGCGTCGCGTTCCGCGGCGAGCTCATCGCGCACATCGGGAAGTGAGTCCAGCACGCTCGACACGGACCGGCCGCCGAGGTGATCGCTGGCAATCGTTTCGATGCGCTCCGGGAGGTCGGCGAGACCGTAGACGCGGTCGGCAGGCCCGAGGAACGCATCGATGTCGTCGGGCGAGATGCCGCTGCGCTTCATCGACCCGATAAAGCTGAGTAGCTTCGATGCAGCTCCGGACGCGTACCCGTCGCTGCCGTATACGTTGGGTTTGACCGAACGGTACTCGATATCATCCAGAACATCCAGCACAATAGCGTACTTCTCGGCATCCGTGGCGACCTCGAAGTCCGGGTCGATCCCCGCCTCGTACGCGTAGTCAGTGAGGATCTCGTTACAGATCGAGTGGTACGTGTACGCGTCGATGTCGTACCCCGCTGTCCCGAGTTTCGCGTTAAGTTTCTCCCGCATCGAGTCCGCCGCGTTGTTCGTGAACGTCAACGCGAGAATCCGATCCGGCGAGACGTCCTCCTCGTCAATGAGGTGTTCGATCTTCCGCACCATCGTGAACGTCTTCCCCGTGCCTGCGCCGGCGAGGACACGCATCGGGTACGCGTCTGAGTCGATAATCGACTCCTGTTGAGGCTCTGGGGACACGTCTTCTTCCGGCACCGGGAACCAGGACGGGTACTCGGACTCGTCGCTCATCGTTGCACCTCCGTTGACAGTCGGTCAGCACACATTTCTCGATAGTCACAGTCCGGGCACGCCTCCTCCGTAATAAGGTCGAGCGGTTCCGGCTCGTGGCGGTGTTCAGTTAAGGATGAGGCGGTCGGTGTTTCGAGTGCTCTATGCCCGATATCGACCGCCTCAACGCAGATACCGGTTGGATAGACTTGGGGTTTGTGGAGCGAGAGCGGACACCCCGCAAGATCATTGAAATGGGTATTCGACACCATCTCGCAGGATTGTCACTTTCGAATACAGTTATTTTACTCGAGGATTTGGGTGTCGAACGGAGTCGCACAGCAATTCACGACTGGGTGCAGAAGGCAAATCTACAGCCAAAAGGCGGTGAGAGTCCGGATCGCGTTGCGGTCGATCAGAAGGCGATCCAGATCAACGATGAGCAGTACTGGCTGTACGCCGCGGTTGATCCAGAAACTAATAGAATTCTCCATTCGCGGCTGTTTCCGACGTATACGATCGCGATTGCGCGGGAGTTTCTCACCGAACTAGCCGAGAAACACGGCGTCAGAGACGCCGTGTTTCTCGTCGACGACGCCGACGATCTCATCGGAGGACTCCGCCAAGAAGGGCTCAGCTACCGCGTTCAATTACACGGCTTCAGGAACCAGGTCGAACGTGTCTTTCGTGAGGTACAACGACGAACCTCTTCGTTCTCAAACTGCTTCAGCCACGTCGATCCAGCCACCGCAGAAACATGGCTTCAAGCCCACGCCGTCTGGTGGAATCATGTCTAAGTTAACACCGCCGAGCTGCGTCACAAGAGTATCGTGACGAGATCGACGCGTTCGGTATGGCAATTACGATTGATGCAGAACGAACGCGGCTCGCGGATGCCGACGAACCCAACCCGGAATCGAAAGTATTCGACGTTCACACCCCAGAAGAATACCTGAAGCACCGCGAACACTCCGAGCTCCTCGAATCCGCTATTCATCGGTTCGCAGACCAACGCGGCCTATCCGCCACAGAAAACCCGCTCGACCGCGACTGGCCCGGATTCGACGTCCTAACGATCCGAACCGACAACAACGGCGACGCAGTGATCGACCGTTGCATCGAGCTCAAAACCACCGGCCTGAACACACGCAAACCGTCCCTCTCGTGGAACGAATGGAAAGCCGCAGGCGGCCCACTCAGCGAGCACTACTACCTCTACGTCGCCCGGAACATCCGACTCGGCAACAGCGGTGACGCAGAACTCCTCGAAATACCACAACCGTTCGACCGGTTACGGAACCGGCAACGCGAAACACGCGAACGGAACGTCCAGGTAGACCTCCGCAGCTTCGACTTCGACGACGACCCGATCATCGAACGCCCCATCGAGTGGGAGGAATAATCGACTACGCCTGCTGCGAGTCATCGAGCGGGGATCGCAAGTCACGCCACCGGAAATCAGCCGTCTCGCCCGAATCAAACGCAATCCGGTAGATCTGAGAACCTCGCTCCTCAGCGGTAACCGAATCTGCATCATCACTCAGCACTGCAACGACCTCTCCGTACTTCCCGTGGTACTTCTGATGATCAGGACCGGTCTCATCAGGAGTATCAATGCGGACGCGGTCTCCCTCTGAGATACGCTGCATCGGGACTCAGTACGGCCTCGACTACAGTTAGTCCATATGATTCATCGCGGAGTCAAGCGAGGTTTGGTTTTGGGCAACATCAGCGGCATACCTTTATGAGCCTCGTGTGTTGGACTTCGACAATATGGGTACTACTCCACCGTCTGAGGATATTGAAATTTTGTACAACCGATTATAATGGGGTTTCGTCGACATCGTCATTGTCGTTATACGCGTCCGTCACACCGGCTGGTTCGTTTTCAATCCTGCCGTGCGCCGTTTTCCACTCTTTCGTCGCTTCGGGGCTATCGGCACCGTGTTCGGTGTGGCGTTCTCGGACGTTCACCAGGACCGGCGTGTTCATTGCGTCTCCGGCCACGACGGCTTGGCCGGGCGTGAGTCCGGGGAGTTCATCGAGCACGTCCTCGCCGGCGCTCTCGACCGACGTGCGGATCGCCTGCTGATCGTTCGGGTTCTGAATCTGCATGATGATCTGCGTGCCGCACTGTGACAACACGTCAGGATCGATTTTCGACGGGCGCTGACTGATGATACCGACCCCGAACCCGAACTTCCGCCCTTCTGAGAGGATCCGGCGGAGAATCCCGAGGCTCCGCGCGTCCCCGTCAGGCGCGAACCGGTGTCCCTCCTCGAACAGCGAAAAAACGGGGTGATCGATCGCGTCGTCCTCACCGCGCGTCGCCGCTTCCCGCGCCTCGTACAGTTTCCGGAGCAGCGCCGCGGCGAGCATCTGCTGGTCGGACTGTGACAGTCGATTGAGCTTGAGAACCGTGACTTGCCCGGGCACAACGAGATCGGTGAGTTCGTCACGCGCTGCCGGAACAAACAAATCCCGGTTCAGCGACTTGTTCAACCGCCATGCGAGCGCATCGACTGTCCCGCTGCGCTCCCCCTCAACATCCTCGCATTTGTTGATGATGTCTTGCGGCGTGATGTGGTTACTCTCGTCGGTCAGGTCTCGCCAAGCTTCGTTGAGGACGTACCGCATTCGGTCGCTCGGCCCGTCAAGCAACGCGAGCAAGTCGCTGTACGTGAGATCCGGGATCGGGATCGTGATCTCGTCGGGCGTGATGATTTCCACCTCGGGCCGGTACCCGTCGTCGCCTTCGAACACGTGGCTGTGTTCGTTGCGCCGCATCTCCGGGAGTGTGTCATACTCCGCGTGCGGATCGAACACCAGCATCGCGGCACGCGACGCCGGCCGCATCATCTCCTCGATCAGGACGCTCGCCGTGTAGGACTTCCCGCTCCCCGTCGATGCGAGGATCGCTAAGTGCGTCGCCGCGAACTTATCGATCGGGATGTGCATGTTCGCGGCCCCGTGCGACCGATTCAACAGCCACCCGAGGTGCGCCGTGCCGCTTCCGGAGTCCCAGTCCGCGCTCGGCAGCACGGCCTCCAGGTACGCGTCGGCGGCGAGCTGGAGTCGCGTCCCCGGCTGCGGTTGGATACGCGGGTTCGTGAACGTCGATATCTGCTCGTCGAAGTACCCGATCGTTCGGGCCGTGAACCGGCTGAGTTCCGTGTCCTCCGTCGGGACGCCGAGGGCACCGGCGACCTCGGCCGGATCTACGTCTGGGTTCGCTAGGAACTCGCCCGGTAACCCGCGTTCCTGTGCCGTGTTCGTCACCCGAGCGAGGATCGCTTCCCGCTCGCCGTCGACCGTCGCGTTGTAGGCGACGAATTCTCCGGTTCGAAGCCCTTGGTCGCCGGGTGCGATGAACTCGAACTCCGACGGGTCGTCTCCGGGGCACGCGACCGTCCCGATCGGCGTCCCGGTGAGCGCCGGGACATCGCGCGTCGCCGGCGGACTCGGGAGCCCGCGGTCGTCGCTCGTCATCGAAGCACCCCGCGGCTCTCGCTGGACTGCCAGCGGACTTTCTTCTCGACGACGTCTAACACGGCGTCCGCGTCCGTGAGTCGCCGTAACCGGTCAACGATGGCTAACGCGACTTCCGGACCGAACTGGTCGGCCGTGGCGATCAAGCGTTCGTAGTACTCCAAGTTCAGCGTCCCGTCGTGCGTGTGGAACTGTCGGAACCCGTTGTCCGAGAGCGCATACACGAAGTCGTCGATGTCCAGCGTCCACCGTGGCATCGACTGCGACACCGCGCTGAACGACTGCGGGCCGCCGTCCTCCTCGCCGTTCGGGTGCTGGTGCGGGTCGGCGTCAAGTTCGGCTGTGCCGAGGAGCGCGATCCCAAGCATCGTTTGCTTCTCGTTCACGTACCCGGGAACGAACATCTCCTGATCCGGGGCGGAAAGCCGCGGGCCGTCTCGTCCCTGGTCGGGATCGACGAGTCGCGTGTCGTACACGACGCCGATCACGGCGTGCGGAGTGCCGCGAACGGTTTCTGTGGCGTACACCGGTTGGCCGAACTCGTACTCGTCGCGTGACGGCGGGTCCTCGCGCTCGCCGTCTTGGAACGCCTGCGCGACGTAGTCCATCTGCGTGTTAGAGTGTACGATACTGCCTAACGCCGTGTCGGTCGGTGCGATCGCCCGCGTCGAATCGTCCGCGTTCGATTGTTGTGTCATGAGTTGTGTCGTCGTGTTATCGGCGGCGACGTTCCTTCGAGAGGGCTTTCGCGTCCCACTCGATCGGGAGGTCGTGTTCGTCCGCGAACTCCTGTACGAGCGCGAGGAACCGGTTTTTTGCCCCGGTGTCAAGTACCGCGTTAGCGTCCGCTTGCTGTAGTATCTCCGGGTACCCGCGCCCGACGCCGGCTTCCGCCCGCACGACGTCGAACACGTACTCCGCCTGGTCGTCCCGCAGCACCCACCCCGGAAGCTCGACGCGATCGAGGGCGTCCCCGCCGGGAATGTTGAGGTACGCGAACAGCACGTCGTCCCAGAAGTCGTACGCTTCGCCGCGGTACTGCGTCGTCAACGCATCAACCGCGCCGTCCTGCCGGTTACTGAATAACTGTGACCGGTCGCCCCAGTGGTCGATGAACGGGTCAAAGATCCGTGAGTCCGCGACGAACGGCCGGTCACCTAACGCGTCCGGGTACCGCCGGCGCAGCAGTTTCGCCAGGTTCGTGCTGCCGCTCCCGGCCGTGTACCCAACGACCGGGACGCCGTGGTGTTGTGACGCCGCTAGCACCATCGACATCGGCTCACGGTAGTACGCGTCCCGGATTTCCGGCGCGAACGTGTTTGCGAACGACGGGACGAGCGGCCCGTCGTACAACACGACCGGCGGCGGCGTCACGTCCGCGAACCGCTCGATGCAATCGATGATCGTTCGCGCCTCCTCGCGGTACCGTTCGTGCGCCGGAGCCTGCCCGTCCACGTACCGCCGCCCGTCGTCGCAGTCCTCCGTGAGATCATCGGGGACGAGCAGCCGCATCGAGACGTCCTCCTCGTAATCACGCGACGGTGAATGCCCGTTACGGCACCACGCCGTCTGCACCAGCCCGAGCGGCACGGTGAACTCGCGTGTCGGCCCGATCTCCGACCCGTCCGCCGCCACCGTGGACACACTGGCGAGGACGTCAGCCGCGAACTCGTTCACCGCTTCGTGATTATCCCACGATACCGACGCGCCAAAACGGGACAACCGGGCCTGACACCGCGTCCCACTCGCGTGTCGGGACCGCACCCGGGTACGACTCGCGGTCATCACCGATCGCGTCACGTACCGCCGCTTGCGACTCAGTTACCGCCTCGCGGAGGCGGTCACGGTACACTTCGACGACACGCGAATCGTCGTGCGTGAACCGGTGAATCTCCGCTTTGTTCGCTTCCAGCTGCTCGGCAACGCGGTCAGGGTACAACGGCATTACTGCGACACCACTCGCGTGACCTCGTCGGTCTCGTCTTTTTCGAGCACCACCGCGCGTTCCGTCATCGCCTCGAACGTCCGGTCGTGACTCACCACCGTCAACTGCCCGAGCCCCTCAAGCGACTCCAACTGATTCACGAGGTTTTGTTTCTTCTCCGTGTCCAGATTCGCCGTCGGCTCGTCAAGGAACGCCATCCCGACGCTCGCCAACCGTTCGAGAATCGCTAACCGGACGGCGAGCGCCGCCGCCATCTTCTCCCCGCCGGACAACGAATCGAACGGCTTGTCCTGCCCCTTCACGCGGACACGGAGGTTGTACGTCTTATCCCACACCAACGTCTCGGTCGGATTCCCGCGGAGCTGCTGAAACACCTCATTCGCACGGTGCCCGATCTCCGTCGTGATCAGTTCACGCAGGTCCGCCGCCCCCTGCTGTAACGTGTTCCGCGACCACCCGGCAAACCGCTTGTCACGTTCTATCTCAGCAATCTCCGCGTCGAGTGCTTCCTTTTCGGACTGTTTTTCGTACAGGTCGTCCAGCTCGCTCCGGGCGTCACTCAAATTCCCTTCAACGGTCTCCCGCTTCCCTGTGAGCTGGTTTTTCTCCGCCTCGAACGCACCGATATCGGTATCTAGGACCTCAAACCGTTCCTCGTCAAACTCCGATTCCAACTCGCCGATCTCTTCTCGGACTCCCTCCGCTCTCGATCGGAGATCTGCTAACTCGGACCGCGCTTCCTCTACCGCCTCTTCCCGCTCGTCGCGTTTACTCGCCTCTTCCTCGTGAGCGATGTACGTTTCGTACCCTTCCTTCGTCTCCTCTTGCGTCTCTTTTACCGCGTCAAGCTCCGAATCAAGATCACCGTACGACGCGATCTCCTCGTCAAGTTCCGCGACCTCAGTTTCAAACTCCCCAATACGCTCCCGAATCGACTCTAACTCCGATTCAGCCGACTTGTTATCCTCGTACCGCGTCTCCGCTGCCGTGTAGTCCGCTTCAACACCATCGAGTGCTTCGAGGCGACGCCGCTTCTCAGAGATGTTTTCGGTGCGGGCTTCGAGTTCTGACCGCTCGCTCCGCAACTCCTCGATCGTCGATTCGAGATCATCGATTTCCTCGCGCAGATCGGTAATCTCGGATTCGTGTTCAGAAATTTCCGACACTGCGTCGGCCGCAGCTTTGGCATCATCGATATCGTCGGCAAGTTCTCTGAGCCGCGAGTTGATCCGCGGGAGTTCCGACGACTCGATCTCCTCGATCCGCTCCGTGTTCTGCTCGATCACCGAATCGCGGTGATCCACCGTGATCGGCCGATCGCACGTCGGACACGGTACGTCCGACGCATCATCCACGTCGATTTCCCTCAACTCCTCGTTCTGCGCTTTCAGCTCCTCTACATCCTTTTTTAGCGACTCTCGTTCGACGGACAACTCGCGGCGCTCGTCGCGCAGACTTTCGAGTTTCTCTGCCTCGTCACGCTGCGCCTCAGCGGCCTCGATCTGATCTTCGAGTTCCTCGATTTCGCCTTCGATCTCCGAAATCTCGGCTTCGTGCTCGCCGATCTCCGAATCGATCTCACCGATCCGCTCTACGTCGTCCTCAAGTTCCTTGACCTCCGCCTCTAGCTCTCGGTACTCCTCGACGTCCGGTTCGAGTTCTTCGAGCCGCTCTTTGGCCTGTTCTGCCGTTTCAACTGCCTCCTCTTTCTGCTCGGCCTCGGTGCGCTTCTGTTTGATTTCGCTTTTGATCTCGTCGCGCTCACCGACAAACTCTTCGCGCTCGTCGATTTCTTCTTCCACCCGTTCTCGCTTCTTCTCTGCCTCGCGGTGCGCCTCGTACTCTTCTTCGACGTCGGACAGCGTCTCGACTGCGGCTTTGGCCTCCGCCAGCGCTTCTTCGGCTTGTTCGAGTTCTCGCTCTGCTGCGGGTATCTTCGTGCCCTCAAGCGATTCCACCTCACCTCGCTTCTCATCAAGCGCAGCCTCGACCTCCTCAAGCGTCGTGTGTTCCGCCTGTAGCACCGTCACACGGTGTTCTATCGTCGCAATATCCGCCTCGTACTCTCGTAACTTGTCTTCTAACTCTTCGACTTCCGATTCGACATCCGGCAAATCATTCAATTCCCCGCGGAGTTCGCTGACCTCCTCGTTTTTCGCGGTGATTTCCTCGTCGAATTCGCCCTGTAGGCCGCTCAGCGACTTGTACGCTTCCCGGTACCGTTCGATATCAAACAACGGATCGAACGTGTCCACGCGATCCTTCTCGCTTTGCGTGAAGTCCGCGAGGAAACTCGTCTGCGGCACCCCGACACTCCGCTCCCACACTTCCGACAGATCGTCCGCGTCATCCACGCCAAGTTTCTCCGCTACCCACTCTTTGATTGCTGATTTAGTATCCAGTCCGAGCGCATCTCCGTTCGTATCGAGCACGTCGAACTTGGACCGCTTGGCCCAACGCCGCACCGTGTACACCTCGCCCGTCTCGACGACCCGGAACGTCACTTCGACGTGCCCGGACGCTTCACCGTCCCGCACGAGGCGGTTCTGATTGTCGAACGGGTGCGTGTCGAACAACGCGAACCCGATCGCTTCCTGCACCGTGCTTTTCCCCGACCCGTTTTCCCCGACGATCGCCGTGACGCCGTCGCCGAGCTCGATCGTCGTCCGGTCCGCGTAACTCTTGAAGTCCTCCAACATCACCGACTCGATAACGACCGTCACTCCGCCTCACCTCCGTCAACGGCGGCCGCCTCACCCGTCTCCCCTGGCTCACCGACGCCGTTCGGGAACAACTCCCGACGCCGCTCTCGCAAGTACGACGCCGCTTCACCGACACCAACACCGTCCTCAGTGACAAGTCCTTCCAGTTCGTCAAGCGTCGCCGCAACGTCGTCCGCTGCGGCGCTGTACCGCGACTCCTCAGCGAGTGTCGTGAACACGCGTTCCTGTAACGCGTCCGTATTCACCGTCCCGTCAGCCGCGAACGCCTCGTCACGATCGATATCGCCGAGCAGTTCCTGAATCGCTTTCCGCTCCGTGTTATCCGTCGGCTGCACGTACAGCGCCTCCAGCGTCTCTTCCACAATTTCACGTAACGCATCGACGTCGAACGCGACGTGATCGAGCAACAGCGTCCCCGTCAACCGCAGATTCACGATCGGATCACGACGCGACCCGTCACCCGCCTGGAACTCGACGCTGCTACACACGCGTTCGACCATCTCTCGCTCGTCACGCACCGCGTCCTCGAACGCCGCGCAGAGATCGTCGAACGTTCGGTACCCCGACACGTCGAACTCAACCGTCACGTACGGCCGTCGCTTCGAAACCCGGTGGGCTGCCGACCAGTCAGCCGTATCCACCACGTAGTACCCATGCGCGTCGTCCCACCACCCCTCCTGTACGGAAAACGCTTCTAAGCTCCCCGGGTTATACACGTTCTCCACCTCGTACCGCTTGTGAATGTGCCCGAGCGCCACGTAATCCACAGCGTCCATCAGCGGCGTCAACGACGCGACGGACACCGTCGCACCCAGATCCGGTACCGCGTCATCGACACCGAAGTGCGCTAACACGACCGTCGCCGCCGGCTCACCCTCAGACGCGTTCACGGCTTCGATCCCGTCCACGACGGCCGGAATCTGTCGTTCCATGTACGCGCCACGGTACTGCACGCCGAACACGCGAACTGTTCCCTCGTCCGCCTCCAGATCGACGTACCCGCCGCCACCGTGCCGTGGAGAATCTACGTCAGTCGGAGCGAACGACGCACGATCGCCCTCGAAATCAGCCGACAGCAACGTAACAAGCCCCTTATTGTTCAAGTACTGTAACCACGTCAAATCCCGTCGTCGACTCATGTTCTGATCGTGATTCCCCGGGCTCACGATCACCGGGACCTCGACATCCGCGAGAACGTCTTCCACCGATGCGAGGGTCTCCGGCCGCACGTCCCGACTGTCGAACAAGTCGCCCGGGAGAAACACCGCGTCGGCATCCTCGGTCGAGACTTGCGACAGCGCCTGCTGGAACGAGAGTTTCGCGTCAGTCGCCCGTTGCGGCACGCGGTACTGCTGCCGACCAAGATGGATGTCCGCCAAATGGAGGAATCTCGTCACACATACAGCACTTCCCGGATGGGATATAAACCCATCCTTGGCGCGGTGAAAGTAAAACTCACACCTCAGTCAAAGTACGCAAACTGTCGAAGTCAAATCACAGACCACGCCCAGTAAGTCTATATTGACTCTATCTGAGATACAGTATAGATAATTCGTTATTTCATTAGTCCTATCTCTACTATTCTGAGAGGCCGCGGGTAAATTCATCCTTCGTCTATAATCGTGTTAATCTCGTCCAATGCACCTTCGATGTCCAAACGTTTGGATGCGTAATTCGAATTCAGGAGTTCTTCTGGCAGGTATCGGTCGTGTTTATCGATGATTTTGTTTTCTACAGTTGCAGCTAGTTTAGTTGGTTCAGAAGGCTGTGTTGTCGCAATCTCACAGAGAACATTGAACAGTTCTGATGGCAGACAGTCTCTGACCTGTAGCGTCATTCCAGACTTTGAGGCCTTGTAACCTTTCTCTGAGAGAAGCATATGTATCGTATTCACGACGCGATCTCCTGCCCACACGAATAGCACCGTGTGGTCTCCCTGTCGAATCAAATTTACATCCTGTAGATCAAGCCGTTCAAAATGAACTCGGCCTTCTTTAAGCAGATCTACTCCCTTCGCGTCTAAATAACTCGGAACCTCCGTGCTGGTGTACGTGGTAAACATCTCCTCACGAATACGAGAATGAACGAGAGCCCCTTCACCTCCAAACTTCGGCACCTTTCCACCAGGAGCTGGTTGCAAAAACGCAATTTGTTTCTTCTGATCAACTGATTCTACTTCCCAACGTTGTCCACCAAATATCAGCAGCTTACCTTCTACCAAGGGACTCGTGATTGGGAGTGTCCCGATCGTTTTTTCATTGGCTACAAGCCGATACTCGTCCGGACTCCAGAACGCGGCGTAGAAATCATAGTGTCGAGTGAGTTTCTCGCCGGTCAGACCCATTATGAGATCCCCGTCCCCAGCTTGATTGAGTAGCTCCTCGTCTGCGAGACCTCGCAGTAACGATTTGAACTGAGGAACTGTGATCTTATCAAATGGCCCAGTTTGACATAAGATACGGTAGGCAGTCTTCGTTTTGATTCCACCGTGTTCAGCGATCAGCGAGAGAAGTTGTTGAATCAGCGTTGAGAGTTCGAGCGCATCAAGATTCGGTGGCTCGTACCACTTCTCAAGTAGTAAATCAACCATCGCAATCGTTTGAACGAGTTCTGGGCGTAGCGTATCCTCAAGCGGTGTCGAGTCGCTAATTTCTGGCTCTTGAATATACGCCCGTAGAACCGCCGGATTGTCTCCCCGCCCAGACCGCCCGAGTCGTTGCCGCAGACTCGAAACCGACGGGGGTGAACCGACCTGACCGATACTGTCCATCCATCCGATATCAATTCCTAATTCGAGCGTGCTGGTACAGATAACCGTTGCAGGTGCCTTCGAATTTTTCAATAGGCGTTCGCTTTCCTCTCGGATCTCTTTCGATAGACTCCCATGATGGGCAGCAAACTCGTTCGGAACGCCCCTGTCCTCTGAGATTCGCTTCAGCAGATCGGTGTAGAGTTCGACATCCATTCGGCGATTTGCGAAGACAAGATTGTCTTGTCCACGAAGGGTTGTGAAAATGTGTTCAGCGATATCCACAACCGTCCCAGAGGGACCTTCCCCGTTTTCCTCGGTATTGCCGTTGTTCTTGTTCTCGTACCCTTTTACTAGAAGGCGGATCTCTTGGCGATCACCATCAGGGTCAATAACCTCAACTTCGGATCCTGATTTTGGACGAAGGAACTCCGCAGTCATCTCGTGATCCCCAATCGTAGCAGAAAGCGCAACACGCGGTGTCCACCCGCCTATCGCTCCCTCAATTCGGTGTAGAAGCGACTGTAACTGTTTGCCTCGTGGCGTCCCAATGAACGCGTGGACTTCATCTACAACGAGATAAGCGGTGTTTTGTAACGCCTGATGGAACACAGATGGTCGACGAAGAAACAACGCCTCCACCGACTCTGGAGTGATGAGCAGAATCCCGTCCGGTTCATCTAACGCTTTGCTTTTTTTGCTTGAGGATACGTCTCCATGCCACCGGTGAACGGGTAGATCACAAGCATCACAAAGCTCTTCGAGACGGTCATACTGGTCATTGATGAGTGCCTTCAAGGGGGAGATGTACACGACATCGAACCCCGGTTCGGGAGCCTCAGACGATTCCCGCCGATCCGTAATGTGAGACAGAACCGGTAAGAACGCCGCTTCTGTTTTTCCTGATGCGGTTGGGGCCGACAAAATGACATCCGAGCCGCCGTCTAAAACAACGGGGATCGCTTGTTCTTGGATCGGGCGAAGTGCCTCCCAGCCCTGCTTCCAAACCCATCGCTGCATCGACTCGTGAAGCAGCTCAAAAGACTGCGTCTGGCGGGAATCATCCTCATCGTCACTAGAGTTTGAACCCGGCAAGATCATCACCCTCGTCGTCCCCAGCGGACTCTGATTCCTCAGTTTGAGACGTGTCAATACCTTCTGATTCAACCTCGATTTCACCGATCAACCCCTCCCACGAAACCTCAGGATTCTGCTCTAAGATAGCGAGGAAGCTGAGGAACTCTTTGATCGTATTGCGGGGAGTCTGGAAGTACGCAGCCCCGATCTGCTCATTACAATGCTGCATAAACGCTTCAAGTGCTTCGTCCGGGATAACGTAGTTCTCAGGATCCCCTCCTGCGTGGATGTGACGAAGCTTCTGGAGAAGCACGAACATATCCTCCTGTGTGAGGCTGGAAAGGCGGATAACTGGCCCACTCATATCCACTAGTTCATCCGAAGCGAACGTGCTTTCAGCCAGCCGTGTTTTCAATGCGTCATAACTGTACAGCCCGCGTTTTGTGTCGGTGAGGAAATCCGGTGTTCCCGCAAAGAGAAAGCCAAGACCGACCGTTTGGCCTTGCATCCCGTCATTGACGATCGATAGCAGTTTCTCATAGTTGCTTTTTCGCGCCCCCGTATGGGACAGTTTGTAGAGGTTCACCATCTCGTCGATATTAATCAACAGTCCCTCATAACCCGCCAGATCAACGAATCGCGCCAGTAGCTTCGTCATTTCATACCAGTTCGAATCGTCAATAATCGGAACGCGTTCATCCAGAACCTTTCGCGCTTCCGTTTTCGTGTCGTACTCACCACGCAACCACCGTAACGCTGCGTGTTGCTGCTCATCATCATTCTCCTGATACCCTTCCCAGTACAGAGTGACGATGTCCGTGAACGCATACCCAGCAACAAGTTCTGAGAGTTCGTCTAACCGGTCCCGAATTACCTCCTCAGTCGGGACGTCTTGACTAGTCGCTTCACGATTAGCCTCCGCAATGAAGCGTTCAACAATACTTCGAAGTGCACCACCGTCCGGTGTTGCACGTGTCGAAAGATTTCGAGCCAACTGTTGGTAAAGCGCACGCCCATGCCCTGACGTTGATCGGAAACGTCGATCCGGTGTTAGATCCGCGTGCGCCGTGACGAGCCGTTTCTCCAACGCGATTGACCGCATCAAATTGAGGAAAAACGTCTTTCCCGACCCATATTCCCCAATGATGAACCGAACTGCGGACCCCCCGTCAGCAATCCGATCAAGGTCTTCAGTTACGGCCCTCACCTCTTTCGCACGGCCGACCTGAATGTGTTGCAGGCCACGTCGAGGTACGAGACCCGCTTGGAGAGACTGAATGATTGCATCACGGTCACGTGATCGGATCGTTGTCGATTCCAGGTCTGACGTATCTTCACTCATTCTAAGATTTCCTCGGAGACGTCTTTGTTGACCATTATTTCGTCTGTCCCTTCAAGCACAGGTGTTTCGACCAGTTCGAATGCATGATCGTTTACAACTTCTATTGCTGCCCCGGGGAACAGTCCGTGTTCACGAGCCAACTCCTCGACTTCCTCGCGCTCCCACTGCTGCTTCTGCGAGAGTTTGACGAGGAACCGGCGGTGACCCTCATCTAACGGCTCTACCTCGCTGTCCGTAGAACCCGATTCTGAATCAGGGGACTGATCCTCTACTGGTTGGGACTCCTGCTGTGCATCTTTTTCCTCTTCATCTTCGAAGATATCGGCGAGGAACGCACTCACCTCTCGACTTTCTTCGAGAGTCCTTTTCACTCTATCCTGGTCTAATTCGATTCCCGATGTCTTCGGTTCCTCTGCTGTCTCCGATTCAGGAATCTCGTAGTGTTCACTAGCGGAGTCTGGCTTTTGTATGGTTACTGGCTCATCATCCGTTTCGGGCGTCGTTGTCTGAAGTTCATGGACATGCGCGTGAACCATCTCCTCATCTAAACCCAACATCGGATAGATCTTCGACAACTCCTGGATCTCATCCGAATCAATATTCCCATCCGAACACGCAAGAGCAGTTAGAAACTTCGCAATCCGTGGTTTTTGCTTGTCTGGAAGATCCTCAGCACGTTGCCGAACACCGTGCAGCGTCGGCAAATCAAGAATGAGCCAGCGACGATGCGCCTCTAGTCGCATTCGGTCAGACTCACTTAATTCGAGGAACGATCCGAGGTTTTCTGCGAGGTACTCCGTTTGCTCAGGTGCCACTTCATCGTTTGCGAGCACAACTTTGACAGCGAGCTTCTGAATGAGTCTAATACCTTCTGAAACCGCAGACGTCTCAGCACTCGCCTCGGGTGGCAGCCGGTATATCACTACGGGATCACCCCATCCGCGGGAGGGGGCAGAAAACCGGGTGTCAGGCTCTACACCAAACCCAAGCTTCTCAAGCAGATTTGCAAGTCGACGCAGATCACGCTTCTGAACATCTCCACTCGAGTCGACAGGCCAATGCTCAAGTAATAGATCGAGATTCGTCTCGACCATCTCCGACTCACCTAACTCGTGTTCGATCGCTTGGATACAGTCAGTCAGTGACTCAGATTTATGATCATCGAGAAGCGATTCGGGAAGGAATGATAATGCCTCTAGACTGTCTCGATCATCGCTTTTCCCGACGTGTCGAGAATACGAGTCTAACTCATCACAACACTCGTTAGCCAACTCTTGCATCGCTTCTAGCGGCTCCGACAGGGCAGAAATATCCGGCAGACCATCAATCTCAATTTCCCCTAAGTCCGGCAGTGAACGACTGGCAGACCCGTAGCTAACAGTGAGAGGTGCTGTATCGAGATCCTCACACAATCCCTCCCCAAAGCGTTCCTCGTACTTTGCAAAGAAAAGCAACTTGAACTCCTCCTCGCACCGCTGCCCTGGCGTCCGCAAATACGTGTTCGACGATTGCTCAAACCACTCAAACGCAACTTCAGGGTCAAGTGGTTCCTCATCGACTATCTGGCGACCAATCCTCACCCGTTCCCCTAATTGAATCTCTCGTCCCCGGCTCGTATTAGAAATCTTCATAAGAGACTCGGGATCGTATTTAGCGCGTACTGCGTTCAAAAACCGCGTTGCGTACCCCGGGAAGGAACTCTCATCACCATATACTTTCAGCAACTCCTCCACCTCTGCAAGGATGCGTGGAATCTCAGAACGCGCCTGACTCGAATGCTGTGCATCAAAGAGCACCCGCCGTTCGAGACCATAGAGAAAGAGGAACACGTACCCGATATCAATGTCGGGATTACGCCGACCATTTGCCAACCACTCAAGATACGTCGCTCGGCAACCCGAATCAATACTCGAATACGACGGCCAGTACGACATTCGAGTCCCTTCCGGATCTGACTGACTGGCATCAACGTCAAGTGTCGGATCGATCAAACACGCATCCGTCCCGCGAAACTCATCAACTGAACTCAACTCCGTACCAACGTAGACCATCCCGTCCGGAATCTCATACTCGTCTATTGAGACCGCTTCTCCCGGCGGAACCCACGCTTTCGAAGACTGATCACACATCTCTTCCTCGTCAAGTTGTGACCCTACTGAAACACTCCCCCCACTACCGACGGACACCTCCATAGTGAAATCAGCCGAGGTATTTTCGTTTCGACGTTCTGACTCCGACGAAGTCTCACTCGGTTTTGCTTCGTTTACCGATGCAGACTCTTCAGTGTATTTGGCAGTAAATTTACTCTCGTCCATTAATAAGTACCTCACCCCCTCCACAAACCCAATCAGGCCAGGAATCAGCGTCCAGAAAAATAAGAGATAGAGGATACCCCAACCGTATGATCGCAGATAGAACCGGTGAGCGCCAAACGAGCCAAGAAAAATGGCGAGCAAGGCCGCTACTGTTTTCGACTTCGATGTCATCTCTTAGAACCACCCTGATCTGAGAACGGTATCGAACACCTAGGATTTCCCAATGCGCTAGCCCTATCCATAGTTGCTGTTAGAGTTTAAACAGCAAGACCATCAATCCTTCCCAATTTCCGAGTAGAACGACCGAGGTGAATCTACGCCCACGTCGACGGCGATCTCGACTTCGCCCGCGCAACCTACAACAAAGTCCGGCTCTGTAGTTCCGGTATACGGCGGTTGATTTCATGGGTATCGGACGCTCCGGCGAAGGTTGTAGACGGTAGCTTTCAACAGCATTTCACGGAACTCTAACCTGGATGAATTCCTTCAGCCGGTAATCGTAATGTTTCCGGGTTGGTGCGTGGAAGTTCGAGTAGGGAGCTGGGATGTCACCAGATCGGTTCAACCCCATGAGGACGACATCTGGAGTCAGCACCTCAGCCCGCTCATGGACGAATTCGACCAAACGCTCGGGCCGTTTCTCAACGCAGTTACCATCGGGGAATTCGTCGTCCCACACAGCCCAACTGGCCCACGGGTACTGTGTAGCGAACTCCGCGAGCGTTTCGCTATCCATATTTCCAAACCTCGACGGCCTGCCCTAAGAACAACCGGCACCCTACTTCACGTGTACTACTCATTATGAAATGGTTCGACGGAACTGAATCCCTAAGTGTGACTTGTCCGTGTTGCCCGTATGCCGATCGAGTTTGGGCTTTGGCGCATCGACGGCGATGAGTACGCTCGCGTTCCGTCCGGGAAACTGAACGACGAGTCGCGTCTCGAAGAATTAGTAAAGAAAGACCCGAACCTCCTCGGGCGGAACATCTTGATTATCGGGCAGCAAGTCCGGACAGCGAGCGGGAAACGCCTCGATCTCCTCGGGATGGACGCCGAAGGCGACCTGCATATCATCGAACTCAAACGCGACCGCACACCACGCGACGTCATCGCACAAGCACTCGACTACGCTTCCTGGGTTCGAACACTCACCTACGACGACCTCACCGAGATCTACAGTGAGTTCGACGACGATCGAGAACTCGAAGAAGCGTTTAGCGACAAACTCGGGCCACGCCGACCAGAAGGCGAATCCGGCGTCCCAGAAACCGTCAACCAAGCGCATACGATCACAGTCGTCGCCTCCGAATTAGACGCCGGCACAGAGCGAATCATCGAGTACCTCGCCGAAGAATACGGCGTCCCAGTAAACGCCGTCCGATTCAACTACTACGAAGACGGCGACCGCGAATACATCGGGCGCAGCTGGCTCATCGACCCGCACGACACCCCCGAACCACCGACAAAACGCGAAGCCTGGAACGGACAAGACTACTACGTTTCCTTCGGCGACGGCGAACACCGATCGTGGAGTGACTCACGGAAATACGGGTTCATCTCCGCCGGGCAAGGCGAATGGTACAGTCGAACACTCGACCAACTTGCAATCGACGATCGTGTCTTCGTCCACATCCCCGGCGAAGGCTACGTCGGCGTCGGCACCGTCACACAAGAGCAAACCGCAGTCACCGACTTCGAACTCGAGACTGACGACGGTCCCATCAACATCCTCGATGCCGACTTAGATGCCCCACACATGGACGCAAACAAAGACGACGACGCACTCCGTGAATACCTCGTCGGCATCGACTGGATCGACACACGCCCCGCCACAGACGCATACTGGGAACCCGGCATGTACGCCAACCAAAACACCGTCACCAAACTCCGCAATCAATACACCATCGAACACCTCCACCAACACTTCGACATCACCGAATAGAGCTGAGAATTAACAGTCTTCGGTAATCGGGCCAAAATTCGTAATCACGCCCAGTCGTGGTCCCCGATGCCTTCGTAGTGCTTGAGGCGACTGTCGATTTCCCAAGCCTCCCAGCCACAGTCGTAGTAGAGAACGTCGGCGAGTTTGTCGAAGTTGCTCTTGTTGAGCTCGATACCGCGGTTTCCGCGGTAGGTGATATAAGGCTCGCTGCGAAGGTCGGCGTAGACTTCACGCGCAGTGGGGTAGTCGCCGTTGATCGCTGAGAGATTGGGAGAGCTTCCTCCGTGATCGGTGTGCCCCACTTGTGTTTCGCTATCATCGTCGCCAAGAGAGCGCATTTCACCGACGGCTTCTCTATGATCGAAGGATTATGCCGTACCCATATAAACACTGTTAATGGCTGTTAACAGTAGTGGAAATACTTCTACACGCGCGGATGTTGACTCTCTGTATGAGCAGCATGGAACACGCGGCTGACCGCGGGGAGAAGAAGGAACTCCGCAAGGAGCACCCTAGTGGGTGGCTCTACCTCACGCAGCACGACGCCATCCCGATCCTCGTGGATGCGTTACTCGACCTTCCGCCGAACCGCGAGTTCAACAAAACTGAACTCGCAGAACACGCCGGCGTCACACGCCAGACTGTCGGCAACTACACTGACCTTCTGCTTGAGGTCGACCTCATCGAGGAAGTCCCGAACACGTCCCCACGTCGGTACCAGGTTGCAGACAGCAACGTCGTTCGAGAACTCTTCGAGTTAAACAGCGCGCTCAACAACGTCGGCGACGAATAGCAGTTAGAGGAGTCGATAGAGGGATATATTCGTCTTGTTTCTGCCAGATTGAGCGGAGATAATGGTGGTTCAACGTGTTCACGGGTTCTGCTGATGAGGCGTTTGACGGCCTTGAGTCGGATGAGCGGAGTTATATCCAGAAGAAACTGGATGAGATTGCTTCGTCAGAGTTCCGCCATCCGTCGCATTGGGACTTCAAGCTGCTCGACGGCCAGGCGGAGGGACGGTTCCGTATCGGGGACAGTCTCCGTGTCTTCGCGGATATCGACGACGCGGACGATACGATCCGCGTCTACCGTGCGGCGCGGCGGGAAAACCTGTACCGGTAGCAGATTAGTCCAGGCGGACTTTTTCTGACGGGAGGGACTGTCGTAGGATCAGATCCTTGGTCTGATCAGTTCAAGTGCGGCACATATATGAGGAGGACACTGGCGATGAGAACTGGCAGTTCGTTCAGCAGTTTCCAGTTCCGGATCCCTATATGTATTAATGCATATCCGAGGAGGATGACGGCGCCACTGGTCTGAACGACTACATAATCCGCATAGGTTTCGACCACTTTAGGGATGAACAGGCCGATAACGATACCGACAACTGTCATCAACCCAATTTTCGTAAGAAACGCCATCTCCTTCCCATCAAAGGTTCTCGTGAATGCTTTGAAAAACCGGTTGCCTTGACTGAACAGTTTCCAGCCAAACATTCCGACAATGATCCCCTGCAATGCGGCAATCACGATTTCACCGAGTGAGATACCGTACTGAAACGTCATATGATCAAGACTTCGAAGCATCCCTGTTACCAGTCTGATCTCGGTATGGATGGAGACACTGATGAACGCAGCACCGATTAAGAAGTAGATTTCCCAGTTATCATACTGACTGTCGTCAATCCTCTGCTGTACCTCGTTCAACATCTGCCGAAGATACTCTTCTAATCAGACATCAACCTTCTCTGAAAGAACTGGCGTGACGATAGCGGCAGATCAGTCGTCGATCCTCGTCGCAGTGAACCCAAGTTCTTCGACGAGATTGGTGCATCGCCGGGTGTGTCCTTGCCGTCGTTCCGTACCGGTTGCATGGGCGATGGCTCGGCCGACGATATACTTGAGTGGATAGTCATGGCCGCCGTAAGACACGTACCAGTGCTTCGCACCGTGATTCTCGCTCGGATCGGTCTCTGCCAACGCAGTAAGGATATCCACGTTGGTGACAGCGATTGGTTCATCAAGATTCGGCCACTCTATCGTGGCTGCGGTGATTTCTGTCATGTACCTCAGAGGTACGGATGGGCAGCCTAAATCGTTGATGGCCCGACAACTTCTCGGTTTTGAGATGTATGGACTAAGACACAGCCGTAGAAGTATCAGTTGATCATGCGAGGTTCTCGTCTAGGACGCGCTTGATCACCGTTGTCTTGGGCTGCTTCTCAACCTCTTCCTCAAGATTCCGTGACAGATTAAACTGGTCACCAAGTGTGTCATCCTGGCCCTGTGCGATTTTTCCCCACCACTCGTCATCGTCATCTGCCAGTACAAAGAGAAAAGTCCGAATACGGTCTTTCTCCGTCTCCTCATCGAGGATCCGGTTGTACTTGTAGACTTGGCCCAGCACCTTGTCTTTCGAGAGATTCCCTGCGATCTTTGATTCAATCAGGTAGCATTTGCCCGTCGGCGTGTGTTCAACGTAGAGATCGAATTCCGTACGGGTATGGTCGTGAACCCGATGCTCCCGATACACCTTGTAGTCATCGCCAAACTCGTTCCGGAGCGCGCCATACATCTGCATGGACATCATGAGTTCTCGAGGCCGTTCCTCACCACAGATCGGTGTCTGCAACAGGACATGCTTGATTCGGGTCTCCGGTAGATACGGGCTTTCACGGAGAACCTCGTCATGGATCTGCCGGACGATTTGCTCAAACGAGTACTCACCATCCTCCACGGAACTTTTCGCAGAATCACGGATACGCTTGGAAAAGGCTGTTTTCGCTTTCCCAGGTGGGGCTACCTCACACCAGTCACATCGGCGGCGAATCGCCCGTAGCTCGCTTTCATCAAGTGTGTCAAGAACCCGGTACAGCCCGTGCCATGGACTCGCCATACAGATCCAGCCCACAGTGCATCAGTATAGCTCTGTGGAAACTCGTCTCCACGAGACTATTTGAGTTCGTGGGATATCTTGGATCTCTGTTGAAGGACAAACTCTGACACTATCAACCGGATAGTTTCAGTTTCACCGCGGTTGGATCGCCTATATACGGATCTGGGAACTATACTGGAAGTAGAGGGAGCATCCCTTTCACCCTGTCACAGTCACACGCTCCCTCCTTAACCTATGTCCACGACGAATCCATCGTCTCTCGGTACGTGCCCGTTCTGCCAGACCGAGATCACAACGATCGATGTGATCCTCGAGTACGAGACCGAGACGGGACCAGCAGTATACGCGGAGTGCCCCGAGTGCCGCGATGTGGTAAACCCGGAGTGACCTATCGTATCATGCTATCCGAATGTATGGACCGTCTGCTGTCCCGGACAGACCAAACAGGAGTCGTGTACGAGTGCCGGCGGTGCGGAACCTCTGTCGACAGCGATGATACTACCTGTCCTGCATGTGGTGCAGACGCGATCATCCAGCACCAGATATCCTGACCGATGGCAGAGGAATATGACCAGGTTCTGGACGTTGTGGTGGAGAATCCGGGAGCCACCATCGAGGAAATCACGGACCTGGCACGTGATCGTGGAGTCACCGACATCGATATCCCGGATCCCCTCTCACAGGCGGTCAGCAACAACGACTTTGTTGAATTCGATGGACGGTACTGAGTGATGAGGACAGGAAAATACCGGTTCAACCGGTACGACCATCCAGAGACCTGATGTACTAGTCGGTAATACGAAGAGGCAACGCTATTCGGAGAGAAGGTCGTCCACGTACTGGTCTTCCCAGTCGCGCCGTGCTTTGACCTCTCGCTCTCCCCGACGGGTGACCGAGTACACGTTGGTCCGGCGGTCGGCCTGTCCTTTCTCGATCAATCCTTTGTCGACGAGTGTGTCGAGGTTCGGGTAGAGACGGCCGTGATGGATTTCCTTCTCGTAGTAGTTCTCGAGTTCCTCCTTGATCGCCAGACCGTGTGGTTCTTTGAGGCCAGCCGACACGTAGAGCAGATCGCGCTGGAAACCGGTGAGGTCGTACATATCAGAACCCATGGCGATATGCGGCTTAAGCATGGTGATCGGCGGATTGAGAATACTGATGACAGCGTGCCGTCAGACATGAACGATTGTGAGGAACCCATCAGGATTTGGGAATCCTTTTATGACAGGATCTGGGACCACAGGCCATGCGAATGATGGACACACCGATCAATGCGGACGACTCTCCAGATTCTATGACTACGTCGATCACTGCCGACTGGGACGCTGGTACAGAAAATACTCCTGTCTACGCGGTTGTCTCCGCCGTTGCCGAGGCAGAAGATGTCGACCATGTTGATCTGCCACCGCTTTACAACGTGATCGATCCGGAAGCATTGAACGATCTGTTTCTATCTGATTCTGGTGGCGTTTCCACCGCCGAGTTCGAGTACGCTGGGTATTCTGTTGTTGTCCGCGGCGAGGGCACGGTCGAGGTTCGACCGGCTAACGTTTAGTCGACTGTTCTAGATAGGGGGTTCCTGTTCCCACCGCAGTGAGAACGTTCTCACTCCGAATCAATCCTCTTGAGGAGTTCACTGCGACGATAACTGATATTATTTTTTCTGGTTCCTCCCACTACATCCCAGAAACAGATAATATGCGGCGAAAGTGATTTTTGCTTTGGTATGGTATCTGGTGTAAATGGACCTCTCCCGCCGCCAGCTCCTTTCGACCTCTACCGCAGGCGCGATATCCCTCTCCATGGCAGGAACAGTACAGGCCGCTACAGACAGTGCTTCCTCTGCTGATGCCCGATCGGATCTACCTACATTAGACGGTCCTATTGACTCGGTGATTACAGAGACCCAGCAGGAAATCGAACTTTCAGAAGATAATCCGTACAAGGCCTATACCTTTCCGAGGTTTGATGAAACTGCTGTCATTGAGTACGAGGTTCGTCCGGAAAAGTTAGGGGCGGAACCTGACGTTCTCGTCCTGGATCATTATGGGTTCAGTGAATACGAGGTGCAGGTCGGTTTATACCCTGTTCTAGGCACTACAATGATTGATCTTGGAAGGTTCGGCACCCATCCGTTCCCTACGGTCAATATATCTAATATTGGAAAGCGAAGACAGCAATATCAGAGGTGGGATGTAGAAAGCATTGTAGATGACAAGGCGTTGGACTGTCTAACCGAGAAACGAGCGACGCAAGCCGCTCATCGTATCGGGACAGGGACGTACAATATCGTGTTTGATTGGAGCAGTAAGGTTCTCGACGAACCAGAGGATGACAGTACAACGGTGGATGTATTGATCCGTGCCCGGTACCGGGATGAAGAAACCGCGGTCAATGAGGCGACAGCCGAGATTGCATCCTTCTACACCTTGCTTCCAGGATCCGAATCATTGGCACGGACAATGGTGCAGATTGCGGATGATATCTGCAGTCAAGTTCCTGCAGAGATGGATAGTCTCACGGCCGACGATATCGATGATGACGTATCCGGAGCGGAACGTACGGCATCGGTTCTCCAATCGGTGCTTGAGGTGATCGAGAACAAAACCGGGTATAGTGCGCCACTGGCGGAGGCCCTGTTGGAAGAGACAGCAACGTGGACACGATGGACCGGCCAGGTACTCCCTGTCGTATCCACCGTCGAAGAACTGGTAGAGGACTCGTGTACCGTATCCCAGTCTGACCCGGATACGGTCACTGGTGACGTGGAGAACATGTTGATGAGTCTGGGAATACTCGTAGCGGAACTTGTGATGATAAAATACGGCCTGGTTAGCCGCGCTGCATCCTTTGCCGTACGGAAACTAGACACGTATCTTCTCGGTGTCGTACGGGAAGTTCTGGGGCTGAAAACCTATCTCGTGCTACTGCGGGAACTGTATAGGACGCTAGAGTACGGGATCGACGAGATTCTCGATACGATTGAAGAGATAACGCGGGATGTCGTCGATACACAGAGATTCCTCTCTGATAGAGACGTCGACGATGTAAGCGTAGTGAAGGATATGAATGATGAAGACGACCTTGAGGAACTCAGATTCGACAGTGATTGGCATCTTGGTCCGTTTGATCCTAGTCCGAAGTGCCACCCTGATTCATTCTTCTGATCTCTTGGCCGTGGTGAATCGCCCGACGTAGCATGATTTTATGATGTCACGGCACGCTTGATGTTGTGAACGACACATTTCAGCCGGATCCCACGGAACTCACCCCGTTCGACCCCTTCACCTCAACAGCAAACATTCGGTCAGCATGCGTGAACCCCAGCACATCCGGATGCCGCCCCCCCGATCGTGATTTGATGGGTTTCGCATCGATCCAAGACATCCGCGTACGTGTCTTCATGTGCACCGGGGACATGGACGAGTGGCTGGTAGTCACGTGTTTCGAGTTCGTCGATAACATGCCCGAACACCGCCGAT
>Ga0065697_1000364_pt1 | contig 47177 bp, 49 predicted proteins | sample AntLakMe24m_08um_FD_59086 | JGI IMG/M metagenome (GOLD analysis project Ga0065697, IMG submission 59086) | Hypersaline microbial communities from Antarctic Deep Lake - 24m 0.8um v2 (version 3) | ecosystem: Environmental > Aquatic > Non-marine Saline and Alkaline > Hypersaline | place: Deep Lake... | reverse complement strand
GGCGAGGCGCGGAGCGCCTCGGATGCGAGCGGTGAAACCGCGAGCGCCGGCCCCCGTCCCTTCGTCGAGCGCGCCGCTGCGGCCGGCATCGAAGGGCTCGTCGTCCCCGACCTCCCGGCCGAGGAGGCCGACCCCCTGCGAGAGGCGTGCGACGAGTTCGGGCTCGACTTGGTCTTCATCGTCGCGCCCACCACGGTCGACGACCGGCTCGATCGGATCATGGACAGGGTGTCCGGCTACGTCTACGTGCAGGCGCGCCTCGGGACCACCGGCGCGCGCAGCGACGTGTCCGACCAGACCACGCAGAGCTTAGATCGGCTCCGTGAGTACGACGTGCCGAAGGCCGTCGGGTTCGGCATCTCATCGGGCGAGCACGCGGAGCGCATCGTGGGCGGCGGCGCCGACGGGATCATCGTCGGCTCGGCGCTCGTCGACATCGTCGCCGAGGGCGTCGAGGACGACCTCTCGACCGCCGAGGTCGCCGACCGGCTGGAGGCGCTCTCACGGGAACTGAAGGCGGGCGCCGAACGCGGCTACGCCGCGCGCATCGAGGCGGCGGAGTCGCGGTGATCGCGGCTTCGAGCCAATACGTCCCCGAACGAAACCCACTTACCTACAATTGCCACACTCTCACACAACGACCGACACCATCATGACAGCAGGACTCTCGGCACGACTCAACCGCATCTCCACAAATGACCGATACCTCATCGTCCCCATGGACCACGGGCTCACGATGGGCGCCGTCGACGGCCTCGTCGACATCGAGTCGACGATCGACGGCGTGACACGCGGCGGCGCGGACGCGGTACTCACCCAGAAGGGGATCGCGCCGCGGGTTCATCCGAACAAAAACGACGCGGGCTACATCGTCCACGTCAACGGATCGACCACGATCGGTCCCGACGAGAGCGACAAGCGCGTCACCGCCACCGCCGAGGATGCGGTTCGAGCGGGCGCTGACGCGGTCTCATTCCACATCAACGTCGGCTCCGATCACGAGCCGGACCAGATCGAAGAACTCGCGGAACTGACCGCCGACGCCTCGCGGCTCGGGCTCCCCGTGCTCGCGATGGCGTACGCGCGCGGCCCCGGCGTCGACGAGACAGATCCTGAATCGCTCGGACACGCGGTGCGGCTCGCCGAGGAGCTCGGCGCCGACGTGGTGAAAACCGGCTACTCCGGCGACGGCGACTCGTTTGCCCGCGTTACGGAGTCGACCCGGCTCCCGGTCGTCATCGCCGGCGGCTCGAAGGGAACTGATCGCGACACCGTGGAGATGGTACGCGGCGCGATGGACGGCGACGCCGCCGGCGTATCGATGGGACGGTCGATCTTCCAGCACGAGGACCCCGAGGGGATCGCTCGGGCAGTGTCGGCAGTCGTCCACGACGACGCGAGCGTCGACGAGGCGCTCACCGCGGGCGGATTCGTCGAGGCCTGAGGGCACCTCGCCTCGTAACGGTCACCTCGCCCCGACGTTCTGCTCCCCTTCGAACGAGTCCGGATCGGGCTCGATGTCGGCGTACTGCACGGCGCGACGCCCCAGCGTGAGCACTCGCCCGTCGAGGTCCTCGTCGACGAGGTCCCCGTCGTCGAACTGCGCGTGGGCGCGGGGGACGGCCACCTGATGGGGGATCACCCACGCGTTGAGGGCCCGACAGACGGAGCGGAGGTGCTCTAACGCCGTCACCGGAAATCCGCCGCCGGCGACCGCGAGGAGCCCGACGGTCTTGTCCTCGAACTCCTCGAAGCCGCAGTAATCGAGCGCCGTCTTCAGCGTGGACGAGTACGAGCCGTGGTACATCGGCGTGCCGAGGGGGACGGCGTCGGCCTCACGGATCCGCGTCTTGAACGCGTTCGCGTCCCCCGCCTCGTCGTGATCGGCGTCGTACGTCGGGAGGTCGTACTCCCGGAGGTCGAGCAGCTCGGCGGTGCCTCCCGCACGGCGAACGCCGTCAAGCGCGCGACCGACGCCGAGTCGGGTGTACGCTCCCGTCTCGAAGGCTGCCGACGACGCCGACGACGTGTGCTGGATCGGACATGTTCCACACGACACGCCACCACCACTAATACGATCGGGCCGATCCGGCCCCAGATACGCCCTCGCCCGCAACGCCCGACCCGTTCGCAGATTCCGATTTTCCGCTCGGACGTCGTCGGAGCGAGCAACGCGAAGCGGAGTGCCACCGATATCAGCAGGCGGCGCTGATCCGCTCGTGCGCCTCAGGCTCCCCCACCGGTCCGTTCGGATCGACCGCCTGCTCGACGTGGAAGACGGTCACGGACTCCAGGCTGCGGTCCGATCGCTCACAGACGTACGCCGCCACCGGTCGATACCGAGACTCTCCGGCGTACCGCATCCTGAATCCGAACTGATGCCACAGTGTCGTCGGATACGTCTCCGCCGCGTCCGGCGGTCGGTCGTACGTGGCCGCCTGCCCGCCGCGCACGTCGATCGATTCGCCCGATTCGAGCGTCCCCCGAACGACGTACCAGCTGGAGGAGTCCGGCGGGTTCGGCGCGAAGAACGACCAGCTCACCTCCGACAGCTCGCCGGCCGATTCCGACGCCGGGAGGTCGACGAGCCCGACTCCCGCGGCCTGCCACCACACGAGCGCGAGGAAGAAGCCCACGAGCAGCAGGGCGGCTCCCGTCCAGATCACACGGCGAACCCGCGACGGCGACGGAATCGGAGACGCACTCTCGTTCGCGCTTCCGCCGTCACTTCGGTACGCGCGCTCCGTGGGTCGAGAGGAGCCGTGGAGCTTCGACGTGACGGCCTCGACGAGGTTCCAGACTCCGGTCGGGAAACACAGGAGAAGGATCGTGATCATAATAAATGGGAACACGCCGAGTCGCATCGTCGCGGCCATGCCGAGGTGTGCGGAGACGAACGCGAGGGCGATCCCAGCCCTGAGCCAGCCAGTCGTGGCGATCAGCAGGACGGACGCTGACAGGAGCGCAATCCAGAGCCAGTTTATCGTCGCGAGAACCACAGTGTGTTCCGAGACGAACGGTCCCAGTCGCACGATAAACTCCTCCAACTGGAATATTTGAGGGACTGCGCCGCCCGACATCCACGTGTCGCTCCGGTACTTGGAGATCGCGTTCGCCGTGTATATCGACACGAGCGTCAGGAGCGTGACAGCCGTCCCGAGCGAACAGACCCGCCGATCGGCGCCGCCGTCTCGCTCGGCGGCTTCTCGTCCGTCGACGTCGTCCCGACCGTTACTGTTGCTCCAGCGGCCGGCATCGAGCGACCAGCGGGCGTCAAGCGGGAGAAAGAGGCTCAAAAAGAGGAACACGGCCAGAATCGTGTTCCCCCCGTTGATCACGTACGGGTTCCGAGCGTATAGCGACGCGAGCAGGACGAGGGAGACGCCCGTCGACACTCGCGTTCGATAGCCGACGAGCAGGCCGACGGCGGCACAAGCCGCGACCGCGAGCAGTCCCGTTTGCACCCACGCCGAACCGGATATAGCGTGGATCGAGACGGCCTCTAACAGTGGGGAAATCTCAGCGAGCGTCGAGCGCGGAAGGACGCCGTCGTCCGTGTAGAACGCGCTCACACCCGGAAGCCGGTAGAACAGCAGATCCCCGAGAAGGAAGAGTGCCAACGCGATTCGGAACGCGCCCAGCGCTCGCGGATCGATCCCAAAATACGGTGTGGCGCGCTCGCGGAGGGACTCGCGTGCTGCCGCGTATCGGGAACCAGCTTTCGAGAGCCGCTGAGGTAGTGGCGTCATTCGGTGGTGTACGTCGAACGATGTGATCTCAGTGATAAGTGCTTTGTCGTCTTCCGCGTCGTCACCCGCAACGCCCGACCCTTTCGCAGTTTTCAAGCCCGCCCGCCGTGAGGTTCCGACAATGACACGCACGGTCTGGGTGAAAGCCGACGGGGATGTCGGCGACTGGGAGGCGCGCAAGAGACGGATCACGGCCGCCATCGAGGCCGGCGCGGACTGGGTACTGGTCGACGAGGCGGACGTGGGCCGCGTCCGCGACCTGGGCGACATCTCGGTCGCCGCATTCCGCTCGGAGGCGGACGTGATCGACGACGCCGAGAGCGACGCTGAGGCCGACGCCTACTTCGTCGGGAAGGGCGGCGAGGGAGACGGCACCATCGACATGCCCGAGGATCTGTCGGGCTCCGCGGACCTCACGACGGTTCGCCGGCGCGACGACCGCGCGCAGGGCGTGTACGTCCGGGTGCTCGGCACCGAGTACGAGCGCTTCGCCGAGGAGGCCGCCAACGACGCCGAGTTCACGATCGTCGTCGGCGAGGACTGGTCGATCATCCCGCTTGAGAACCTGATCGCGCGGGTCGGCGAGGAGACGCACCTCATCGCGGGCGCGACGACGGCAGCGGAGGCGCAGACGGCCTTCGAGACGCTGGAGATCGGCGCCGACGGCGTCCTCCTCGATTCTAACTCGCCCGACGAGATCCGCGGCGCGGTGGAGGCTCGCGACGCCGCCGACCGCGAGACGCTCGACCTCCGGCACGCCGAAGTGACCGCGGTCGAGCGAACGGGAATGGCCGACCGCGTCTGTATCGACACCGGGTCGCTGATGGACGACGACGAGGGGATGTTAGTCGGGTCGATGTCGCGCGGGCTGTTCTTCGTCCACGCCGAGACCGCGGAGTCACCGTACGTCGAGTCGCGCCCGTTCCGCGTGAACGCTGGTGCGGTCCACGCGTACGTCCGCAACGCCGAGGGCGGAACGAACTACCTCGCGGAGCTGTCGAGCGGCGACGAGGTGCAGGTCGTCGACACCGCGGGCCACACCCGAGAGGCGATCGTCGGGCGCGTGAAAATCGAGAAGCGGCCGATGTTCCGGATTCAGGCGGAAGTCGAGACGGAGGAGGGAATCGACCGCATCGAGACGCTCATTCAGAACGCCGAGACCGTGAAGATCGCGACGAGCGAGGGCCGGAAGGCCGTTACCGATCTGGAGGAGGGCGACGAGGCGCTCGTCTACTACGAGGACGTGGCGCGCCACTTCGGCGAGGCGGTTGAAGAGAGCATCATCGAGAAGTAGCGGGATCGAGCAACGCGAGATCCCGTATGCGAACGGCGAAGCCGCGAGCCGAGTCGTCGATCGTGCTCGGCGCGGGCTGGGGGCTGTTCGAGGCCGTGACAATGCTCGACCTCATCGTCCTGATGACCGGGTTCCGACTGGGGGTGTAACGGCGCTGTTGACGGTATGAGTTAAGAGTGCGTTACAGCTGTAGCCAACGAAAAGCACCTCAAAGCGTGTCGGGCAGTTGGTTAATCCCGATGGACGACAAAGGAGTTGTATGAGACCGCTCGCGAAAACGATACTCGTTGGGGGTGGTGTGGTATTTGCTGGCTGGGTTGGGTGGGGCATCTACTCGACCAGGAAGACAAAATCAGTACCGTATGAACAGCTACGAACGCTAAACGGCAGTGAACTTCGTCGCTATCCCCCAGACGATTCTTGTCGAAACGACGGCACCAAATCAGCGGATCGCATTTCGACGACTCTTCAACTACATCTCGGGAGCCAACCAAGCTAACGAGTCGATCTCGATGACGGCCCCTCGTCGAAACTCAATCCGGGGAAGTCAATCGCGATGACGACTCCTGTTCGGTCAGAGGCGTCCGAGACTGAAGCTGAGACGATCCGGATGGCGTTCTATCTGCCCGCAGAGTATACTCCTGAAACGGCACCAGAACCGACGGAAGCGGATGTCACACTCGTCACCGAACCACAGAAGACAGTCGCTGTGGATCAGTTTTCTTGGTACGCCCCAGAGTGGCGGGTCACGCGACGGACGCAGAAGCTTCTTTCCACACTCGATCGTGAAGGCATCGAACCGGAGGGAGATCCCTATCTCCTCCGATATAACGACCCGTGGACACCGCCGTTTATGCGGCGAAATGAAGTGGCGGTAGCGGTGGTTAACGAGGACTGACTGTTGGTATGATCGAGTCGTTCAGAATAGGATATCAACAGATAATGAGTAACAGAGCCGAGACGACTTATATACCGTACAGCTCGCCGTACTTCTCCTCGACGTAGTCGGTAAAGGCGTCCGCCGAGAAGTCCTCGCCGGTGGCGCGTTTCACCAGCTCGTTCGTCTCGTAGCGGGAGCCGTGCTGATGGACGTTCTCACCGAGCCACTCCCGAAGGTCGTCGAACTCGCCCGCGGCGATCTGGTCGTCGAGGTCGTCGATCTCCGATTCGGCGGCCGCGAACAGCTGGGCGGCCATCACGGAGCCGAGCGAGTAAGTGGGGAAGTAGCCGAAGTTGCCGTGGCTCCAGTGGATGTCCTGCAGGCAGCCCTCGGCGTCGTTGTCGGGGCGGATTCCGAGGTACTCCTCGTACTTGTCGTTCCAGGCCTCGGGTACGTCCTCAATCGCGAGGTCGCCGCGGACCAGGTCGCGTTCGATCTCGAACCGGACGACGATGTGGAGGTGATAGGTGAGTTCGTCGGCCTCGACGCGAATGAGGTTGTCCTCGTGGACCTGATTGAACGCCTGATAGGCGTCCTCGACGGTGGCGTCGTCGGTCTCCGGGAAGTGCTCTTGGAAGGTCGGGAGGAACAGCTCCCAGAACGCCCGGCTGCGACCAACGTGGTTCTCCCAGAGCCGCGACTGCGACTCGTGGACCGACAGATCACGGGATTCCCCGAGCGGGGTCCCGAACTGCTCCTGCGGGAGCCCGAGGTTGTACTGCGCGTGGCCGAACTCGTGGATCGTCGAGCCGATCGCGCCGAGCGGGTCGGACTCGTCGAATCGGGTGGTCACCCGGCAGTCGAACTGGTTTCCCGCGGTGAACGGGTGCGAGGAGACGTCGAGCCGGCCGCGGTCGAAGTCGTAGCCGACCAGTTCGAGCGTCTCGCGCGCCAGCGCCTCCTGCTCCGCTTCTGGGAAGGTTCCCTCGAAGGTGTCGACGGCGAGGTCGGCGTCGGACTCGCGGATCGCGTCGATCATGGGGACGAGCGTCTCGCGGAGCTCCTCGAGGATCGACTCCGCGCGCTCCATCGAGAGGCACGGCTCGTAGTCCTCGAAGAGCACCTCGTAAGGGTCGCGGTCGGGGTCGATGTGCTCGGCGTACTCGCGTTTCAGTTCGACGTGCTTCTCCAAGTAGGGTGCGAACGCGTCGAAGTCGTCCTCGGCTTTCGCCTCCTCCCACGCCTGTAGCGCTTCCGTGCCCGTCTCGGAGATCTCCTCGACGAGCTCGACGGGGACGGCGTCGGCGCGTTCGTAGTCGCGGCGGATCTCGCGCACGACCGCCGCCCGCTCGTCGGTGAGGTCGGCGTCGGCGAGTTCGTCGAGCAGGTCGCCCGTCTCCTCGTCGGTGACCATGTCGTGGCGGATCGAGGAGAGCGTCGAGAGCTGCTTCGACCGCGCGGGAGTGCCCCCTTCGGGCATCATCACCTGTTGGTCCCACCCGAGCACGCCGGCGGCGCTCCCGACCGCGTTCCAGCGTCGAACGCGGTCCAGGAGGGCGTCGTACGCCTCGGGGGCGTCGGCTGCGTCGTCGGCCGCGGCTTCCGTTGCCATACGCCGCAGATCGGCCGCGTCGGTTAAGAAGGGACCGGACGCGGAACCCGCCCCTCGACCGCCACGGGGGGGCCAGCGCACGAGCCTCATGTCGGAACCGGACGAACCGGCCCCCGAGCGCGACCTATTTCCGGCCGGCCGCCGAACCGCCGGCAACGAATGGAGATCGACGAGGACACCATCGACCTGCGATCCGACACCGTCACGACTCCCTCTGAGGCGATGCGCGAGGCCGCCCGCGACGCCGAGGTCGGCGACGACGTGTACCGGGACGACCCGACTGTCAACGAGTTAGAGCGCCGCGCCGCCGATGCGGTCGGCACCGAGGCCGCGCTGTACGTCCCCTCCGGGACGATGGCCAACCAGATCGCCGTCCATGTTCACACCGAGCCCGGACAGGAACTCCTCTTAGAGCGCGAGTCTCACATCTACCGGTGGGAGCTGGCGGGCGCGTCGAAGCTCTCGGGCACCCAGACCCGAACGATCGATGCGGGCGATCGCTGCGTCCCGACGCCCGAGTCGGTCCGAGAGGGGCTCGTCGAGGAGGACCTCCACCGGCCCGGCACCGGACTCCTGTCGCTGGAGAACACCCACAACTACCGCGGCGGGACGGCGATCCCCGTCAACCAGATCACCGCAGCTGCCGAGGTCGCTCGCGACGCCGACGTGCCGGTCCACCTCGACGGCGCGCGCGTGTTCAACGCCGCGGTCGCGCTCGGCGTCGACGCGAGCGAAATCGTCGCGCCCGTCGACACCGTCACCTTCTGTCTCTCCAAGGGGCTCGGCGCGCCCGTCGGCTCGATCGTCGCCGGCGACGAGGCGTTCGTCGAGGACGCCCGACGCGTCCGCAAGCTGTTCGGCGGCGGGATGCGACAGGCCGGGATGATCGCCGCGCCGGGTCTGCTCGCCCTCGAAAACGTCGACCGGCTCGTCGACGACCACGCCAACGCCGAGCGACTCGCGACCGGCCTCGACGCGCTCGACGGGATCCACGCGCCCGAACCCGACACGAACATCGTCGTCGCGCACACCGAGGACGCCGGAATCACGGCATCCGACCTCGTGACGGCCTGTAAGGATGCGGGCGTCGGCTGCGTGGAGTTCGCCGAGTACACGACGCGATTCACCACCCACCTCGACGTCGACGGCGATGACATCGACGCCGCGATCGACCGGATCGGCGACGTGATCGCGGAGCTGGCGTAGTGACGAGTTTATAGGCCTCTCTACGGTTATTTATAAGCAGCTTCGGAGAATCAATCGACGAGCCGACGGCTCAGCACTGTAGGGCGACCGCCGCTACGGTGCGGACGTTGAAAGGTGACCGCCCCGCGCGAACGCGAGACGACCAGTGTGTCGCACACCGGCGGCCGGTCGAGTAAGCATCAGCCGCTCCGGTACTTAAACCCTCGTTCGTGCGGCTCCGATCGTGTCGGTCGGGTCGACGGAGTCGGTTCGGCCGATGGAGTCACTCCGGCCGGTGAACCTCGCCCTCGCGCGCGTCGGCGTCTTTCCGACGCAGCGCAGCGGCTGCGTTGTTGGCGTCATAGNCGAAAAACACGTCTTTCGCGTACGTCTCCGCGACCTCCGCAGCGTGAATTAGGTCGTCGACCGCGACGTCGACCGCGTACAGCTCCAGCGAAAACGGGGTCTCCGGCGGCGCGCCGTGCACGTCGTAGTCGCCGCCGAGCCGCGAGCGGAACCCGCGGGCGATGGTCTCCAGCCAGTAGGTCGTGGCGTACTCAGTGTCGTACAGTGGGACCACGAACTCGTCGACGTGCTCGGCGAGGCGGTCGAGGTCGAGGCCGGCCCGCGCCCGAAGATGGCCGGGGTAGGGATCGGGGTACAGCGTGAGCAACACCCGACCGGGGACCCGATCGGCGGCGTCGGCGACGAACTCGGTGATTACGTCTGCTCGCCAGTCGCCCCGGTCCTCGCGGTCGCTCTCGGCGAACAGTCGCTCGCAACGGTCACAGCGACAGAACCCCTCTCGCGGGAACCCCACGTCATCGAGGCGCACGTCGTCGTTTTCGGTGGCGCAGTCCTCGATGATCTCCAAGAGTCCCTCGCGGTACTCCGGGTGGGTCGGGCAGATGTACGCCCAGTCGAAGTAGTCGCGGTCGCGAGTTGCCGGCTCACCGCGCTCGTCGACCGGGACGAGGTCGGGATTTTCGCTCGCCGCGGCGTTGTCACCGAAACACGACACCATGTTCACGGCGTTCGGCAGGGGAGCGGCCGCCCGCCCCGTGACGTCTTTGACCTCGTAGAAGCCGAGATCGAACGGCTCCATCTCGACCTCGTCCGCGTTGCGCGTGACGACCCCGTACATACGCGCCACTACGGGAGTGACGGGTAAAAACGGCGGGCATCCGCCCGCGAGGAGTTCGTCATCAACGGCGGAAATGGTTGGCAAGCGATTCAGCCGAGGAGTGCGCGGCGATCCGGTTACTGGACTTCGACCGGCTCCTTATCGCCGGCAAACAGGAAGTACGCGAGCGCGACCAGCGACAGGACTACGACGAGCTTCAGTTTCTTGCTCATATCCGACACGTCGGGCGGCGGGCGCTAAAATCTACCGGAGCCCTCGTCGATCGCTGACGGTGCCCTCCCCCGTCAGACGTCGATGTAGTCGGCGATGTCGCTCCGGAGGATCGTCGAGCAGTAGTCGCAGCGGACGCCGTCGGCGACCACGTCGAACCGGGTGTCGATCGGCTCGCCGGCGTTCGTGATGCAGTTGCGGTTCGGACACGAGAGCACGCCAGTTACGCTGTCGGGGCGGGTGACGCGGTTCTTCTCGACCACCTCGAAGTCGCGGACGATGTTGATCGTCGCCTCGGGCGCGATCAGCGAGAGCACGTCGACCTCCGACTGCGAAAGTTCCCGTTCCTCCACCTTCACGATGTCCTTGCGGCCGAGTCGGTCCGAGGGGACGTTCATCCCGACCGAGACGCCGTACCCCTCGGAGCCGTCGATGCCCAAGATCGCGAGTACGTTGAGCGCCTGCCCGCCCTCGACGTGGTCGATCACGGTGCCGTCGCGGATCTTCGAGACGCGCAGCTCGTGGTCGCTCATCGGTCCACCTCCATCCCCTCGTCGCCCTCGGCGTTCTCGAGGAGGATGTCGAGCAGCGCCATCCGCACCGGGATCCCGTTGTGCGCCTGCTCGAAGTACGTCGCGTGATCGGTCTCGTCGACGTCGGGCGCGATCTCGTCGACGCGGGGAAGCGGGTGCATCACGGTGAGGTCGTCGGGCGCATCTTCGAGCGTCTCGGCGTCGATCTGGTACTCGCCGGCGACGCGGTGGTACTCGTTTTCGTCCGGGAACCGTTCCTTCTGGATCCGGGTGACGTACAGCACGTCGAGCTCGCCGAGCACGCCCTCCAGATCGGTGTGTTCGCGCACCTGTGCGCCGGTTTCGTGGAGGTCGAAGCGCACGGAGCGTGGGAGCCGCAGCGACTCCGGACTGATGAAGTGCTGGTTGGCGTCGAACTCCGTGAGCGCCGCGGCCAGCGAGTGGACCGTGCGGCCGTACTTCAGATCGCCCATGATCCCGACCGTGAGGTCGTCGAGTCCGTGGTTCTCGCGGATCGTGTGGAGATCGAGGAGGGTCTGTGAGGGGTGTTGGCCCGCGCCGTCACCGGCGTTGACGACGGGGACGGAGACGCGCTCCGCGGCCAGTGTCGCGGCGCCCTCGCTGGGGTGGCGGAGTACCAATGCGTCCGCGTAGCCCTCGATGACGCGAACGGTGTCCGAGAGCGACTCCCCTTTCGAGACCGACGAGGAGTCGACGTCGCCCATGCCGATCGTATTCATCCCGAGGCGTTTGGCCGCGCTGTCGAAGCTCATCCGGGTGCGCGTGCTCGGCTCGAAGAAACAGAGCGCGAGTACGCTGCCGGCGTGCCGGTCCGCGTAGGCGGCGGGGTCGTCGGCGACCTCCCGGGGCCCGGTCGAGCACCGCCTCGATGTCATCCCGCGAGAGCTGGGTCGCGGTGATGAGGTGGTCCTGACGCATTGTCGAAGAAGGGGGTCGGCAGTATCTTGAATCCCTCGGCTCGGCCGCCGACAAGGGTGTTCACGTCTGTGTGGATCGTCACGAGCGACCGTTTCGAGATTCGCAGAACGTGAGGCGCGTCAGCACGTTTCAGGTCCCGCCTGCCGTCGGCCGCGCTTATAAACCGATCCGCGCCCAACAGACAGATATGTCCGCCAACGATCCCGCCGACCTGCTCCCGAACGATCGCGTGAAACAGGCTGCGCTCGACGGCGACGTGACCCAGCTCCACCGCGGGAACCGGTACGGCGAGGAGGGCGACGCCTTCGAGGTCGACGGCGTCACCTTCGAGCTGACCGAGGTCACCGAGCGCACCCTCGGCGACATGACCGACGAGGACGCGAAACGAGAGGGGTCGCCGTCGCTAGAGGCGTACAAGGAACGAATGGTTCACGCGCACGGCGGGAGCTTCGACTGGGACGACGACGCCGACGTAGTCCGACACCGGTTCCGGCGGGCGGAGTGAACGGATGAGCGGCGGGAGAACTCGACGCGTCGAGAGTCACCCGCCGAACGCGCCCAAACTCGACTGGAGCTCTCGATCCGGCACTTCCTCGGTGAGTTCGTAGCCGACCAGATCGCGGGCGTCGACCGCGTAGGTCGACCCGCCGCGATCGAGCACGAGCACGCGCCCCTTCCAGCCTCGGACCGTCCCGGCCGCCATCGTCTCCGCGACGGGACGGTCGTCGAGGTCGAGGCCGTAATCGAACGCGAACCGCTCGATCGGATCGAACCCGTCCAGCAGCGACTCCCACGCCGCTGCGTCCACGCTGCGACCGAATCCCCCTGAGCTTCGTCGGGACGCGTACCCGATCGACGAGATTGTCGCGCTCAGCCAGTTCGGCCTCGACCTCGCGCGCGATCTGCCCGTCCGGGTACGTCCGGATGTGAGCCGCGCGGTCGGCGCCCTGCTCGCGGAGCCGGGTCTCCAGCCGCCACAGGCGCGTGACGCCCACCTTCCACACGTCGGGCGCGAACGCCGCGAGGTACACCGCGTGCTCCTCGTGGCAGTCCATCTCGTCTTTTAAACACGTCCCCGTACAGCGGGCGCAGACCCAGACGCTCCCATGGGCATCGCAGTAAGGGGTGTCGGCGGCGTCGCAGGCGATATGTTCGCCGTTGTGGACGGTTCCCGCACAGCGGCGGTCGCCGAGCCCGAAGGCGAGCTCCGTACCGGCGGTCGCCTCGACGAACTCGACCGCGCCGCCGCTGGCGACGGTGAACCCTTCGCCCGACTCGTAGCCGACGACCTGCACGCGATTCCCTACGGGGAGCCGCGACTTAGGCACGTCGTCGGAGCGATCGAATCGGCGGCGGCCCGTCGTTCGACGAATCGGCGCCGACTACCACCCGTCCGAATCGCCCGCGAACGACCCTCTCGAGATCCTCGGCAGACGAGACAGTTCGGATCGATTGACCAGTACGGGCCGAGGCTATAACAGCGGTGAAGCCGATGAATTCCGCACGAACATGTTCCCAGAGGGCCGCAGTATCGGAGTCACCGAGGCGCTCCACGGGTCGGTACCGGACCCGGTTCTCGTGCTCTTCGCACTGCTCACGCAACTCGGTGACGTTTGGTTCCTCTTTCTGCTCGGGGGCATGCTCTACGTCGCCGGCGACGAGCTCCCCCGGTGGGGAATCGACCGGCGGCGCGGTCTATTCATCCTCGGCCTCCTGCTCACGTACGTCGCCCTCATCGGGGTTCTCAAAGGGTTCTTCCTGTTTCCGCGCCCGGTCGGAGCGGGTGACCCGCCCGTTGTACGGTGGGTTCCGTCCGTCCTCCAATGGGTGTTCGCCGATATCACCACGGCGGACGGGCCGGGGTTCCCGAGCGGTCACACCTTCGGAAGCACGCTGGTGTGGGGCGGGTTCGCGCTCATTGTTGGAGAGGGAAAACGGTCGCGTGCGTGGCTGGCATTCGCGGGCGCCGTCGTCGGGATCGTCTCGCTCTCGCGGCTCGTCTTAGGGGTCCACTACCTCGTAGACGTCGTGGTCGGAGTCGGTCTCGGGCTGGTGGTACTGGGGGCGCTCTACGTCGTCGCCGACCGCGGTACCGTCCCCGGTCGGGTGCTCCTCGTTAGCGTCGGCGTCGGGGTGTTAGGGTTGCTGCAGGGGGCCTCCTTCGAGAGCGTGGCCGCGCTCGGAAGCGCCGTCGGCGCGTGGCTCGTGTGGCGCGGCGTCGCCGATTCGACGCCGGCCCACCCGTCGAACCGCCGAGAAGTCGGTGCCGGATCCGTCATCCTCGGACTCGCAGGGGGTTTCTTCGCGCTCCTGTACGTCATCGAACCACCGCTGCTGGTCGCGTTCTTCGGTTCCGCCATCGCCGTCGGCAGTACGGTCGCCGCCCCGCTGGCCGGTGAGAAACTCGGCGGGGAGTACGGTGCTTGACCGCACAACAGTGAGGGGACCACGGAGGTCGTATCCACCGACTCTCACGGACTGGAGAGACCGGACGCGGTTTTAACTCACGTCGTGTGCGATCCGATCGCATGCTCGATGCAGCGTTGACGACCGCCGCGGGCAACGAAGGGGTCGACCTCGTGCTTACCGTGGCGAACGCGGGCGACGATCCGGTTACGCTCCGGTTCCGAACCGGACAGCGCGTCGACTTCGCGGCCTACCGGATCGGCGGGAAGGACGGGAGAGACGAAGCAGATAGCGACGCCGACCCGGTCTGGCGGTACAGCACCGGCCGGATGTTCACGCAGGCACTCGGCAGTGAGACGCTCGGAACCGGGTGATTCGGCCACTTACGAGGCGAGGTGGCGGGATCCGCCACCGGGTCGGTATCGATTCGTCGGCGAGGTGATCGCGGAGGAATGCGACCTGACCGCGACGGGGGCCGCCGAGGTCGACTGAACCGCGTCCGGCTATTCCGCTTCGTCGCCGTGGACCGCGCGATCGACGGCCGCTTCGAGGCGCTTGCGGGTGCGGTGGCTCGACTCGGCGTCCGTCCGCACCTCGATCAGGTGCGAGCCGTCAGCGTCGCGGGCTCCCGTGTACGCATCCGCGAGGTCGTCAGCGACGTTCCCAGCAGACTCCACGGAGTCCGGTCGCGCGTCGATCCGAGTGTACGCCAGCCCGTGGAGATCGGCCATCGGCTCGAACTCGATGCCGTGCGGCGTTTTGAACGACTCCGTGAACTCCGGTTCGAACGACTCGATCGGGAGCTCGTGGAAGATCCCGCCGCCGTCGTTGTTGATCAGCACGACCGTCGCGTCGACGTCGCAGCGATCGAGCGCGAGGAGGCCGTTCGTGTCGTGGTAGAGCGCCAGATCGCCGACGACGAGCGTGAGGTCGTCGGTCGTCGCGGAGCCGGCGCCGAGCGCGCTGGAGACGATCCCGTCGATCCCAGAGACGCCGCGGTTGCCGAGGGCGGTGACGCTCGTCGTCGTCGGCCCGACGAAGCGGTCGAGGTCGCGCACCGGCATCGAGTTGGAGACGAACAGCGTCGCGGGGTCGGGAAGCGCGTCGGCCACCACGCGGAGCGCGTCGCCTTCGTGGAACTCGACCGGCTCGTCGTCGGCCGGGATGTCCCCGTCTCGCTCTCGACCGTGGATCTCTTGGGCGACTCGGTCAGCGTCCTCCCACTGCGCGCGCCAGTCAGCGTCGCCGTCGCCGCCAGCAACGAGCCGGGACAGGCGAGCGCAGAGGCGGCTCGGCTCGGCGACGACGAGGTCGGTCGCCGCGAACTCCGCCTCGCGCCAGCGCCCGGCGGGATCGACCTGGTACTGGTCGGCGCCCGTCTCGGCGAGGTACTTTCGGAGGCGCTTGGAGGTAGGCGACGCGCCGAGTCGGAGGACGACTTCGGGGTCGTTCCAGCTATCAGACGCATCGGCGTCGCCCGCCTCCCCAGCGACTTCCGCCGAGAGGTACGCGTCGTAGGCGCCGATCACGGGCGCGACACGGGTGTGGCCGCCGAACCGGACGCCGGAGAGCGGGTCGGCGAGGATCGGGAACCCCGTCGCGTGCGACAGCGCCGTGACGGCCTCGGCGTCGAGCCCCGGCGGGTCCGCGGGGCCGGCGACGATCAGCCCGCGGTCGGTCGTCATAAGCTCGTTGCCGAGCCGCCGGAGTGCGTCGTCGCCCGGCTCGGGCGACCCGGGCGTCACGTCGACGTAGGGGCCGTCGCGACCGCGTTCGGCGACTGGATCGAGGTCGGCGGGCACGTCGTCGAGGACCCGGGTCGGCTCCAGCGGCTTTTTTAAAGGGAACGTTGAGGTGGACCGGCCCGGGATCCGCGCCCTCGGCGGTCCCGACGGCGCGGGCGACGGTGGTCCGGAGCGAGCGGAGCGCGCGGTCGTTGGGGGCGGGCTCCGGCAGATCCTTANAAAACCGGACGGCGTCACCGTACAGCTTCTCCTGATCGGCGGTCTGGTTCGCGCCCGAGTCGCGGAGCTCCGGCGGGCGGTCGGCTGTGAGCGCGAGCAGGGGGACGCGGGCCTCGCTCGCTTCCATCACGGCCGGATGGTAGTTGGCGGCGGCGGTGCCGGAGGTGCAGATCAGCGGCGTCACCTTCCCGGTTCGGCGCGCGCGGCCCAGGGCGAAGTAGGCGGCCGAGCGCTCGTCCAGTTGGGAGAAGACGCGCAGGTCGTCGGTGCGCGCGGCGGCCACCGTCAGCGGCGTCGAGCGGCTCCCGGGCGAGGCCACGACGGCGTCGACGCCCGCGGCGACGAGCTCGTCGATCAGGGCGCGCGCCCACAGCGTGTTCCGGTTCGGCGCGGTCATGACGACCGCTTGGGGGTGCCGATTTAAATACTCCCGCGGGTCGGCGGTGACACCGTCGAACGCATTTTTGATCGAGGTTGAGGCGGGCCCGTTACGTTCTGCAACGCTTATGCACGCCGAACGACTTCGATCGGACATGAGCGACGACGACGCCGTCGACGTCGAGGTCGAATCCCCCGACGCCGCCGCCGACGCGGCGAGGACGAACGGCACCGCGGACGCGGCTGCCGAGGAAGCGAGCAGTGACGCCCGCGCCGACGGTGAGGCGCTGGCCGCCGCCGTCGCCGAGCACGACGAGGCCCTTGCTCGGGAGGTCGCGGCGCTGGAAGCCGATTTCGCCGAGACGCGCGACGAACTGCTCGCGGCCGAGGAAGAGGTCGAGGAGCTGACGAGCAAGCTCGCCCGCGTGAAGGCGGACTTCAGCAACTACAAGCAGCGCGCCAAGCGGAAGCAGGACGAGATCCGCGAGCGCGCCTCGGAGGCGCTCGTCGAGCGCATCACACCGGTCCGCAACGACCTCCTCCGCGCGCTCGATCAGGAGGAGGGAAGCGATCTCCGCCCCGGCGTCGAATCGACGCTGGAGAAGTTCGACGAGGTGCTCGCCGACGAGGGCGTCGAGGCCATCGATCCCGAACCCGGCGAGGAAGTCGATCCCGCCCGCCATCAGGTAATGTTGCGGGTCGAAAGCGACCAGCCCTCGGGGACTGTTCACGAGGTGTACGAGCCCGGCTACGAGATGGGCGATCGCGTGGTCAGCGAGGCGAAGGTCACCGTCAGCGCCGACGAGGAGTAGTCTCGGAGCAGTTAGTCATCGAACGTTCTCGGTCACGCGTCCGTACGCCGCCGCCAGCTCGTCGAGCCCCGCGTCTGGCTCGGCCGCGTGCGGCACCGACAGCGGGGAGACGGAGACTTCCCCATCGATGACCGCCCGGCGATCGGTGCCGACCGAGTCGGGCACATCGCCCTCGTTCATTTTTCCCCAGATCGGGTCGGAGAAGCTCACGCGACCGTTTCCGTCGTGTGCCGCCTCCATCCCGTACCATGTCGAGGGCGCGGTGACGCGCATCGGCGCTGGGGTGTCGCGCTCTCCGTCCGGATTCGCGATCGGGGCGTTAACGTTGAGGTAGTCGGCGCGGTCGAACGCCCCCGACGCGGTCGCCTCCGCGACGAGGTACCGGGTCGCGCGGGTCGCGTTCGCGAACTCCGCCGGCTCCAGCTTCCGCTTCCACCAGTCTTCCCCGCCCGGGACGTACATCGAGGTCGCCACCGCGGGCACGTCGAAGAAGGCCGCCTCGACCGCGGCGGAGACGGTCCCGGATCGCCCGAGCGTGTACGCGCCGAGGTTCGCCCCCTTGTTACAGCCCGCGACCACGACGTCGGCGTCCGGGACCAGCGCGTCGAGCCCCGCGACGACGCAGTCGACCGGAGTGCCGTCGACGGCGTAGCCGAGCTCGTGGTCCGCGATATCGACGCCGTCCGAGAGCGCGCGCCCGGCCGACGATCGGTCGCCGGTCGGTGCGACCGTCACCACGTCGTAGTCGGCCGAAAGCCCGTCGTAGAGCGCTCTAAGTCCGACGGCGTCGATCCCGTCGTCGTTCGTCAACAGGACGCGCTCGACGCTCATACCGTTACCTCGGGCGGTTCGGCCAAAAGTCCACCGTCCCGCTTAGGCGCCGGGAAATGCCAAGGAGACCGCGAGCTCACCGCGCCGAACGGAAAAGCCCACGTATCTCGAACCCAATCGCCCGATATGGGATTCGGGGACACGGCGAAGAAGATCCAGACGCTCGCCGACAAGGCCGAGCGAACGTACCAGAAGATAAACGAGCTCCGCAGCGAGGTCGAGGAGACGCAGACGACCGTCCTCGACACCTCCGAGCGGATACAGAAGCTGGAAAACGAGATGGCCGAACAGCGGGCCGTTCTCGACGCGGTCGCGACCGAAGTCGGCGTCGACTTAGAGAGCGTGAGCACCGAGGCGCACATCACCGACGCCGAGGAAGTGACCACGTCCGAGGGAGGCGACGCCGGGGACGTGAGTGGTACCGAGAACGCGGGAGGCGCCGCCGAAAGCGACGGCGGCGAGTCCGCGGACGCCGGAAAGTAAGTCCGAGACGGCCGGATTAGTCGTTGTCTTCTCTCCGTTCTTCGCGCTCTGCATCCGCCTGCGAGACGACCTCGGCCGGCACGCCGGCGACCGTCGTCCCGGGCGGCACGTCCTCGGCGACGAGCGAATTCGCGGCGACGCGGGCGCCCTCGCCGACCGTGACGCCCGGGAGGACGATCGCGCCCGCGCCGATCATCGCGCGGTCCTCGACGACCACGTCGCCGAGGCGGTACTCGTCTTGGAGGAACTCGTGGCAAAGCAGCGTGGCGTCGTAGCCGATGATGGCGTCATCTTCGACCGTGATCCGCTCGGGCCAGAACACGTCCGGGGTCGACTCCAACCCCCACGCGACGCCGGCGCCGACGGTGACGCCGATCCGGCGCAACAGCCAGTTTTTCAGTCGGAGGCTCGGGCAGATCCGCGCGAGCACGATCACGACGTAGTTGCGGACGACCGCGAGCGGTGACTTCGCGTTGGGCCACGACCACAGGGAGTTGCGTGGCCCGGGCGTCGGGTGGCGCTCCAGCCGGTCGCCGCGGTGGCCGTCGCTCTCCGTGGCGTCAGTCTCCGCGGCGCCGAGACGCTCGTCCTCGTGAGTCACGGGAGAGCGTTCGGGCGGCTCCGGTAAAAGTATCGCTGACGGCGCGAGCTACTTTCGGATCTCGGCCATGTGCTCGATCCGCCGCTCGACGAGGTCGGCCGTCCCGATGTCGTGACGGATGCGGACGCGGTCGCCGGCGGCGGCGAGCGCGTCCTCGGCCTCAGCCTCTGCGGCCGCGATGGAGTCGCCGCGACCGACGACCGCGAACGCCCGAGAGGTGGTGGTGTAGAGCCCGTCGTCGCGCTCGTCGACGCTGGCGTAGTAGAGGAGCGCGTCGCCGACGCTCTCCTCGTCGACCGCGATCTTCGCACCCGCGTCGGGGTCGGTCGGGTACCCCTCCGGCACCGCGTACTTACAGACCGTCGCCTCGCCGGTGAAGGAGAGTTTGGGGAGGTCGTTTCCGTCACGCGCGGCCGTGAGCACGTCGATGAAGGGCGTCTCCAAGACCGGGAGCGTGTTCATCGCCTCCGGGTCGCCGAAGCGCGCGTTGAACTCGACGACTTTCGGGCCCTCGGCGGTGAGCATGAACTGGCCGTAGAGGACGCCCTTGTAGTCGGGGAGCGCGTCGACGACTGCCTCCAGCACGTCGACGGCGTCGTCGTAGTCGCCCTCGGCCATGAACGGCAGCGAGAGGCCGGTGTCGGTGTACGAGCCCATCCCGCCGGTGTTCGGTCCCTCGTCGCCCTCGTAGGCGCGCTTGTGGTCCTGCACTGCGGGGGTCGTGCGGAGGTCGCCGTTCGCGACGAACGCCTGCACCGTGAACTCCTCGCCGACGAGCCGCTCTTCCAACACGACCCGGTCGTAGTCGGAATCGCGGAGGTACGTCTTGGCCTCCTCGGCAGTCACCTGATCGCCGATCACCTTCACGCCCTTGCCGCCGGTGAGCCCGGCCGGCTTCACCGCGAGGTCGCCGTCGTACGCGTCGATGTGGTCGCAGGCGGCCTCGATGTCGTCGAACACCGCGTAGTCCGGACAGCCGGGGATGTCGGCCTCGTCCATGAACTCGCGCTGGTACGCCTTGTCCGTCTCTAAGCGCGCCTCCTCGGCCTGCGGGCCGAAGGCGTACACGCCGGCCTCGTCGAGCGCGTCGGCGACGCCCGCCGCGAGCGCGGATTCCGGTCCGATCACAGCCAGATCAGCGCCGACCGCGGTCGCGTAGTCGGCGACCGCCTCGGCGTCGGTCTCATCGATCGTCTCGAACCCGTCTGCGAGTCGGCGGATTCCCGGGTTTCGGTTGCTCGCGCAGGCGTACAGCGCGCAGTCGTCGGCGACGGCGCGGGCGATCGCGTGTTCGCGCCCGCCGCCCCCGACCAAGAGTACGGTCTCCGTCATGTGCGACCGATCACTACACGGTAGTGTAAGCTTTACTCTCTATCTGCACAGAGATGAACACGTTCGTGGACACATGCGGCGGCCGTCGCTCGTGTGACGGGTTTTTGCCGCACCGGATCGAATCGGGCGTATGTCACAGCCGACCGAGCGGAACCGCCTCGACGGGGAGGCGAGTCCGTACCTCCAACAGCACGCCGACAACCCCGTTAACTGGCAGCCGTGGGGCGAGGAGGCCTTCGAGCGCGCCCGCGAACACGACGTGCCGGTGTTCGTCTCGATCGGCTACTCCTCGTGTCACTGGTGTCACGTGATGGCCGAGGAGAGCTTCGAGGACGAGTCGATCGCCGCCGTACTCAACGAGAAGTTCGTCCCCGTGAAGGTCGACAGAGAGGAGCGGCCCGACGTCGACAGCACCTTCATGACCGTCTCACAGCTCGTCACGGGCGGGGGCGGGTGGCCCCTGTCGGCGTGGTGTACGCCGAAGGGGAAGCCGTTCTATGTGGGGACCTACTTCCCGCCGGAGCCGCGCCGGAACCAGCCGGGGTTCCGCGACCTCTGTGAGCGCATCGCCGACTCGTGGGCAGATCCGGAGCAGCGCGAGGAGATGAAGCGGCGCGCCGACCAGTGGACGACGAGCGCCCGCGACGAGCTGGAGTCGGTGCCGGAGCCGGACGCTGCTGGCGACGCGAGCGGTACGGGCGGCGCGGGCCCCCCGGGCCCCGACCTCCTTGACGAGGCCGCGGCCGCGGCGATCCGCGGATACGACGACGAGTACGGTGGGTTCGGAAGCGGGGGCGCGAAGTTCCCGATGCCCGGTCGGATCGACGTCCTCCTGCGGGCGTACGCGCGGAGCGGCGGCGACGCCGCCCTCACGGCCGCAACGGGTACCCTCGACGGGATGGCCCGCGGCGGGATGTACGACCAGATCGGCGGGGGGTTCCACCGGTACGCGGTCGACCGCCAGTGGACGGTCCCGCACTTCGAGAAGATGCTGTACGACAACGCGGAGCTTCCGATGGCGTACCTCGACGGCTATCGGTTGACGGGCGACGCTTCGTACGCCCGCGTCGCGAGCGAGACACTCGGATTTCTCGACCGCGAACTCCGCCACGACGACGGCGGATTCTTCAGCACGCTCGACGCTCGGAGCCGACCGCCCGAGAACAGGCGGGGGAACGCGGGATCCGACGAGAGCGACGACGCCGACGACGTCGCCGACGTCGAGGGCGCGTTCTACGTCTGGACGCCCGCCGAGGTCGACGCGGTCCTCGACGAACCCGCGGCGTCGCTCGCGAAGGACCGGTACGGGATCCGCTCGGGGGGGAACTTCGAGCGCGGGACGACCGTCCCCACGATCGCGGCGTCGATCGCGGAGCTCGCCGATGAGCACGACATGTCGACGGAAGCGGTCCGAGAAGCCCTGACGGCGGCCCGCGTCGCGCTCTTCGAGGCGCGCGAGTCGCGGCCGCGCCCCGCTCGCGACGAGAAGGTGCTCGCGTCGTGGAACGGTCGAGCGATCTCCGCGTTCGCCACCGCCGGGCAAGTCCTCGGCGAGCCGTACGCCGACATCGCGAGCGACGCGCTCTCGTTCTGCCGCGAGCGCCTGTACGACGAGGAGACCGAGACCCTCGCGCGGCGCTGGCTCGACGGCGACGTGCGCGGGCCGGGCTACCTCGACGACCACGCGTTCCTCGCGCGCGGCGCGCTCGACGTGTACTCGGTCACCGGCGACCCGGAGGCGCTCGGATTCGCGCTCGATCTGGCGGCGACGGTCGTTTCGGACTTCTACGACGAAGCGGACGGGACGATCTACTTCACGCGGGATCCGGACGGAAACGCCGGTCACGGCGGCGACGATACCCTCTTCGCCCGGCCGCAGGAGTTCACCGACCAGTCGACCCCGTCGAGCCTCGGCGTGGCGGCGGAGACGCTCGCGCTCCTCGACGGCTTCCGGACCGACCGCGAGTTCGCCGAGGTCGCAGAGACGGTCGTGACGACCCACGCGGACCGGATCCGCGCGAGCCCGCTGGAACACGTCTCGCTCGTGCGCGCCGCCGACCGCGTCGCCTCCGGCGGGATCGAAGTGACCATCGCCGTCGACGCAGTGCCGGACGCGTGGCGCGAGACGCTCGGGGAGCGCTACCTGCCGGGCGCGCTCGTCGCCCCGCGCCCCCCGACCGAAGACGGGCTGGCGGCGTGGCTCGACCGACTTGATATGGACGAAGCGCCGCCGATTTGGGCCGACCGCGACGCGGTCGACGGCGAGCCGACCGCCTACGTCTGTGAGGGGCGCACGTGCTCGCCGCCGGAGACCGACCTCGACGCGGCGCTGGAGTGGCTGGCGGCGCGGCGCAGATCTGAGTAGCGACGCCGGAACGTCCATCGTTCGAGCGGGAGGCGGCACGTTTTACGCACCTCGGTTCGGAGGGGCGATCATGGAGCGGCACGATCTTCTCTATCGCTTATACGACGAGTTCGACGTGGAGACCCTCCGAGAGTACCAGTCGCTCGTGGACCTGTTCCCGCCGGTCGACTCGCGGGTAGCGCTGGAACACTGGGAGGACGCCGGCGAAGAGCTCGCTCGGCTGAAACGCGAGATTCGCGAAGCGCTGCCCGCGGGCGCCACCTTCGCGGAGGTCGCGGCCTACGCTGACCGCGAGGCGGCGTTCACTGCGCTCGATCTGCACGCGCGCTACGACCGCGCCGTCAACGCCCTCGTGTTGGACGTCGACGAGACGCTCCGGTCCGCGGGCGGCACGGACAACGAGATCCCCCGCGAGACGCTCCACATGCTGACGGAGCTGCACGACGCCGGCGTGCCGATCGTTATCTGCACCGGTCAGACGCTGGAGAATGTGAAGGGGTTCATGATCCAGGGGCTCGGCAACGAACTCGTCCACTCCGGGCGCTTCTCGATCGTCTACGAGGCCGGCAACGGCGTGTTCACGGCCGGGCACGGATCGCGCACGAAGTGCCTGCTGTACGAGGACCTCGACGAGGCGGTCCGGGGGGTCTTCGGCGCGGTGCGGTCGCGCGTGCTCCCCGATGCGCCCGAGAACGTCCGACGCGGCTGTCACCTTCAGGGCAACGAGTTCAACGTCACCCTGAAGCCGAACTTCGAGACCGGCGGCGCGGACGCCGAGGCCGTGATCGACGACGGGCTCATCCACCTGATCGACCTGCTCGGCGAGGTGGTCGTCGATCGGATCGCTGAGGACCTCGACCCGAGTGACTTCGACACTGAGGGCGACGCGACCAACGCCGACCTCGCGGACCGCGGCGCGGCGTGGGCGCGCGCTCATTACGCGGCGGCCGACCCCGAGATCCGAGAGGTGATCGAGGCGACCGCGGTCGATAACCCGATCGACGACCCGGCCGAAATCGAGGACGTGCCGGAACCGGTCGCCGCGCTGTTCGACCGGATAGACGTCGGTTACTACCGCGCGGACGCCGCGGAGATCAGCTCGCTAGAGTTAGACAAGGTTGCAGGCGTCGAGGCGGCGCTCGACGTGCTCGATGTGCGGGATCCGTTCCTACTCGTGATGGGCGACAGCAAGTCTGATCTCCGCGTGATGGAGTGGGCTGCCGAGCACGACGCGGGGATCGCCGCGGCGCCGGAACACGCCTCTGCGGACGTGCTCTCGCACGTACTCGACCGCGACGAACTGGTGTTTGGCAGGGGCCAATCCGCGACAATACTTCGGACGGTCTACGTCCTCAACCTGCTGGCTCAACTGGAGTAAGTCACATCGTAATTATAAGTCCCCGTCACGACGCTGCGCCCATGCATGATTTCGTCGTCGTGGGCGCGGGGCCGCCGGGGTCGCGGTTCGCCCGCCGCGCGGCCGCGGCCGGTCGCGATGTCGTCGTTTTCGAGAAGGGGTCGATCGGGACCCCGCTGGCCTGCTCCGGACACGTCTCGGACGACGTATGGGAGTACGTCCCGGACGACGCCCGCGACGAACTCCTCCAGAACCGGGTGTACGGCGCGCGCTTCCACGTCGGTGGCCCCGGGTCGAAGGCGTACCCGTTTTATAAGTCCGAGCCCGTCTCGAACGTGATCGACCGCGTCGGACTCGATCGCACTCTCGCCGACTGCGCGCGTGAGGCCGGCGCCGATGTCCGAGAGAACCACACGGTCGTCGGCGTCGACGAGCGTGACGACCGGGTCGTCGTCGAGGTCCGGACGCCCGCGGGCGACGTGGAGACGGTCGAGGCGCGCATGGTCGCCGGCTGCGACGGCCCCACGTCGCGCGTCCGACGGTCGCTCGGTCTCCCGGAGCCGGACGAACTGCTCCACGGTGTGCTCGCGTTCGACGAGGCTCCCGACGACGGCGACCTCGTCGACGTCCACCTCACCGCGCCGACGTTCTTCGCGTGGCGGATCCCCCGCGGTGACGCCGGCGTGGAGTACGGGCTCGCGGCGCCGCCGAGCGACGACGTGTCCGCGATGTTCGACCGGCTCACCGACGCGTACGACGTGACGACCGACCACTTCTGCTCCGGAGCGATCCCCGTCGGTCCGCCGGAGCGCGTGACGACGGACCGGGCATTTCTCATCGGCGACGCCGCCGCGCAGACGAAGCCGTTCACCGGCGGGGGGATCCTCTACGGGATGACCGCGGCCGACGTGGCGGCCGAGGTGATCGACCCGAGGGATCCGGCGACGCTCGCCGACTACGAGTCGGGGTGGCGGGACGCAATCGGCACCGAAAATCCGGCTCGGCTCGGCGATCCGCCGGTGTTACCTCCCTCCCCGAGCCGGTCCAGCGGACCGGGCTGTGGGCACTATCCGGCGAGATCGGCGTCCACATGGACCGGCCGAGCTCCTTCTTCTCGCCGGCGCATCTCAAAAAACTAGTTCTCGCGGAGCAACCGCGAGAATGCGCCGCGGTAGTCGGCGTCGGCAGGGAGAACTACTCCTCGACGATGTCCGCGAACGAGACGTTCTCGCGGACGCTGGTGATCTCGACGGTCGGCTCGTCGCCCGGCTGAGAGTCCGGAACGATGACGACGTACCCTCGCTCGATCTTCGCGATCCCGTCGCCCTTGTCGCCGAGCGTCTCGATCGTCACTTCCCGTACGTCGCCCTCGGAGACCGGCGGGCCGGACGCTACGGGGTCGTTCGTCGGCCGCGTCGTCGTCGACGTGGGGGTCCCGCCGGTACCGTTACCGGCGACGGTTCGGTCCGCGGCGCCGTCGGTCGCGACGGTCGCGCCGTCGCCGTCCCCCTCGCGTTTGATAAGCGCCACGCGGTACGACTCGCCCGCCTCGATCGTCCCGTGTTCGATCTCCGTGGCGGGGATCTGAACGACGTGCTCGTCGCCGCGCTCCTCGATAGTCCCGGTAAACAGACACTTCAGCGAATCCGTGAGTTCGACCATACTGACAGTAATGAGTACGCCAATGAAAAACTCCCTATTTGTGCAGCGGCGAACCGAAGCATTCCCACCGCTGCGAACCCCTCCCCAGAAGAACATAAACGTTTACCCTGTTCCGAATGAATCGGGAGCCATGAGCCGAAACTACGAGTCGCTCCACGATCCGAACGCGGAGTACACGATGCGAGAACTCTCCGCCGAGACGATGGGAACAACGGGCTCGCGCGGCGGCGGGCGCGACGTCGAGATCACGGACGTGCAGACGACGATGGTCGACGGGAACTTCCCGTGGACGCTGGTTCGCGTGTACACGGACGCGGGCGTCGTGGGTACCGGCGAGGCGTACTGGGGCGCCGGCGTGCCGGAGCTCATCGAGCGCATGAAGCCGTTCGTGATCGGCGAGAACCCGCTCGACATCGACCGGCTGTACGAACACCTCATCCAGAAGATGTCGGGCGAGGGCTCCGTCGAGGGCGTCACTGTCACCGCGATCTCCGGGATCGAGGTGGCGCTGCACGACGTGGCCGGCAAGATCCTCGACGTGCCCGCCTACCAGCTGCTCGGTGGCAAGTACCGCGACAAGATGCGCGTCTACTGCGACTGCCACACCGAGGAGGAGGCTGACCCCGAGGCGTGCGCCGACGAGGCCGAGCGCGTCGTCGACGAACTCGGCTACGACGCCCTGAAGTTCGACCTCGACGTGCCGAGCGGCTTCGAGAAGGACCGCGCGAACCGCCACCTGCGCCCCGGTGAGATCCGCCACAAGGCGGAGATCGTCGAGACGGTCACCGAGCGCGTGAAGGACAAGGCCGACGTGGCCTTCGACTGCCACTGGACGTTCTCGGGCGGCTCCGCGAAGCGCCTCGCGGACGCCATCGAGGAGTACGACGTGTGGTGGCTCGAAGACCCCGTGCCGCCGGAGAACCTCGAAGTGCAGGAGGAAGTGACGAAGAACACGGTCACGCCGATCGCGGTCGGCGAGAACCGCTACCGCGTCACGGAGCTTCGCCGCCTCATCGAGAATCAGGCGGTCGACATCGTCGCGCCCGACCTGCCGAAGGTCGGCGGGATGCGCGAAACCCGCAAGATCGCGGACGTGGCGAACCAGTACTACGTCCCGGTCGCGATGCACAACGTCGCCTCCCCGATCGCGACGATGGCGGCGACCCACGTCGGCGCCGCGATCCCGAACTCGCTCGCGATCGAGTACCATTCCTACGAGCTCGGCTGGTGGGAGGACCTCGTCGAGGAGGACGTCATCGAGGACGGCTACATCGAGGTGCCGGAGAAGCCCGGTATCGGCCTCACACTCGACATGGACACCGTCGAGGAGCATATGGTCGAAGGCGAGACGCTGTTCGATCCGGCGTAAGCCGGAGCGAGCTCGATAGACGAGCGCAGCGAGTCTATCGGTGTTTGACGAGGCGTAAGCCGAAGTCAAGCGCGGAAATCGAAGATTTCCGCAGTTCGACGAAGCGTAGCGTCGCTTCGTCGGGCGCTACTCCTCGGGCATCCACGCTGGCCGGGCCACCGTCGCGTTTCCGAACTCAGAAACGCCGTATCTCGTCTGCCGGGAGAACTCGTCGTTTCCTCTCGTGATGTTGAATTCCGCGATGTATCCCGTCTCAGTAACGACGACGTGCCCGGTCGCGTTATTGGCTGGAACGCGGATGGGGTCTCTGATGCCGGTCACGTTGTACCTGACAGCTGTCGTCCCCTCAACGGTGACCGTCTCAGTCGCGTTTACATCGAGTTCCAACAGGGGTCGTTGCAGCTGCAACCGCTCGTGCGAGGCGACGCGAGCTTGTGTCCAATTTTCGTCGGGATTCCGATTCAGCTCTCCCGTCGTTCGATCGTACTCGAACACGCCCTCGGCGCTGAAGTAGTAGTGAACGTCACTACCGAATAGCGTATCGCTCCATCGCACTGAGGCGGTGCCGGCATCGGTGTCTACCGTTCTCACTGTCGTGCGATTGCTGTCCTCGTCGGTTATGCTCAACCGACTTCTGCGGGAGGTGTTGTTCACTGTCTCATCGTGCGTTTGCAGCGCAACGGAGAGATCTGCGATCTCCTCCTGTGACCACCCCGATGGATACGAAAAATTCTCCACTGTCGGTTCGGGGGTCGGTTCCTGTTGGTCTGTGGCAGGCAACCCAGAACAGCCAGCCAAGAGGATGACAAGGGCCAGCGTTATCGCGGGGAGGGGGCCTCGGATCCGGCGGACCATACCAACACTGACTGGCGTCCGGTGAAGATGTTTGTGGCTACTCTCGCCGCGCAAGCGACGATGCCGACCACGGAAACGTTCAATTCGGCGGGTGGCCTACCGGGGCGTATGGAGGCGACAGCCACGAAACCGGAGCAGAGTCCCGATCGAACCGAGGTGGCAGGCGCCCGTCCCTGAGGTCGTCGGCGTCGACATCAGCGGCCGCCACGAGGAGGCGGGTGAGTACCTGATGGTCGCGGCCGCGGTCCACGCGCGGATCGACGCAACCCGAATCCGATCGGTCGAGGGGGTGGGCTTCGCCGCCGTGCGCGGAGGGCCGACCCTCGATGCGACCGTCGCACTCACGGCCGAGGCGGTCGGGAACCTCCCGGAGCCGCCGGACGGACCGATCGTCGCGGAGGGCGGTGAGTTCTACGAGGAGCCGGCCGGGCGAGTGGGACTGAGCTTCCAACCCGAGTTTAAATACGTCGAGAGCATAGGGGAACGCGAAACAGTGCAGGCAGCACACCACGCCGCGTACGCCGCTCGCGATCTCCTGTTATGACCGGGAGCGTCGAGGGGCGGGACACCGACACCGAGCCGACCGCCGCCGAGCGGCGCGCGGTCGTCGCCAAGCGCGTCGAGTCCGGATCCGCGGACTTGACGGAGATCACCCAACTCGCGGCCGCCGCGGGCTACGACGTGGTCGGCGAACTCACCCAGACTCGCACCGAGGACGCCGCGTTCATGTTCGGAGAAGGGAAGGTCGCGGAGCTCCGCGATCTGGTCCGCCGGACCGACGCCAACGCCGTGATCATCGACAACGACGTTGGGCCGTACCAGACGTTCAACATCGGCGGCGAGCTTCCCGAGGGCGTCGAGGTGATCGACCGGTTCGCGCTCATCCTCGAGATATTCGGACAGCGCGCCAACACCCGGAAGGCCCAGCTCCAAGTCGAACTCGCGGAGCTGCGGTACGAACTCCCGCGCGCCGAGGCGAAGGCGAGCCTCGCGAAGCGCGACGAGCGGCCCGGGTTCATGGGACTCGGCGAGTACGACGAGAGCGTCGAGCGCGACATCAAACGCCAGATATCGGAGATCCGCGACGAGCTGGCGTCGATCGCGGAGAAGGAGGAGGCGCGCCGCGAACAGCGCCGCGACTCAGGGTTCGATCTGGTCGCGCTCGCGGGCTACACCAACGCCGGCAAGTCGACGCTGATGCGGCGGCTCGCCGCCGAGATTGACGTCGACGAGAACGCCGAGCGCCACCCCGACCTCGACACGACCGCCGAGTCCCAAGACATGCTGTTCACCACTCTCGGGACGACCACCCGCCGGGCAGAGATGGAAAAGCGCGATGTCCTCCTCACCGACACGGTCGGATTCATCGCTGATCTCCCCCACTGGCTGGTGGAGTCGTTCGAGTCGACGCTCGATTCGGTGTACCGCGCCGACCTTGTACTACTCGTCGTCGACGCCAGCGAGCCCGTCGAAACAATGCGCGAGAAGCTCGTTACGAGCCACGACACCCTCTACGAGCGCAACGAGGCGCCGGTCGTCACCGTGTTCAACAAGGTCGACCGGCTGGCGCCGGGCGAGCTGGCGGACAAGCGCGCCGCGCTCTCGGGTGTCGCGCCAGATCCCGTCGCCGTTTCGGCAAAAACGAGCGCCGGCGTCGCGGAGCTCCGCGACCGCGTCGAGGCGGAGCTACCGGACTGGGAGCGCGAGCGGCTCGTCCTCCCCCTCTCCGACGACGCGATGAGCCTCGTCTCGTGGATCCACGACCACGGCCACGTCGAGGCGGAGACGTACGCGGACGATCAAGTCACCCTCGACTTCGAGGCGAAGCCGTCGATCGTGGCGCGCGCTCGGTCGAAAGCGGCCGGGCTCGCGCCCGCAGGGTCGACGTAGGCTCCTCCCGCACGCCGGAGTTTCGGACAAAGTATACGTTCCTTCGCTTGCGTGGTAGTATCATGGATTACGCCGGAGTTGACGGCCGGCGGACGAACGGGCTCGAAGACGGCGACGACGCCGTCGAGCCGCCGGCCGGGTTCAGCGATCGGGCCGTCGCCAGCGACGCGGGACTGTACGAGGCCTTCGCCGAGGAAGGACCTGAGGCGTGGCGCCGCGCCGCCGACCTGCTCGACTGGGAGCGTCCCTCCGAGACCGTCCTCGACGACAGCGATCCGCCCTTCTACGAGTGGTTTCCGGACGGGCGGCTCAACGCCGCGGCCAACTGCGTCGACCGCCACCTCGACGAGCGCCGGAACCAGCTCGCGATCCGCTGGTTCGGCAAGCGCGGAGAGCGCCGGTCGTACACCTATCTCGACCTCCACCGCGAAGTGAACGCGCTCGCGGCCGGCCTCCGCGATCTGGGGGTCGAAGAGGACGACGTGGTGACGCTGTACCTCCCGATGGTTCCCGAACTGCCGATCGCGATGCTGGCGTGTGCCCGGATCGGGGCGCCTCATAACGTCGTCTTCGCGGGGCTGTCGGCGGAGGCGCTCGCGACCCGGATCGACGCCGCCGACTCGGAGTACCTCGTCACCTGCGACGGCTACTATCGCCGTGAGGACGCGTTCAACCAGAAGTCGAAGGCGGACAACGCCCGACTCCGGGCCGACGTCGACCTGTCCGAGACGGTGGTCGTCGACCGGCTCGGCGACGCGCTCGACGTGCCGCTGGGCGACGACGAACACGAGTACGAGGCGATCGTGGACGCACACGACGGAGAGACCGTCGAGCCGGTCGCGCGCGACGCCACCGACCTCCTCTTCGTGATGTACACCTCCGGGACCACGGGTCGTCCGAAAGGCGTCGAGCACGCGACCGGGGGGTACCTCTCGCACGTCGCGTGGACGACCCGGAACGTGCTCGACGTGCGCCCCGACGACACCTACTGGTGTGCGGCCGACATCGGCTGGATCACGGGGCACTCCTACGGCGTGTACGGTCCCCTCTCCGTCGGGACCACGACCCTCCTCTACGAGGGGTCACCCGACTACCCCGACCGCGACCGCGTGTGGGACCTGATCGAGCGCAACGCCGTCAGCGTCTTTTACACCTCGCCGACCGCGATTCGCTCGTTTATGAAGTGGGGCGCGGAGTACCCCGAGGCCCACGACCTGTCGTCGATCCGCCTGTTGGGGACCGTCGGCGAGTCGATCACTCCGAAGGCGTGGCACTGGTACCGCAAGCACGTCGGCGGAGGCGAGGCGCCGATCGTCGACACGTGGTGGCAGACCGAGACGGGCGCCATCTCCCTCGCGACCCTGCCGGGGATCACGCCGATGAAACCCGGCAAGGTCGGCCCGCCGCTGCCGGGGATCGACGCGCGCGTCGTCGACGAGGACGGCGATCCGGTCGAGCCCGGCGAGCCGGGGTACCTCACGATCGCCGCTCCGTGGCCCGGCATGCTCCGCGGGCTCCGCGAGGGCGACGAGCGGTACCGCCGGGAGTACTGGCTGGAGGGCGACGACGGGTGGCGGTACCGCACCGGCGACGGCGCCACCGTCGACGAGGACGGCTACGTGACGATCCTCGGCCGCGTCGACGACGTGATCAACGTCCGGACGCACCGATTCAACACCGCGGAGCTGGAGTCAGCCATCGTCGGGGCCGACGGCGTCACCGAGGCCGCGGTCGTCGGCGACGACGACGGGAAGATCGTCGCGTACGTGACGACTCGGGGCGACATCGACCCCGATGAATCCCTCCGCGAGACGATCGGCGAGCGGCTGGCGCAGGCGGTCGGCGACGTGGCGCGCCCCGACCGGATCGTGTTCACCCCTGACCTCCCGAAGACGCGGTCCGGGAAGATCATGCGCCGCCTTCTGGAGGACATCGCGCGCGGTGACGAGTTTGGCGACGTGAGCGCCCTCCGCAACCCCGAGGTCGTCGGCGAGATCGAGTCGGCGGTTCGCGAGGAGTAATCACGAGCGCCTGTGGGACCACGTCGCGTGGGGCGTTGCCGAGACGGGGTGAGCCGGCCAGCACGATAGCGGACCTGCGTTCACAAGGGGATCCGGTGATAGATTTTCGCCTTCAAATACATCCCCGAAATCGATTCGTGGGTTTCGGGGGAAAGAATGATGGAGAGACGATGGCAAAGAAACGAAATCGAACTAATTGAGTCGGTTATAGCCTTTTCGGGGGAAAGATTTATTTCGTTTTTCTAAGTGTATACGAAACGAATGGTCGAGGGACTTGACGCCGAGGAGTATGAGGCGCTCGTGACCGGGGCGGAGACGTACCGCGCCGCGCTGGTCGTCCGTCTCGGCGGCGAGGCGGGGCTCCGAACTGGCGAGATTACGTGCGTCACCCCGGGACACCTCCGTGAGACGGAAGGCGACGCGGATCTCTCCCTCCTCGCGGTTCCATCGGACGACACGGAAGGGGAAACCAAAGCGGGCGACGATCCCGAGACGGAGGGCGCACCACGGGACCACAGCGGGATCGACCGCGAAACGGCGATTCCGGCGTCACTGGCAGCCGAGCTGCGGCGGTACGCAGAGAGCGCCGACCTCCGCGAGTCGGAGCCATTCGTCGACGTGTCGCCCCGCCGCGTCCAGATGATCGTGAGCGAGACCGCAGAGCACGCGGCCGCGCGGACCGACGGCCTCGTCGACCCCGACGTGACCCCGCGAGATCTCCGACGGACCTTCGCGCGACGACTCCTCGTCGACCGCGGCGTCGACCCCCACGCGGTTCGCGAGGCCGGCGGCTGGGAGACGATGGCGACGCTCGACGGTTACCTCGGGGCGCTCGACGGGGACGCAATCGCCGAGGCGATCGCCGGCGATCGGGCCGGGTCCTCGGACGGACCGGCGGCAGAATCTGCGCCCACCACCCTTGGCGGGTTCGAGGCGCTCGCCGACGGAGACGACCGGAAGACGCCCCTCGCGACGGTTCCCGGCGGCGTAGTTGAGGCCGATCGCTGGGCCGAGGCGTGGGTCGCCCGCGGGATGGGGGACCGAGACCGCGTCGAGATCGCGGGCGCGGCCGGGGCCGACCGAGAGACCCTCGTCGATCGCGGTGCGACCGCCGACGGTCCGTGTCGTGACGCGGTCGAGGCGGGAGAGCCGGTCGCGACCGAGGGATCGCCCGCGACCGCGGGTCGACCGGCGATCGCGGTTCCCGTTCGGTACCGCGACGTGACGCACGGCGCGCTGTGCGTCGTTGCCGGCGGAGAGCCGCCAGTCTCTCCCGTCTCGCCGGCCGAGCGCCGGGAGATCGCGGCGCTCGGCCGGTGCCTCGGGTGGGCCGTGACTGCGGGGCGCTGGCGCGACCTGCTCCACTCCGACGCGGTGACCGAGGTGGAGTTCCACACCGGCGACGAGGGTGCGTTCCTCTCCCGCGCGAGCGCGGCGCTCGGCTGTCGGATCGATCTGGCCTCGACGGTGGCGGTCGACGACGACGCCTCTCGCTTCTACCTCTCCGTCGAAGGGGCGCGCCCGCAGGCGCTGGCCGACGCAGTCGCGGGTGCGTCCGGCGTCTCGGATCTCCGCGTGATCGAGACCCGAGAAGACGGTTGCGACGTGTCCGTGCGCGTGGAGGGCGGGTCGGCGGTCCGAGCGCTCACCGAGCACGGCGCGACCGTTCGCGACGCGACCGCGGAGGACGGGCGGGTCAGGGTCGTCGGCAGACCTTCCGGAAGGCGCCGATGTCCGCCCCGTCGCCGACGGGTTCCGGGCTACCTTCGCCGACGCGCGACTCGCGAGCAAGGAGTCTGTCGCGCGGCCGGCCCGTAGCGAGGACTCGTTGCGAGACGGAGTCGCGGAACGGTTCACCGACCGCCAGTGGGCCGCGCTGTCGGCTGCGTACCACGGCGGATATTTCGACTGGCCGCGCGGGAGCACCGCCGAGGAGGTCGCCGACGCCATGGACGTCTCCTCGCCGACGTTTCACAATCACCTCCGGAAGGCCCAACGCAGACTGCTCGACGAGCTCTTCGAGGACGGCCGGCGGGCCCGTCGCCTCGATCAGGGGTGAATTAGCCCAGAGCGATTGGAACCCTCCAAATCGCAGGCCAAATCTATCACGATTTTTCGTATTTAGCGCCAGCGTTTATATGGTGAGATCGGTTGGGTATGCCCGTACCATGACAGAGGGAGACGGTCAACTTGAAGCGAGATTAGCAGAGCAGGAGGTGTTCGAGCCGCCGGAGTCCTTCGTTGAGCAGGCGAACGTCTCGGATTCCGGCGTCTACGACGAGTTCGAGGAGAACTGGCCAGAGTGCTGGGAGGGGGCGGGCTGACCTGCTCGACTGGGAATCCGACTACGACCAGGTGCTCGACGACAGCAACCCTCCCTTCTACGAGTGGTTCACGGGCGGCGAGCTGAACGCGTCGGCCAACTGCCTCGACCGACACCTCGACGACCGCGGCGACGAGGTCGCCATCGAGTGGATCGGTGAGCCCGTCGACGAGGACGACCGGTCGTACACCTACGCGGAGCTGCACCGCGAGGTAAACGAGTTCGCGGCCGCGCTCCGCGATCAGGGCGTCGAGGAGGACGACGTGGTGACGATGTACATGCCGATGATTCCGGAGCTGCCGATCGCGATGCTGGCGTGCGCCCGAATCGGCGCGCCCCACAGCGTCGTGTTCGCCGGATTCTCGGCGGACGCGCTCGCGACGCGGATGAACTCCGCGGAGTCGGAGTACCTCGTCACCTGCGACGGCTACTACCGCCGCGGCGATCCCCTCGACCACCTCGACAAGGCGAACCAAGGGCTCGCGGGCGTCGAGCACGACACGACCACGGTCGTCGTCGACCGGCTCGGCCCGAACGGCGACGACTTCGGCCACGACCTAGGCGACGATCAGATCGACTACGGCGACCTCGTCGCGGACCACGAGGGCGCCGAGGTCGACCCGGTCACGCGCGACGCCGAGGACATGCTGTTCCTGATGTACACCTCGGGAACGACCGGGAAGCCGAAGGGCGTGAAACACACGACCGGGGGCTATCTCTCGTGGGTATCGTGGACCTCGCAGTCGGTCCTCGATATCAAGCCGGATGACACGTACTTCTGTTCGGCCGACATCGGCTGGATCACGGGTCACTCGTACATCGTCTACGGGCCGCTCTCGCTCGGGGACGACGACGATGATGTACGAGGGGACGCCCGATCACCCGGAGCGCGATCGCCTCTGGGAGATCGTCGACGAGTACGACGCGACCCAACTGTACACCGCACCCACCGCGATCCGCGCGTTCATGAAGTGGGGCGCGAAGTACCCCGACGCCCACGACCTCTCCTCGCTGCGGCTGCTCGGCACGGTCGGCGAGCCGATCAATCCGCGCGCGTGGAAGTGGTACTACAAGCACATCGGCGACGAGGAGTGCCCGATCGTCGACACGTGGTGGCAGACCGAGACCGGCGGGATGATGATCACGACGCTGCCCGGGATCAAGGATATGAAACCGGGCGCCGCGGGGCCGCCGCTCCCGGGCCTCGACGTACAGATCCTCGACACGCTCGGCGACGAGGTCGAGCCGGGGAAGGCCGGCTACCTCACGGTACAGAAACCGTGGCCCGGCATGCTCCGGACGCTGTACAACAACGACGAGCGCTACATCGACGAGTACTGGGCGGAGTACTCCGACACCGACAGCGACGATCCCGACGACTGGGTGTACTTCCCGGAGGACGGCGCCAAGATCGACGAGGACGGGTACATCACCGTTCTCGGCCGCGTCGACGACGTGCTCAACGTCTCGGGCCACCGGCTGGGGACGATGGAGATCGAGTCCGCCATCGTCGGCGTCGAGGGCGTCGCCGAGGCGGCCGTCGTCGGCGGCAACCACGACATCAAAGGTGAGGCCGTCTACGCGTACGTGACCACCGAGGACGGGTACGAGGGCAACGACGAGCTCCGCGACGCGATCATCACGGGCGTCGAAGACGCCATCGGCCCGATCGCCCGGCCGGAGCAGGTCGTGTTCACGCCCGACCTGCCGAAGACCCGATCCGGAAAGATCATGCGCCGCCTGCTTGAGAACATCGCCGACGGGGAAGAGCTGGGTAATACCAGCACGCTCCGGAACCCGGAGATCGTCGAAGAGATCCAGCAGAAGGCCAAGGGCGAGTAGCCGAACGGCGGCTCCGTTTTCGAGGTGCCAGACGAGAGACGAAGCGCGCGGCACCACGAATAAATATCACGATAAAATCGTACAAATATACCACGATAATACACACCACAACACATGACAGATAATAACTCACGAAATTCGGACGACGCGGTCACCGATGGGGGCGTCGCCTCGGGCGCGGCACAGAAGCACCGACAGACCGACTACCTCGGAGCGGAAGTGAACATCCTGAATCCGAGCACGCCGTACATGCGTGATCACCTCCGAATCGTCTGGACGGGATTCGCCATCTGGGTCCTCGCGGTATGGGGCCCGGTGACCCTGACGCGGCTCGCACCCGATGTGATGACGACCCAGATGCCGATCCTTGCGTTCCCGCTCCACTACTTCCTCGTCGCGTTCGGAGCGCCGACCAGCGCGCTGATCCTCGCGTTCTGGTACTCGCGCAAGCGGGACGCGCTTGACGAAAAGTACGGTATCGATCACGCCACTGTCACGGAGACAGAGAGCGGTGCTGAGGTCGCAGCGGCCGACGGAGGGGTAGACGAATGACGGGGAGTTCGGCCCTCCTGCAGAGCGAGCTCCTTCCGGAGGCGCTCGACATCTCGTTCAAGCTGGTGCCGTCGATCCTCGTGATCGGGATGTTGGGGCTGTTCCTCACGATCGGCTACGTCTTCCGCGTGGCCGACACCGATAACATGTGGGTCGCGGGCCGGTCCATCGGGAACGTCGAGAACGGGATGGCGATCGGCGCCAACTGGATGTCGGCGGCGTCCTATCTCGGGATGGCCGCGTCCATCGCGCTGGCCGGCTTCTACGGACTGGTGTTCGTTGTCGGCTGGACGACCGGATACTTCATCCTGCTCATCTTCCTCGCCGCGCAGCTGCGCCGGTTCGGGAAGTACACGGCGCCGGACTTCGTCGGCGATCGATTCAACTCCGACACCGCGCGCGCCATTGCGGCGGTGACGACGTTCCTCATCGGCTTCGTCTACGCCATCGGGCAGGCGAAGGGGATGGCGCTCGTCGGCCTGTACATCTTCGGCAATTACGGGGCGTACGTCCCCGGCTTAGACGGGTACCAGGTGATGGTCGTCGCCATGATGGTTGTCACCGTCGGCTACCTGACGCTGTCCGGCATGCTGGGCGCCACGAAGAACCAGACCGTCCAGTACACCATCCTCATCTTCGCGTTCGTCCTCGGGCTGTTCGCCGTCGGCTACACCAACGGCTACTCCACGGTGTTGCCGCAGCTCGAGTACGGTGCGCTGATCAGTCAGCTCGGCAGCGAGTTTTCCGAGCCGTTCGCGTCCTCGAGCTACTACCTGTGGGTCGCCACGACGTTCTCGCTGATCGTCGGCACCTGCGGGCTGCCGCACGTGCTCGTGCGATTCTACACGGTTGAAAGCGAACGGACGGCCCGCTGGTCGACGGTCTGGGGGCTGTTCTTCATCTGTATCCTGTACTGGAGCGCCCCGGCGTTCGCGGCGTTCGGTACCGACCTCTACTCGCAGAACGTCAACCCGACCTACGGCGATCCCGGGATGACGGGCGCGGCCAGTGAGGTTATCGTCGTGCTGGCGGCGCAGCTATCGAACCTCCCCGAGTGGTTCGTCGGCTTCGTCGCGGCGGGCGGTATCGCCGCCGCGATCGCGACTGTCGCCGGGCTGTTCANCGCCGGCTCGTCGGCCATCAGCCACGACATCTACACGAACATCATCAACGAGGATGCGACACAGCGCCAGCAGATCTTCGTCGGCCGCCTCTCGATCGTCGCGCTGGGCGCGCTGACTACGTTGGCCGCACTCAATCCCGCATCCTCGATCGCCGCGCTCGTGGGATACGCGTTCTCGCTCGCCGGCTCCGTTCTGTTCCCGATGTTCTTCCTGGGTATGTGGTGGGAGAACGCCAACCGACAGGGGGCACTCGCCGGCATGACGACCGGACTGACCCTCTGGTCCATCCCGATGATCAACCAGATCGTTCCGACGTACATCGGCTCGCTTGAGGCGCCGCTGTCGGCGGGGCTGGCCCAGTGGATGCCCGCCATCGGCTCGGCGCTCATCACGCTCCCGATCGTGTTCATCGTCACCATTGCCGTTTCGATGGCGACCGACGAACCGTCGCTCGAAACGAAGCGGATCGTCCGGCAGTGTCACAGCCCCGAGCCGATGGGGCAACAGGAGACTGCCGAGGATGTCGTCGCCGACGGCGGCGAGGAGGTGGCGACTGATGGTGGCCGCGCAGCGGACGACGCGGGCGCCGATGGTGGCCGCGCAGCGGACGACGACGCGGCCACGGAGGAGTAATCCATGTACGAACACATCCTTGTTCCCACAGACGGAAGCGATGTCGCAGAGGCCGCCGTCGACCACGCGCTCGACCTCGCGGAGAAGTACGATGCCGAGGTCCACGCGCTGTACGTGGTCGACATCGACTCCGTAAACTACAGTCTCGGAACCGAACAGGTCGACCGGCTCAAACAGGGCCGGTTTGACGAGATGGGGGAACTGAAAGAACAGGCGGACGAGGCGACCGGCGTGGTCGCCGAGCGCGGAGCCGAACGCGGCGTTGCTATCGTCGAGCACGTCTCGGGCGGTCGGCCGCACAAAGTGATCGGCGACTACGCCGAGAATCACGACATCGACCTCATCGTAATGGGGAGCCACGGGCGCGCCGGCGTCCGGCGAGCGCTGCTCGGGGAGCGTCACCGAACGGACGCTACGTTCGACACACGTTCCAGTTCTCGTCGTCGACTACCTCGACGAAGACTGAATCGCCGCCGAACGCGCACCCCACCCGGGCCCGTTCGAGAGCTGAACCGTTCCGGAACACCGACGTATTTCGACGCTGACGTTCATCCATGACCGACGCCAATCAGATCGACGAGCCCGATGCGGACGAGNGCCTCGCTGACCGGGTCCGGTCTCACATCAAGGGGAACCGGACCGGAATGATACAGGATCTCGCGTTCGCGGTCGTCTGGGTGACGATCGTGTCGGTGCTGTACGATTTTCGTGTTTTTCCGCCTCGCCGCGATGGGTGTTGTACATGTTCATGCTCGCCGGTATTCCGGCGTACTTCGGCTTCTTCATCTCGCTAGAGATGGCGAGAGCACAGTAGTGATCTGACGCGTAGTGGACGCGTATTGGCTCGCAACGGGCACGTATTGTCTCGCAGTGGACACGTACTGGAGTTTCACTGACCGAGTTGCCGAATGTCTTCGACATCGAGAATCGACGCCCCCGGGTCGATCGTCGCCCGGTATGCGGCCCGCGCGACCGTTTCGACGGGGAGCGGCCGCGACTCGCCGAGACGATCCGCTATCGGAGAGGCGGAGTCTGCGAGTCGGAGTCCAGCGTTCAACAGCCGAGAGCCGTGGGACCGATCGGCACCGTACACGGGCCCCGGACGGAGCGTAACCTGAGCGAACGCTAGGTCAGCGATTGCTGCCTCGGCGCGTCGCTTGGCGGTTAGGTACGCGTGGCGGGTTCGCGGCGGCGCCACCGCCGCCGAGAGGAACACGTACGTCTCGACGCCCGCGCGTTCGGCTTCCAGCGCGGTGATAATGGCGCTGTCACCGTTGAGTCGCTCGAAGGTGACCCCCGAAGCCGGTGTTTCGTCCATCGTACCGACTGCGTGGATGACGGCGTCGACATCGACGAGCCGATCACGCCAGGCGTTCGGTCGGAACAGGTCGGCGCTGGTCCACGAGACGCTATCGACCCACGGCGCGTCGGTGGCGGGACGGCCGCCACGAGAGACGCTCCGGACGTCGTGTCCGTCTCGGACCGCGAGCCGGCAGATCTCGCGACCGATGAACCCGCTACCGCCGACGACAAGGAGGGTCGACATGGCTACCCGTTGTCGCGCATCATCCTTGCCGTTTCGGTCACTGGGCACAACTGGGCGACCCACACAACACTTATGATGCAGTCGGGAGTTTGTTGAAGTGCGATGGCGACAGGCAAGGTCGATTTCTTCAACGACACTGGCGGCTACGGATTCATCGAGACTGACGACGCTGACGATGACGTGTTCTTCCACATGGAAGACGTCGGCGGCCCGGATCTCGAGGAGGGACAGGAAGTAGAGTTCGAGATCGAGGAGTCCGATAAGGGCCCGCGCGCGACGAACCTCACCCGACTGTAATCGGTCGGCGTCGACGCCCTCGGACAGCTCTCGAAATGTGTTCTGCGTATATCACACGCACTAGCAACGGCGCCGTCGAGTGCGGTGGTACTGATCGGGTTTAAAACCGATGGCGCGCGCCACCGCTCCTTTTAAACCGAAAAATCGACGCCGGTGGCCTCTGTCGAGTATTCCCAGAGTTCCCGCGCGTCATCGCGGTCGTAGGAGGCGTCGTTCGACCGACCCACGGTCGGGTGCCCGCGCATGTTCATCAGCCCGCCGGGCTCGATGTAGGCGCCGCCGTCGACGTCGGCGGTCGCGGCGTACAACATCGGTTCGGCCCCGATCGCGGCGTCTTGTCCGAGCACAGCGTTCGCCAGCCGCATGCCGATCTTCAGCAGGGGGTTCCCGCTCTCCGCGGCGGTGCGCAACTGGAGATTGGTGTCGGTGTAACCCGGGTGGCAAGCAGCGCTGCGGACGTTGACCCCCGTGTCGGCCTCGCGGTTCGCGGCGTCGATCCGGTGCTGGAGCTCGTAGGCGAACAGCAGGTTCGCGAGTTTGCTCCGACCGTACGCCTTCCACTTGCCGTACGACTCCTCCCAGTTGAGGTCTGAAAAGTCCATTTCACCCTGCTCGTGGGCACCCGACGACTGCGTGACGATGCGCGCGTCGCCGTCGATACCCTCGGCACCTTTTAAAAGGGAGAACAAGCGACCGGTGAGCGCGAAGTGCCCGAGGTGATTGACGCCGAACTGCGTCTCGAAGCCGTCCTCGGTCTCGCTCCGGGGGATCGCCATCACGCCCGCGTTGTTACAGAGCACGTCGACCGCGTCGTAGTCGGCGGCGAGCCTATCGGCGAAATCTCGCACCGAGTCGAGCGACGCGAGGTCGCACTCTCGCACGTCGAGTTCGCCGTCGATGTCGCCGCCGGCGTCGGCGCGGATCTCGTCGGCCGCGGTCTCGGCGCGTTCGGCGCTCCGACACGCCATCACCACCGTGGCGCCCTTCGCGGCGAACGCGCGCGTACCCTCGTAACCGAGCCCGCTGTTCGCGCCGGTGACGACCACCGTCTTCCCGTCCAGTCGCGGCATCTCCTCGGCGGTCCATTCTGCCATAGATCACGAAAGGGGCGTCGCGGGGAGAAACCTGTCGACGGGATCGAACGTTTCCGTGTTGTGCGATTCGTTCCCGAATAGGGCGACGAGACGCGTTCTCACGTCGGGATTCACTTTCACTTCGCCGGCGGTGCGTTTTTAGGTGCCTCGGTGGAAGGGGAGGGTACCGAATGACGTCCTTCCAGTCGACGATCGGCGACGAGGAGGGGATCGCGGAGGAGCTGGCCGAGGGCCAGCGCGAGATCTCCATCGCCGAGTTCTTCGAGAAGAACAAACACATGCTCGGGTTCGACTCGGGCGCCCGCGGGCTCGTCACCGCCGTCAAGGAGGCGGTCGACAACGCCCTCGACGCGACCGAGGAGGCCGGCGTCCTCCCCGACATCTACATCGAGATCGAGGAGGTGGGCGACTACTACCGGCTCGTGATCGAGGACAACGGGCCGGGCATCACGAAAGAACAGCTCCCGAAAGTGTTCGGGAAGCTCCTGTACGGGAGTCGTTTCCACGCCCGCGAGCAGTCTCGCGGTCAACAGGGAATCGGGATTTCGGCGGCCGTGCTGTACTCGCAGCTCACGTCCGGCCAGCCCGCGAAGATCACCTCGCGCCCCAAGGGGCAGTCCCGGGCGCAGTACTTCGAGCTGATCATCGACACCGACACGAACGAGCCGGAGATCAAGGCGGACGAGGAGACGACGTGGGACCGCCCCCACGGCACCCGCATCGAACTGGAGATGGAGGCGAACATGCGCGCCCGCAACCAGCTCCACGACTACGTGAAACACACCGCGGTCGTCAACCCCCACGCGCGGTTCGAGCTGCGCGAGCCGGGACTCGACGAGCCGCTGAAGTTCGAGCGCGCGACCGACGAGCTGCCGGCCGAGACCGAGGAGATTCGCCCGCACCCCCACGGCGTCGAGCTGGGCGCGCTGATCAAGATGCTGGAGGCGACCGAGTCGTACTCCGTCTCCGGATTCCTCCAGGAGGAGTTCACGCGAGTCGGCAAGAAGACCGCCGACAGCGTCATCGACAACTTTCGCGACGTGTACTACGGTCGCGAACTCGCGTGGTCGCCCCCGCGCGCCCACGACGATCGCGACGTCGCGGCCGCGGTCGCGGGCGCGGTCGCCAACAAGGGCAAGGCGGCGACGACCGACTTCGCCGACGGCATCGCCGAGACGGTCGCAGGCAACGACCGGCTCTCCCGGTCCGAGCTCGCGACGATCGTCGACAACGTCGCGGAGACCGTCGAGGACGACACCGGCAAGACCTTCGGCGGGACCGTCCGCGAGAACGCGGTCGACGCCGCGTGGCAGGCGATTTCCGGCGCCGGAGATGACGACGGAGCGGGCGACAGCGAGGACGGCGAGAACGTCGATCCGAGCGAGTCGTCACTCGTCGCCGACGCCTACGCCTTAGTCGACGACGCCACCTCGACCCGGAAGGACGACGCCGCGGTGCGGGCGATGGCCGAAGCGCTCGCGCGCCGGTTCGAGAACCTCGACGGCGACGCGTTCCGGATCACTCGCGACGACCTCGAACGCCTCGTCGCGGACGCCGCCTCGTTCGTCACCGAGCAGCACGACGTGACGTTCGGCGAGACTGCCCGCGAGAACGTCGTCGAGACGTTCTGGTCGCGGGCGCGAACGGTCCCGGACGACCCCCCGAAAGTAACGGCGATCGCGGGCGACCGCGACGCCTCGGCCGACCTGCTCGAAGCGATGCGGACGACCGACATTCTCGCACCGCCGACCGACTGCCTCGCGCCGATCACGGCCGAGCTGGTCGAAGCCGGGCTTCGGAAGGAGTACGACGCTGACTTCTACGCGGCCGCGACCCGCGATGCCGAGGTCCACGGCGGCGACCCGTTCATCGTCGAGGCCGGCATCGCCTACGGCGGCGAGATCCCGGCGGAGGGGTCGGTGGAGCTGCTCCGGTTCGCGAACCGCGTCCCGCTCGTGTACCAGCGTGGCGCCTGCGCGACGACGGACGTGATCAAGTCGATCGGGTGGCGCAACTACGGGCTCGATCAACCCGGCGGGTCGGGGCTGCCCAACGGCCCGGCCGTCATCAGCATCCACATCGCGTCCACGAACGTCCCCTTCACGAGCGAGTCGAAGGACGCACTCGCGAACGTGCCGGCGATCGAAGACGAGATCGAACTCGCCGTTCGCGAGGCGGCCCGCGAGCTGAAGTCGTACCTCAACAAGCGGCGCTCGATGCAGCAGCGCCGGGAGAAACAGGACGTGCTCGGCCGGATCCTCCCGGAGATGGCGGACAAGGTTTCGGAGGTCACGGGCCGGCCGCGCCCCGACATCGACAGCGCGCTCGCGCGGATCATGAACAACGTCAGCGTCGAGCGCGAGGTGAACGACGAGACGGTGACGCTCGTCGTCGAGAACCACTCGGACGTGAACGAGCAGCTGGAGATCACGGACATCGTCTCGGCGGAGCCGACAGACCTCTCGGACGGGACGGTGGTGGACATGGACGGCGAGTGGTTCGTCCAGTGGAAACCCGAGGTACCCTCGGGCGACGAGCGGGAACTGACGTACGCGATCGACGGCGACGCAGACTTCGAGGTCAGCGTCGGCGGCGTCGAAACGGAGAAACTCACGGTGAACGCGTAAATGACGACAGAAAGCGACGCACGAGACGAGCTGATCGACCTGGCGGCCGACTTCTACGACCAGTTCGCCGACGGGAAGATCCCGGAAATGAAGCTTCCCACGCGGACGAAAAGCAACATCGAGTACGACACCGAAAGCGGCGTCTGGACCTACGGCGACCGCACGTCGACGCGAAGCGCCAACTCGGTTCGGGGCGCGCGCAAGCTGCTGAAGGCGGCGTACACGATCGAGTTCCTCGCGGACCAGCTCGACGAGGACCGCTCGTCGACCCTGCGGGAGCTGTACTACCTCTCGGAGTCGTGGGACAACGACGAGGCGCAGTTCAAGAGTCAGGACGAGTCGAACGACCTCGTGGAGGACTTGGAGATCGTCACGGGCGTCACCCGCGAGGACTTCCACATGCGCCCGGAGGAGTCTGGCGCGACCCTGATGGGACCGCTGTTGATCCGCGAACAGACCCGACGCGGGGAGCGCGAGATCCACTGTCAGGAGGACGTTGGCACGGGCGGCTACCAGATCCCGAACAACCCGGACATGATCGAGTTCCTCGACGACGACATCGACTTCGCGCTCGCCGTCGAGACCGGCGGGATGCGCGACCGACTCGTCGAGAACGGGTTCGACGAGGCGTACAACTGCCTCGTCATCCACCTCAAGGGCCAGCCGGCGCGGGCGACTCGCCGGATCACGAAGCGCGTCCACGACGAACTGGACGTTCCGGTGGCCGTGTTCGCCGACGGTGACCCATGGTCCTACCGGATCTACGGCTCCGTGGCGTACGGCTCGATCAAGTCCGCGCACCTCTCGAAGTATCTCGCGACGCCGGAGGCGCAGTTCGTGGGGATCCAGCCGGAGGACATCGTCGAGTACGACCTCCCGGCTGATCCGCTCGCCGACTCCGACATCAACGCCCTCGAATCGGAGCTGGAGGATCCCCGATTCCAGACCGATTACTGGGAAGAACAGATCGAACTACAGCTCGACATCGGGAAGAAGTCCGAACAGCAGTCGCTCGCGAGTCGCGGGCTCGACTTCGTTACCGACACCTACCTCCCCGAGCGGCTCGACGCGATGGGCGTGATCTGAGCCCTCCCGGAGATACCTCGCTACTCGTCCGCTTCGTCGAGTTCGCCGATCTCGCGGCGCTCACCGTCCGCGTCGTCGTTCACGTACTTATAAATGACCCCGTCCTCCTCGTCGGCGGTCGCGTTGTGCGAGCCGTCACAGAGCGGCTTCGAGTCCGAGAGGCCACACTGACAGACGTAGATCATGCCGTCGTCACCCATGTCGGACTCGTCGAGTTTGGCCGGTCCGTTCTCCTCGTGTGTGACTTCGCGTGCCATGGTCGTCAATCGACGCCCACCCGAATACGGTTTGTGGCCGCAGATCGGGAGCGACCGGTGCGGGCGTGACCGGTCTCCGCGTGACCGCCGCAACCGCCTTGAGCGTGGGCGCCGTGTATCGGGTATGAGCGAGACCGACGGGCACGACGAACTGACCGACGAGGAGTGGCGAGAACGACTCTCCGAGGAGGAGTACCGCGTGCTCCGCGAGAGCGGCACGGAGGCCAAGTTCTCCGGCGAGTACGTCGACCACCACCCCGAGGACGGGGAGTACCGCTGCCGGGCCTGCGGGACGGTCCTGTTCGAGGCCGAGACGAAGTACGAGTCCGGCTGCGGCTGGCCGGCCTTCTACGCCGCCGAGGAGGAGTCGGTGACGACGACGACCGACACGAGCCACGGGATGCGCCGCACCGAAGTCCGGTGTGCGAACTGCGACTCGCACCTCGGCCACGTGTTCGACGACGGTCCCGAGCCCACCGGCAAGCGGTTCTGCATCAACTCGGTCGCGATGAAATACAACGAGGAGTGATCGGTCTCAGCGAATCCGGCCTCATACCCCCTCGTCGAGGAGTTCGCGGGCGATGATGTTCTTCTGGATCTCCGTGGTCCCCTCGTAGATCTGGGTGATCTTCGCGTCGCGGTAGAGCCGTTCGACGTCGTGGTCGTTGACGTAGCCGGCGCCGCCGTGGACCTGGACCGCCTCGTTGGCGACCTCCACCGCGGTCCGGGAGGCGAACTCCTTGGCCATCGACGCGAGCGCAGTGAGATCGCCCGATTCGTTGTCGACCGCCCACGCGGAGCGGTAGGTGAGCCAGCGAGCGGCCTCGGTGTTCGTGTGCATCTCCGCGAGCTTGTGTTTGATCGCCTGGAAGTCGCTGATCGGGCGGTCGAACTGCTCGCGCTCCTCCGCGTACTCAAGCGCGCGCTCGGCCGCGCCGCGGGCGATCCCGACGCCCTGCGCGGCGACCGCGGTGCGCGTCTCGTCGAAGAACTGCATGAGCTGGAGGAATCCCATCCCGCGCTGGCCGATCAAGTTCTCGTCAGGAACGCGCACGTCGTCGAACCGCAGTTCGGCCGTGTCGCTCGACCCGAATCCCGAGCTTGCCGGTGATCTTATCGCGGGTGAGCCCGTCGCGGTCGCCCTCGACGAGGATCTGCGAGTAGCCGGAGTAGCGGTCGTCGATCTCGGGGTCGGTCTCGCAGACGACGACGAAGTAGTCGGCGACGGTCCCGTTCGTGATCCACATCTTCGACCCGTTGATCACCCACTCGTCGCCGTCCTTCTCCGCGCGTGTGGCGACCGAGGTCACGTCAGAGCCCGCCTGCGGCTCCGAGATGGCCGAGCCCATCACCGCGTCGCCGGCGGTCACCTCGGGCAGGACGCGCTCCTTCTGCTCGTCCGTGCCGAACTCCATCAGCGCCTCCGCGCCGAAGCCGGCGCTGGAGACGCAGAGGCCGATCCCGGGGTCGGCGGCGAACAGCTCCTCGGTGAGGATCGCGTTCTCCACCGACGAGTAGCCGACGCCGCCGTATTCGACGGGGACGTGCGGCGCGAGCAACCCCATGTCGGCGGCCTTGTCCATGACCTCGTAGGGATACTCCTCCTCGACGTCGTACTCGGTCGCGACCGGGCGAATCTCTTCTTCGGCGAACTTCCGTACCTCCTCGCGTAGCTGCTTCTGTTCGTCCGTTAGCTGGAACTCCATACGTCGCTCTTCCGCAGAGTTGTTAATAATCGTTCGTAAATGTTCAAGAATTTGGATCGCGTTTACCGTTTCTCCACTTGGCGAAGTGAGCGATAGCGGGAGTACGTGAATCGATATGACTGAGCGATTGTTTATAAGTGAGAGAGTGGTGTTGCTGGCGGCTATTTATACGTGATCGACGACTCTACGATGAACTCCTCCAAAGCCCCAGCCGCGAG
>Ga0065697_1003128_pt1 | contig 48437 bp, 43 predicted proteins | sample AntLakMe24m_08um_FD_59086 | JGI IMG/M metagenome (GOLD analysis project Ga0065697, IMG submission 59086) | Hypersaline microbial communities from Antarctic Deep Lake - 24m 0.8um v2 (version 3) | ecosystem: Environmental > Aquatic > Non-marine Saline and Alkaline > Hypersaline | place: Deep Lake... | reverse complement strand
CGGCGGGGCCGTTGCCTCAAGAGAATGCGCATTCTACACCCACAGCTGATGGCGTCAACCGGTTACCCACAAATTCATGACAAACAGATGTCAGCTTTGTTGCTGAGGCTTTCCGGGACGGCGGTGAAGCTTTCTCCACACCCAGAGTCCCGGTCCGGACAGGGTATAGATCAGGAATACCATAAACAGGATCACCGGCGGTTCAATGGCAACAACGGCGAATGCAAGCACCACCAGCAGGATCGCAGCAAAGGGAACACGCCCCTTGAGGTCCAGGTCCTTACCGCTGTAATAGAGGACGTTACTGACCATGAGCACACCGGCCCCTGTCACCAGGACGACAGCCAGGGCACTCAGCCACCAGGTATGTTCGAAGCTGTGAAAGCACCACACCATCCCCGCCACGACGGCTGCCGCCGAAGGACTGGGAAGCCCCACAAAGTAACGCTTGCTCACCGATCCAATCTGCGTGTTGAACCGCGCCAGCCTCAGGGCGGATCCAGCCACATAGATGAAGGTAACAATCCAGCCAAGCTTATCCAGATCGTTGAGAATCCAGAAGAAGGTAACGAGCCCGGGAGCAACACCAAAGGCAACCATATCGGCCAGGCTGTCATACTCCTCCCCAAACCGGCTCTGGGTATTGGTCAGACGCGCCACCCTGCCATCGAGGCCATCCAACACCATGGACACAAATATGGCAATGGAGGCCAGGGCAAACTCACTATTGGATGCGGCCACAATGGCATAGAACCCCGAAAAGAGGGATGCCGTCGTGAACATGTTGGGAAGCAGGTAGATACCACGCCGGCGGACACGGGAGCCGCCGACCATTTCCTCCTCAACAACTTCCGCTCCCTCGATTTCAGTTTCATCCGTGGATTGCTGTTCTATCTCGTCGTTCGCCATCGGGACAGCCCCTTAAAAACAGAAAATCCGGCCAGGGTCACTGGCCGGACAGACTTTCAACCGATCAACAGGTTTCAGCGGGATCAGTTCTTATCTTTATCAACCAGACGACTCTTCTGGAGCCAGGGCATCATGCCGCGCAGGCGATCGCCCACCTCGGTGATCTGATGGCCTTCGGCAATGCGGCGCTTGGCCTTGAGGGTCGGCTGACCAGCCTGGTTCTCCAGAATGAACTCACGAGCAAACTCGCCAGTCTGGATCTCATTCAGGCACTTGCGCATTTCCTTCCTGGTATCCTCATTGATGATCCGCGGACCGCGCGTCACATCACCGTACTCGGCGGTGTTGGAGATGGAATAGCGCATATCGGCAATACCGCCCTGATAGAGCAGATCAACGATCAGCTTGAGCTCGTGCAGGCACTCGAAGTAAGCCATTTCCGGAGCATAACCCGCTTCAACCAACGTCTCAAAGCCCGCCTGGATGAGAGCCGAAGTACCACCACAGAGGACCATCTGCTCACCGAAGAGGTCAGTCTCGGTTTCCTCACGGAAGCTGGTTTCGATGATGCCCGCGCGACCACCGCCGTTAGCGGATGCATAGGACAGTGCCACGTCCTTCGCGCGACCAGTGGCATCCTGCTGCACGGCGATCAGCGACGGAACACCACTGCCTTCGACGTACTGGCTGCGGACGGTGTGGCCCGGGCCTTTCGGAGCAATCATGATGACGTCCAGATCCGCGCGCGGCTCGATCTGGTTGTAGTGGATATTGAAACCATGGGCGAACGCCAGGGCCGCACCCTTGCCAATGTTCGGCTCAACCTGATCCCGATACAGCACCGCCTGATGCTCGTCCGGCGCCAGGATCATGACCACATCGGCGCCTTTGACGGCATCCTCAATGGTCTGAACCTGAAGTCCGGCTTCCTCGGCTTTCTTCCAGGAAGACGAACCGCGGCGCAGCCCGACAACCACGTTCTTGACGCCGGATTCCTTGAGGTTGTTGGCGTGGGCATGACCCTGAGAGCCATAGCCGATGATCGCCACTTTCTGACCCTGAACAATGGAAAGGTCACAGTCCTTATCGTAATAAACCTGCATGGTGTTCACCTGTGTTGTTACTGAAAAATCCAGGGGCAAGCATGAGATGCTGCGCTGCCCCTCATTAAGTCGATAGTCCCGTCAGAGTGACAGGACCTTTTCTCCGCGCGCAATTCCGGAAACCCCGGAACGCACCACCTCAAGCACACCCATGGTGCCGACGGCCTGGATAAACGCATCCAGCTTCTCCCCGTCACCCGTGAGCTGCACGGTGTAGACGGTACTGGTGACGTCAACGATCTGCCCGCGGAATATATCGACGGTGCGCTTGATCTCCGCACGCTGGGCGCCGGTTGCGCGCAGCTTGATCAGCATCAGCTCGCGCTCAACGTGGCTGCCCTCGGTCAGATCAACGAGCTTGACCACCTCAATCAGCTTGTTGAGCTGCTTGGTGATCTGCTCGATAACCTTGTCAGACCCTTCCGTTGTCAGCGTCAGGCGTGACAGCGTGGGGTCCTCGGTTGGCGCCACGGCCAGCGTTTCAATGTTGTAGTTGCGCTGGGAGAAGAGCCCGACAACCCGCGACAGAGCCCCTGGCTCATTCTCCATCAGAATCGAAATGATTCGCCGCATGGTATCAGACCCTCTCCGTCTTGCTGAGCCACATGTCCTTCATGGAACCGCGAGCCACCTGCATGGGGTAGACGTGCTCATTAGGATCCACGAGGATATCAACGAAGACCAGCTCTTCCTTCATGGCGAAGGCTTTCTCAAGCGTTGACTCCAGATCCTCGCGCCGGGTTACCGTCATCCCCACGTGCCCGTAGGCTTCCATAAGCTTAGGGAAGTCCGGCAGGGACTCCATGTACGAGTGTGCATAACGCGACTCGTAGTTCATGTCCTGCCACTGCTTCACCATGCCAAGGGCCTGATTGTTCAGGTTAATGATCTTGACCGGCAGATGGTACTGCGTACAGGTCGACAGCTCCTGGATATTCATCTGGATACTGCCCTCACCCGTCACGCAGACGACTTCCGCCTCCGGATAATGCAGCTTGATGCCCATGGCCGCCGGGAACCCGAACCCCATGGTCCCCAGCCCACCGGAATTGATCCAGCGGTTCGGCTTGTCAAAAGGATAGTACTGGGCCGCAAACATCTGGTGCTGCCCAACATCCGAGGTCACGTACGCATCACCCTTGGTAACGCGATACAGCGCCTCAATCGCCTCCTGGGGCATGATGTGTTCATCGTTCTTTTCGTAGTAATACCGCCCTCGGTAATTGCCCCACTCGCGAATCTGCTTCCACCAGGCCTTCAACGCTTCCTCATCCGGTTGTGTATCACTCTCATTGACCAGCTGTAGCATTTCCCTGAGGACGGAGTCCACGGGGCCAACGATGGGCACATCCGCATGCACGGTCTTGGAGATGGAGGCCGGATCAATGTCCACGTGAACAATGCGCGCCCCGGGACAGAACTTGTCCGTGGCGTTGGTCACGCGGTCATCGAAGCGGGCACCGATGGCGATGACCAGATCCGAATGGTGCATGGCCATGTTGGACTCGTAGCTTCCATGCATTCCAAGCCAGCCCAGCGACTGCGGATCGGTAGCCGGGAAGCCGCCCAGGCCCATGATGGTATTGGTAACCGGGAACCCGAGCTTATGCGCCAGATTGGTCAGTTCATTCGAGGCCTTGCCAAGAATGACGCCTCCTCCGGCATAGATAATCGGCCGTTTGGCCGACATCATCATATCCACGGCCTTACGGATCTGCCCTGCATGCCCGCGCACCGCCGGATTGTAGGAGCGCATGCTGACCTTTTCAGGGTACTCGTATTCAAAGCGCTCATTGGGCGCCGTCATATCCTTGGGGATATCAATAACCACGGGTCCGGGACGACCGGTATTAGCCAGATAGAAGGCCTTCTTGACCAGGGTCGGAATCTCGGACGGATGGCGCACCGTCATGTTGTGCTTCACGATCGGGCGCGAGACGCCGATCATGTCCGTTTCCTGGAACGCGTCCTCGCCAATGAGGTGGGAGGCCACCTGGCCACAGAGTATGACCATGGGGATGGAGTCCATGGAGGCGGTTGCGATACCGGTAATGGTATTGGTGGCACCCGGACCGGAGGTCACGAGCACCACGCCCGGCTCACCGGAGGCCCGCGCATAGCCATCCGCCATGTGCGTGGCGGCCTGCTCGTGGCGGACAAGGATGTGTTTGACGTCATCCTGGCGGAAGAGTGCGTCATAGATATGAAGCGCGGCACCTCCGGGATAACCGTATATATATTCGACGCCCTGGTCCTTGAGGGACCGGACGAGCATTTCGGCACCAGACAGTAATTCCACGTTGGATCACCCTCTTACAGCAATAAATGTTCAATGTTTTTTCCACTGCCTGTGCCCTGGAGAAGCCGCTTCTTGTGAAAGCTGAATCGGGCCATGTGCCACACCGTCCCTTAAGGAGGTTATCTCCGGGACGACTGCACCCTGAGGGTAACGGCGTACAGTCCGGCTCTGCGATGCTGCAGCCCGCGCCATAAGGCGGGTTGATTGGTGTGGATGCCGAGGAATTACACTACCGGGGTTTCCGCCATGCAATTCAACCGCGTACAGGCCTCGTCAATTTTGACAGCGTGAGCCGTAGTGTCAACCGTAAGACACTGCGTGACGGCGCATTTTGCGATCCCCGCAACATGTTCTAAAGTCATGGGGAGTATCGCCACCCTCTTCATTACGGGAATCGCCATGAAACATGCCCTTTTAATCATACTGATAGCCGCCCTGGCGCCGGCCCTGCTCCAGGCTGGCGAGATTTACCGCTGGACTGATGAGTCCGGCAACACGCATTTCTCCGAGAATCCTCCATCGGATGTGGAGGCAACCCCTATGAACATCCAGACGCAGTCTCCCAAAACCAAAGGCAACGATCGCGCACCCGCGCAGAAACCTGATTCGCAGCAGCAGGATGTCGATCAGCAGACCAAGGAGGGTGACGACGCAGCCAACAGTGAAGAGCAACGGGACCAGGAGGCGATTGAAAGAATTCGCCGCCGTAATTGTGAAACCGCCAAGGAGGCCCTGAAGACGCTCGAGCAGAATGCCCGCGTCCAGGTCGAAGAAAATGGGGAGCGTCGCTACCTGTCTCCGGAAGAGAAGGAAGCTCAGCGGAAGCGGTATGAAAAGGCGCGCGATGAAAACTGTGATTAACAATTAAAAAAGGCTGGCCTCATGGGCCAGCCTTTTTATTCCTAGGAAGTCACTGAGAAACGAATCTCGTCCCCTTCGACATCGGCGTGTATGACGCTGCCGGGTGAGAACTCTCCCTGAAGCAGGCGCTGGGACAACGGATTCTCGATGAACCGCTGGATCGCCCGCTTTAGCGGCCTTGCGCCGTAAACAGGGTCGTAACCAACCCCCGCCAGCTTCTTCATGGCCGCATCCGAGAGCTGCAACTCCAGCTCCTGCTCCGCCAGCCGCTCGTTGAGGTGCCCGATCTGGATCTGGGCAATGCCCTCGATCTGTTCTTCGTCCAGCGGATGGAACACCACCACATCATCAACGCGGTTGATGAATTCCGGCCGGAAATGGGTTCCCACCTCTTCCATTACGGCTGCTTTCATCTGTTCGTACTGGGCCTCACCCGCCATGTTCTGGATCACGTCGGAACCCAGGTTCGATGTCATCACGATAACGGTGTTACGGAAGTCCACGGTGCGCCCCTGGCCATCGGTGAGGCGGCCGTCATCAAGCACCTGCAGGAGGATGTTGAACACGTCACCATGGGCCTTTTCCACCTCATCCAGCAGCAGCACCGAGTAGGGTCTGCGCCGGACCGCTTCCGTGAGGTAGCCGCCCTGCTCATAGCCCACGTAGCCGGGTGGGGCACCAATCAGCCGGGCGACGGAATGCTTCTCCATGAACTCGGACATGTCGATACGCACCATGGCCTCCTGCGTATCGAACAGGTAGTGCGCCAGTGATTTGCACAGCTCGGTCTTGCCCACACCGGTCGGGCCCAGGAACAGGAAAGAACCATTGGGGCGATGCGGGTCCGACAGCCCTGCCCGCGAGCGCCTGACCGCGTTGGCAACGGCCGTGACGGCTTCATCCTGCCCGATCACGCGCTCGTGCAGGCTTTCCTCCATGCGCATCAGCTTCTCTTTCTCGCCCTCCAGCATCTTGGAGACGGGAATACCCGTCCACTTGGAGACAATCTCCGCGATCTCCTCGTCAGTGACGCGGTTACGGAGCAGCTTCATCTCCATCGATTCGGCCTGGCTGGCCATATCCAGCTGACGTTCCAGTTCCGGAATCCTGCCGTACTGGATCTCGGACATGCGCTGAAGATTGCCACCGCGCCGGGCGGTCTCGAGCTCGATGCGCGCTTCTTCCAGTTGCTCCTTCACTTTCTGGGCACCGTGGAGCGAGGCCTTCTCGGCGCTCCAGATCTCATCGAGGTCGGCGTATTCCTTTTCCAGATCACTGATCTGGGCCGACAGCTCATCCAGGCGCTTCTTGGATGCCTCATCCTTTTCCTTCTTGAGGGCCTCCCGCTCAGTCTTGAGCTGGATCAGACGCCGCTCCAGACGATCCAGTGACTCCGGTTTGGAATCCATTTCGATCCGGATCTTGCTGGCCGCCTCATCGACCAGGTCAATGGCCTTGTCCGGCAGCTTGCGATCAGTGATATAGCGACTCGAGAGCTTGGCCGCCGCGATGATGGCACCGTCCGTAACATCCACCCCATGATGCACCTCATAGCGCTCCTTGAGGCCACGCAGGATGGCGATGGTGTCTTCCTCGGTGGGCTCATTGACCAGGACCTTCTGGAAACGACGCTCCAGGGCCGCGTCCTTTTCAATGTTCTCCCGGTACTCGTTCAGGGTGGTCGCGCCCACACAGTGCAGTTCACCCCGTGCCAGCGCCGGTTTCAGCATGTTACCGGCATCCATGGAGCCTTCGGTCTTGCCGGCACCGACCATGGTGTGCAGCTCGTCAATGAAGAGGATCACGCGACCTTCTTCCTTGCCCAGCTCCTTGAGAAGGGCCTTCAGCCGTTCCTCGAAATCACCCCGGTACTTGGCCCCCGCCAGCAGGGAGCCGAGATCCAGTGCCAGGACGCGCTTGTCCTTGAGGCCATCAGGAACCTCGCCATCGACAATGCGCTGAGCAAGGCCCTCCATAATGGCGGTCTTACCCACGCCCGGCTCCCCGATCAATACGGGATTGTTTTTCTGGCGGCGCTGGAGAACCTGGATAGTGCGGCGAATCTCATCATCACGACCGATCACCGGGTCGAGCTTGCCTTCCTCGGCACGCGCGGTCAGATCCAGCGTGTACTTATCCAGTGCTTCACGGTTCTCTTCCGCTGAAGGGTCATCCACGGTCTCGCCTCCTCGCATGCTGTCAATCGCCTGGCCCAGGCTGTCCCTGTTGACGTTGAATTGCTTGAAAACTTTCCCCAACGGGCCCTTGTCCTCGGCCGCGGCCAGGATGAAAAGCTCGCTGGAGATGTACTCATCGCCCTTCTGCTGGGCCAGTTTATCCGCATGGTTCAACAGACGGCCGAGTCCGTTCGACATATGGACGTCGCCGTTATTGTCCTTGACCTGGGGCAGGTTCTGGATTTCACCGGCGACAGACTGACGGAAGCGGCTGGGGTCCACGCTCAGCTGACGCAGCAACCCCGTGGTGCCCCCACCTTTCTCATCCAGCAGGGCCTGCATGAGGTGCAAAGGCTCAATGAAGTTGTTGTCATTGCCCACGGCAATGGACTGGGCTTCAGCAAGCGCGTTCTGAAGCCGGCTTGTCATCTTATCGATTCGCATAGATTGGTACCCTCAATATCCTCTGGAACCGGAAACAGGAATGCCAACCCACTCCGATTCACAATACTTGACTTTGTAGAGAGATATTGGGGCAGCGCCCGAGACTTCAAGCGCCGCGAAGCCAGATCATTGATGCCATGCGCCCGGTGGTGCCGTCACGGCGGTAGGAAAAAAAGTCGGCTTCATCGGAAAAGGTGCAGGCACAGCCGCCAAAGATCCGCTCAATACCGAGAGCGTTCAAGCGCTGCCGGGCGAGCCCGTACAGATCCGCAAACCAGGACTCGTTAAGCGATGAGGCGGAGCGAAAATGGAACTCGGCCGCGGGATCCGTCTCCAGGAAAGCGCTACGCACTTCATCCCCGACCTCAAAGGCGGAAGGGCCGATTGCCGGGCCGAGATAGGCCATCACGGATCCAGGGTTATCGAACACCTGCGCGGCGGATTCCAGCACCCCGGATAGCAGCCCCCGCCATCCCGCGTGAGCAATGGCAACACGGGACCCAGCCTCGTCGCAGAACAGCACGGGCAGACAATCGGCGGTCATCACAATGCAGACCTCGCCGGGCTGATCCGTCCAGGCGGCGTCGGCGGCGGGCAGTGATTCAACGGAAGGAACACGGACGAGACGCGTGCCGTGCACCTGTTCCATCCAGTGCACCTGGCGAGCCTTTACACCCAGTTGGTCATAAAGGCGCTGGCGATTGGAACTGACGGAGGCGGGGTCATCCCCCACATGAGTACCCAGATTGAAGCTTCGCCAGGGCCCGTCACTGGACCCGCCCCTGCGGGTTGTGATCAGTGACCCAACTGTGGCCGGAGCCGGCCACTCCGGTACAAAGAAGCCTTCCATGGTGCCTCCTAGGTTTGCGCGCTCCGCTCTGTGAACGCCCTGAGTTCAGCGATAAGAGCCTCCAGATCCGCCGGCAAAGGCGCCTCCCACTCGCACACTTCACGCGTCCATGGATGGACCAGTGTCAGGGTTCGTGCATGCAGGGCCTGCCGCCGGAATCGCTCCAGAACATCCTTAACCTCCCCATCGGCGCCCCTGGGGTAACGCATGCGCCCGTTATAGGCCGTATCACCGACCAGCGGATGGTGAATGTGCGCCATATGGACCCGGATCTGATGGGTCCGCCCGGATTCGAGCTGGCACCGGATATGAGTGAACCCCGAGAATCGCGCCAGTACGCGATAATGCGTGACGGCGGGTTTGCCATCCTCCACCACGGCCATTTTCTTGCGCTGGATGGGATGCCGACCGATGGGCGCGTCCACCTTTCCACCACCAGTAAACGTGCCCACACAGACGGCCTCGTACTCGCGTCCCATGCTGCGCGACTGCAGCTGCTCAACCAGCGAGGTGTGCGCCTCGAGACTGCGCGCCACCACCATAATGCCCGTTGTATCCTTATCCAGACGGTGGACGATCCCTGCCCGGGGGATGCGATCCAGCTCCGGCGCATGATGGAGCAGCGCATTGACCAGCGTCCCGGCCTCATGCCCCGCCGCGGGATGCACGACCAGGCCGGCAGGCTTGTTGATCACCAGCAGGTGCTCATCCTCGTAGACGATATCAAGGTCTATGGGCTCAGGCTCCCAGCTCACCTCCGCCGTTACGTCGGCGGCAATGACGATTTCGTCATCCACAAGCACCTTATCCCGGGGCTTTCGGGCTCGCCCGTTGACGGTAAGCTCGCCTGACTTGACCCAGTTCTGGATCCGCGAGCGTGAATGCTCCGGCATCAGCGTCGCAACGGCCTGGTCCAGGCGCTGATCACTCAATTCCGGTGGGACCTGAAACGCTGCCTCGATTCGCTCTCTGCTCGTACCCATTGGTTTCCTGTTGGCGATAGACTGAAAAGACCGGTTCCGAATCAGCGGCCCGGCCGTTACAATGCCTGCTCGGATTCGTTCCCCACTTTCCCGACATTATACAGGTAATGGCATGAAAAGCCGGCCCATCACGACCCCGAGCATGGCACCGCTGAACCAGATCCGCGCGCTGCTTGTGCTGGTGCTCTCACTCCTGCTGCTGGCGGGATGCGCCTCCCGGGACACAGAAACCCTTCCTGAAGAGGAATATTACGAACAGGCCAGGCAGTCCATGAACGCCGGCAACTTCGAGTCGGCCCAACGCAACCTGGAATCCCTGGAAACCTATTACCCTTTTGGCCGGTATGCAGAACAGGCGCAGCTGGACCTGATCTTCGCACGCTACCAGAACCTGGACCTGCAGGGCGCAAGAAGCGCGGCTGACCGTTTTCTCCGGCTTAACCCGCAGAGTGAAAACGCCGATTACGCACTCTATATGCGTGGCGTCGCCTCCTACAACATGGACCTGGGGCTGGCCGCCCGTTACTTCCCGATCGAGGTGGCGGGTCGTGACCCCGGTGAGCAGCGTCAGGCCTTCAACGACTTTCAGCAGTTGGTGAACCGTTACCCCGACAGTGAGTATGCCCCGGACGCCCGCCAACGGATGATTGCCATCCGCAATCGGCTTGCCGGCGGGGAAATTGAGGCAGCGCAGTATTACATCAAGCGGCAGGCGTACATAGCCGCGCTGAACCGGGCCAAGGGGGTCGTTGAAAACTTCAACAGAACCCCCGCAGTGGAGGAAGCACTGGTTATCATGGCCGAGATGTACGCGCGCCTGCGACTCGATGACGAGAAACAGGATACCGCCCGGGTGCTGGCCCAAAACTTCCCGGAGAATCCCGCCATCGCAGACAACGGCACCTTTATCCGCCAGAGTTTCGGCATCCAGGACCGGTCCCTGCTGAACGTGATCACCTTCGGCGCTTTCGGGCACGAGTGAGACCTGATGCCTAGATGCCCGGTTTCCAGCGATTGGTAATCGGGTAGCGCCGGTCCTTGCCGAACCCCCGCCGCGTTATCCGCGTCCCCACAGGGGACTGCTGGCGCTTGTATTCGTTGATATCCACCAGCCGCACGGCATGCATTACCGCCTCGCGATCAAACCCGGCGCCGATGATGGTCTCGGCACTCTGGTCCTGCTCCACGTAACGCTCGAGGATCTGGTCCAGAATCTCATAGGGTGGAAGACTGTCCTCATCCTTCTGATCCGGGGCCAACTCCGCCGATGGCGCGCGCTCGATGATGCGTTGCGGTATGACTTCGCCGTTGCGGTTCCGCCAGCGTGACAACCGGTAAACCAGGGTCTTGGGCACATCCTTGATGACGCTGAACCCGCCGGCCATATCGCCATAGAGGGTGGAATAGCCCACCGCCAGTTCACTCTTGTTGCCGGCGGTCAGCACCAGTCCGCCAAACTTGTTGGAAAGGCTCATTAAGAGCGTGCCGCGAATGCGTGCCTGCAGGTTCTCTTCCGTAGTGTCCACCGGTCGATCACCGAAAGAAGCTGACAGTGTCTCAATGAACGCGTCATAGGTCGCTTCAATAGGGGTGACCCGGTAGCGAACGCCCAGGTTTGCAGCGAGCGCCTCCGCATCCTCAAGGCTCATACTGGACGTGTAGCGGAACGGCATCATCACGGCCGTCACCCGGTCCGCCCCCAGGGCATCCACGGCCACCGCCAGCGTCAGCGCGGAATCAATGCCGCCGGAAAGCCCCAGGACCACCGACGGAAAACCATTCTTGCCGATGTAATCCTGCAACCCCAGAACCAGTGCGCTATAGGCTGCGGCCTCCCGGGAGAGTCTTTCCGGAAGCGTCTGCGCAACAGGCGTACAGGTTCCCCCTTCGCTCAATACCTCCAGCGGGTAGAGTCCGGCTTCAAACTGGGGGGCCTGCATGACCTTTTCGCCCCGCCCATCGAAGGCCATGGACCCGCCATCAAAAACAAGCTCGTCCTGGCCACCAACCAGATTCACATAGACGATCGGAAGGCCGTGCTCGCGGCTGCGCTCTTCCAGCAGTGCCTCACGGTCCTCGAGTTTCTCCAGGTGGTAGGGGGAAGCATTTATGTTGATCAGCAGCTGAGCCCCGCTGGCGGCGGCATCGGCAATGGGCCCCTCATACCAGAGATCCTCGCAGACGGTAATCGCGGTCCGGATGCCATGGAGCTCAAAGATTGCCGTACCCTGTCCGGACTGGAAATAGCGTGCCTCATCAAACACATGGTAATTGGGCAGATGTTGCTTGCAGGCTGGCGGATACTCTGTTCCGGGTTGGATGACGACCGCCGCATTATAAAGGCCACCCTCGACCGACCAGGGCGACCCCAGAACCAGGGTTGCCGGTGGTGCATCCGAGCGCAGACGGTTCAGCGCCTCCTCCACGCGGGGGACGATGCTGGGGCGCAGCAACAGATCCTCGGGGGGATACCCCGTGATCGCCAGTTCCGGGAAAACGATCAGGTCAGCTTCATGCCGATCAACGGCTTCGCGCGCCGCCTCCAGAACCCGTTCCGTATTACCGGGTATGTCCCCCACGGTCACGTTGATCTGGGCCATTACCACCTTGATACCGGATGCCATTCCGCCTTCTCCTGTCGCCACACGCATTCTCAAGCTATTATAACCGTTTCAGTCTCCATTGACCGTTCTGGAAACCGGGAGCATCCATGGTAGCTTCGTCACCGGTTGGCAGGAATGGCCAGCGTGCCCGTCTGTTCCGTGTCTACAATTATTACCGCATAGCGGTGAGCCTGCTGCTCGTCAGCCTCCTGCTGCTGGAGACGGACCTGCTGGGCGCCGCCATGAACGAGGAGCTGTTGTTCCAGGGAACCGCCCTGGCCTACCTGGCGATCAACATTCTTACGGGGCTGCTCCTGCTCGCCGGATACCCCCTTCGCCCCTGGCACATCACCGTTTCCATACTGGCGGACATCTTTTTCCTGCACCTGCTGGCCCTGTCCAGCGGCGGTGTTGGTACCGGCATCATCAACCTGGTCATCATCAGCATTGCAGCCGGCAACATACTGATTCCAGGACGCGTCGGCATCTTCTACGCGGCACTGGCCGCATTGGCGTCACTCGCCGTGTCCTTCTGGCTCCTGCTCGAGGCCACTGCAGGCATCGATGACATCGTGCGGGCGGGCGTGATGGGCATTATCTACTTTGCCACCGCCTTTATCCTCCAGAACATCACCCACCGCCTGGCCTCCAGCGAACGACTGGCTACGGAACGCGCCCGCAGCATCGCGGAGCTGGAGCAGCTGAACCACCAGATCATCCAGCGCATGCACACCGGCATAGTCGTGGCCAATCCGACCGGCATTGTCCGCATGGCGAACGCGGCCGCCGGTGAGCTGCTGCAGGGCGAGCGCCGAACCTCACCACCACTGACAACCCTGCCAGCGCCCCTGATGCAGCGCATGAAGCAGTGGCTGGAAAACCCCGGAACAAGAACCCAACCCTTCCAGGCAAGGGAAGACACGCCTGGCGTCCAGGCCAACTTCACACCGCTGGACCAACCCGTGGGCGATCATATCCTGATCTTCCTGGAAGACACGAGCAAGATCATCCAACAGGCCCAGCAGATGAAACTGGCATCCCTGGGACGCCTGACCGCCGGGATTGCCCACGAAGTCCGCAACCCGCTGGGCGCCATCAGCCACGCCGCCCAGCTTATGGCTGAATCCCCCGACATCACCGAGGCCGACCGGCGAATGACGGGGATCATCCAGCGGCACAGCGAGCGGGTGAATGCCATCATCGAGAATATCCTGCAGCTGTCCCGCCGGCGCAGCGCTGATGTTCGCCTCGTGGACCTGGGCGAATGGCTGGCCTCCGTCGTAAACGAGTACCGGGAATGCGGCGGCGACGGGAACATTATTGACCTGAAGCTTTCCGGCCCCGCGGCATCCGCGCGTTTTGATCCCTCCCAGCTGCATCAGGCATTGATCAACCTGGTCGACAATGGTCTGCGTTACAGCGAGAAGAATACAGGACGGCGCACCCTGACCCTCTCCACAGGGGTGACTGAGGACGGGCAGAGGGCCTATATTGATGTTCGGGATCAGGGGCCGGGGCTCAACGACAAACAGCGGGCATCGCTCTTCGAGCCCTTCTTCACCACCGAGCAGCAGGGAACCGGACTGGGGCTCTACCTGGCCCGTGAACTGTGCGAGGCCAACCAGGCGCGCCTCTTCCTGCTTGGTTCCAATGAGCAGGGGAGCTGTTTCCGGATCACCTTTGCCCATCCAGGCAAGCGCACCCTGGATTACACCGCAGCGCCAGAAGTAACAGGAACCGACACATGACATCGTATACGGCACTGGTTGTCGATGACGAACCCGATATCCGGGAATTGCTGGACATTACACTGAGCCGCATGGACATTCAGTGCGTCACTGCCGCAACACTCGAGGAAGCCAGAAACCTGCTCGAACGACAGGCTTTCCAGCTCTGTCTGACCGACATGAGCCTGCCGGACGGCAATGGCATCGACCTTGTCCACTGGATGCAGAGCCATTGCCCCGATACCCCGGTTGCCGTAATCACGGCCTATGGCAGTATGGACGCGGCGATCTCCGCGCTGAAGTGTGGCGCCTTTGACTTCGTCTCCAAACCAGTAGAACTTCCCAGACTACGCGACCTTGTACAGAGTGCGCTGCGCCTCCCCTCGCTTTCCGAAAACAACGGTGACGTCCCGCTTCCAGAGGGTGAAAACCTGTTGCTGGGCGACTCCGCCGAAATTGAACACCTGAGACGCCAATCCCGGAAAGTTGCCCGCAGCCAGGCACCGGTCTACATCAGCGGCGAGTCCGGCAGCGGAAAGGAACTGGTCGCCCGTTTGATCCATGAAAACGGTCCCAGGCGCGACAACCCCTTTGTCCCGGTCAACTGCGGCGCCATCCCGGAGGAACTGATGGAAAGCGAGTTCTTCGGCCACCGCAAGGGCAGCTTCACCGGGGCCACGGAAAACAAGGATGGCCTCTTCCAGGCCGCGAATGGTGGCACCCTGTTCCTGGATGAGGTGGCGGACCTCCCCCTCCCGATGCAGGTCAAGCTGTTGCGGGCTATCCAGGAGAAGAAGATCCGGCCCGTGGGGGCCCAGGAGGAAATCGCCGTCGATGTCCGCATCCTCAGCGCCACCCATCAGGATCTTGCCGCACTGGTTGAAGAGAGGCTGTTCCGCCAGGACCTGTTCTACCGGATCAACGTCATCGAGCTGCGGGTTCCGCCACTGCGCGAGCGCCCCACGGATATCCCCCTGCTGGCCTGCCATATTCTGGACAAGCTGGCCTCCGAGTATGAACTCTCCCCCGCCAAGCTCACCGATGACGCTCTTGCAGCGCTCCAGGCCTACCCATTCCCGGGCAACGTCCGGGAGCTGGAGAACTGCCTGGAACGGGCATTCACCCTGAGCGAAGGGGACGTCATCCAGGCCGAGGACCTGCAATTGCGTAAGGGCCCATCCACAGAGAGCGCCGGCGCAGCGAGTGACCATCCCCCGGTTCCGGGCGATGGCGACGAAGCAATCGACCTGGAGTCCTACCTGGAATCCATCGAACGCCGGACCATCGAAAAAGCCCTGGAGCAGACACGGTGGAACAAGACAGCGGCGGCGCGGAAGCTCGGAGTCAGTTTCCGGGCACTACGGTATAAGCTCAAGAAACTGGGGATGGAGTAGTCCCGGCCGATTGTTCCGCCGAGGAAGACAATATAGAATTACGGCTGGCTCAGGAAGGGCCATGATTCACAGCTAGCAGAAGGAACTCAGGGATGAGACAGCAGCAACGCGGCCTGACACTGATTGAACTGATCGTCGCTGTAACGGTCCTGATGATGATCGCAGGCATCGGTTGGCCAGCGCTCCAGGGCGCAGTCAACGATGTCGAACGCCGTTCCAGCCTGAATAACGTTTACCACACCCTGGCGCTCGGGCGCACGGAAGCTATCAAGAGTGGGTCTATAGTCACCATCTGCCCCTTGAATGACAGTGATATCTGCACAGGCGACTGGACCCGGCCCGTGTCGATCTTCAGGGACCCCGACAATCTGCGGGAACTCACCACTAAGGATGACCTCATACACACCATGCAACCACCAGACGCTGGTACGTTACGTGTGCGTGTGGGTAATCGTGGTTATTTCCAATACGCGCCCTCAGGCCGCGTGCGAGGGACGCTTGGCAATATAAGCTACTGCCCTCCCGACAACCAGGTAACGGAAGCGGGCCAGATCATCATCAATATGGGTGGGCGCCCCCGACGGGCTAGGGACCACGACGGCGACGGCATTGTAGAAGTGAGCGATGGTTCGGCACTGTCGTGTCCGTAATCTACCAGCAGTCGTCCTCATCCGCACCGCGCTCTCCCTGCTCATCCAATGTGAGGGTTCCGCAGTCATCATCTGACTGCGCATTGACCGGCTCGGCCTCAAGGACGAAGCTCTCCCGCTCCACATCCTCGGCAAAACCAATATCGTAGAATTGCGCTCCAGCATCCCTGCCACGAGGCGAAACGTCGAAGGGAAGATCGGGGTTATTGCCATCGTCCCGGTAATCAAAGTTTTCGCCGTACCGCCTTTCCATCCACTGGGCCAACTCCATCAGGTCGCCCTGCGCCGCACTGCGGCGGGTATTCTCCACGTAGTTCTGATAACTCGGGATTGCAATCGCGGCCAGGATGCCGATGATGGCCACCACAATCATCAATTCAATCAGAGTAAAACCGCGAACCTGGCTCAAACGCTTCATTCCAACCCCCTTATTGCGGATCAGTGCTCAATACCTCAATGGTCTGATAACCATTACTGTTTTCAAACGAGGACTGGAAACGCACGCGCTCCCCTGTCTCCAGCTTGCGCAACACCTGTTCCGCTGTCCTTTCTTCGCCATTGAACTCCAGAACCTGCGGCAGCGCATACACCACATCATTCATGAGAATGCGGTGTTCATCCGCAATAATTCCGCCAATCGTCCCCCGCAGCATGGTGCGATCAGCCCCATCTGCACCACCCTCCATGGACTGGGCAACAGCGCCAGTGCAGAGCAGCACGAAAGCCATGACAAGAAGGCTGCCAAACGTCATTTTTCTCATGATCGATTACTCCCCAGAACCCTGCTGTTCATTTAAGCTGCTCCCAGGACTGCCTGCCAACGCCACCACGGCCGCTGCGCAGATCCGGCGCAGGCGTGTCTCCCGGCGGGTCAACGATTCGGTCCGAATCACCGTCACGGATCGTGGACAGACGCTCACCCCGTGTACCACTGCGAACGCGGTTTATGCCCTCGTCGAATTCACCATCGCGGTCAATATCGAAGACAGGCTCATTCGGCGCTGTTCCGCTTCCCAGCTGCACCTCCATAATAAAGCCATCCACATTGGTGCCGCAGGGATTATCATCCGGAATTGTCGTAGTGAAACGGACCCGTTCACGCAGGTAGCCCGACGGGAAGGTGGCTTCACTGACCACACGTTCGCCCTCTACCTGATCCAGATCGATGTACCAGCCAGACTGACTATCAGAAACCTCTTCATTGCTGCTCTGGCCTACTTCAAAGGTCTGATCTTCATTGTCAATTTCGAAATCCTCATTCCGGTCGTCGATGGACTGCTCCTGCAGATCATCCCGCGTCAGACCACTTGAGCTCCCGTCTTCATCGAAAATACCGTAGATGCTCTGCTCCTGCGTATCATCACGATCGTTAACCCGGAAGAACCGCCCAGTGCCGAAGGAAATGACGCGGGTATCATCCCGATCAGGGTGATTGGCGATTCGCGGCGCGGCCGTTATCGGTTGCGGGTTACCATCGCTGTCTTCGGCCTCGAACAGTTTTTCGGCTCCCCACTGGTTTGTTTTGTCCGCACTCACATCAAACCGCCATAACTCTCCATCTTCATTACCTGCGTAGATATATTCAACAACCTGGTCCCGCACGGTAAACCCAGGCGATGAAACGCCAGCATCCCCGGCCTCGAACTTGTGAATCAGGTCTCCGGTTTCAAGATCGACAACCAACAGGGCGCCATTATCACCGTTTCCGTCATAACCATTTCCGAAAATCGCGGCCCATTCTCCCGTGGCAAGCCTCACGACTTTTGGTTTCTGAATGCCGACACCGATGTCCTCATCGTCCTCGGGTGTAAACTCCCAAAGAACGTCGCCACTGCCGAATTCCGATGGCTCCGTGACGTCCAGCGCGAAGACGGTCCGCCCCCCGGCACCCATGGAGCCGACCAGCACCGTGCCCCAGCGTTCATCATTGCCGTAGCTGATGTAGGCATCGTTTAGGGTTGGCGTCCCATCCACGTAGAAACGATGCTCGTAGGCAGGATCTGTTAAAGGACTGATCCGGGCATAAGACACACCGTCTTCCGCCTCAAGCAGGTTGCCAGGCATATAACCAAACAACTCCTCACCATCATCGCTGTTAAAGGCATGCAGGAAACCGTCGTTGGCACCTGCATAGAGCGCCCTCGGGCGGTCCTGGTAGTCATCACCCCCGCGATACCCGGCATAGGCACCGTCATCACCTTCAGGTAGAACGGCATACCCATAATTCTGCTTGCGATCCAGCTGTGGATCCGAGTTAACAATATCACCCAGCAGCCGGGGACCGTCCTCCGTACTCCTGCCGCGCAGCTCAGTAGAAGCGGTACTGCCACGCAGCCATTCAATCCGCTGCACCGCAAGTCCATCGTTCTCATCAGCCTGGTTGAATCCAAGAGCGTCCTGCTGGTCAGGGCTGAGCTCATCGTAATCAAGGCTTACTCCCTGAGTGCCATCGAACGTAAACAGGCGCCGATCAGCCTGATTGCGCAACACCTCCTCTGCGTTCCACTGCTCACTGCCACTCTCGATATTTGCAGCGGTCAGAGTGCCGCTCCAGTCATCACTCCTGAACCCGGCCGAGTAGCGTTCCGAGCCATCATCCAGTTCCGCGGAACTCGGTGTGGCCGCCGTTGACGACGTTTCCACCCTCGCCTGGACGTCCACGAGTATCTGTTCAAGCCGTTTGGCAAACTCCTCCGGATTAGTGGCACTGAAAAAATCCCCCCGGCTGTTCACCGCTGCATGCAGAAGATCGTCCACCTTTGCCTCATTTGAATCGAATGGATTCGGCCAGTTTATACTTTCTTCTTCATCACCAATCGCGTCGAAAGCAGCATCCGGGTCAACCTCACCGGTTACGCCAAGGCCGATACCATAGGTCACCATATGTTGCCAGAACGCCGGATTGCGTTTGCTCGTAGGCACTTCATTGCTCAATCCAGGAAGGAGATCCCGCTTCCAGTAATACATGGCAACATCAGCAAGGGTGTTGTCTTGATTATCTGCAAACGGCGACACAGCATCATATGTAAAACCTTCGTTATCCGGGCCGGTGATCTCTGTATCATCATTATCGTTGCCATCTACGTTGGCTCTAGCTTCTGGAGTGGAGGCATGGAAATTTTCATACCGCGAGTTCTCCGTCCAGTAGCCATCGGTCATAATGATGGAGAAACTCTGTCGACAGGCGGGCATCTCCTCATCGTCCTGCGTTCCTGGGGCATCGCTCCATGGGCCCCTGGAGTCATCACGGCTGAAATACTGCCCGGCGTCATCCAGTGCCCTTCGCAGCGGGGTATTGCTGGGCGGGTAATCGCGTTCGTAAAGCTCTTCGTAGAACCTTTCCCTGGAAGCGCCGGCAAATGCCCTTACGCCTTCGACAATTGTAGAGGTGTTTTCCCCGTCAACGTCTGAGTCCCCTTCATTGATGGCGCCGAAACCGACCCGAATTTCATCCTCCAGGACCGCAAACGCGCTACCAATGGCCGCCTGGGAGGATAGGAGCCTAGAGCGATAATAGGTGTACCAGTTCGCAAAGTTCTGGATCTCTTCCTCGTAGGTACAGGAATTGTCATCCGCGCAGTCCTGGCGGTTGTCCTCGCCTTCGCGCCCATGGCCCGTGTAGGGGCCATCATTGGGGTGAATCCGAACCTTGGTATAATTGTCGGCATCCCACTCGTCACCACCTTCAAAATGGAAATAAGTGGCCGGCCAGTAAGAAAGCTCCCCTTCCCAACACTCCCAAAACACGCAATCAGTCCCACCCTGCAGCCCCTCCCGGAACCTCCAGTCCGCATCTGCAGAAAGTGTTTCTGTGAGGTCCAGGCTTCCGAAACCTGTGCGTACCGGATGATGATAGGCGTTTTCGGGATCCGACTCCGGATAGTGGGATCGATCAGCCCGCGTCCAGGGCCGATAGGTTACGCTGGGATCGTAGTAGCTCTTATTGAACGAGGATGAGCGATAGGCACGGGCCGAGGTTCTTTCGTCATCATCGGTCGCATCCCATCTCGGGGAGGGAACGGCGTCATTATAATAGCCGCCGCTACCGCCATAGATACCTCTCCCTGAATTCGGAAACATGTAATAGGGGATCGTGTACTCCTCCGGCGTCACCTCAAAGTGCATGGACCCGGAGTCGTCAATCATGAACATGATGTTGCCTTCCGCCCCGGTGTTCACGATGAGCGGCACATCCGAGACCGTGCCGAAGCTTGCCACCGAATAAAGCGCCATGGCGCAAAAGAGCGCACTCCCGGAAACCACCGGGGAACGGCGGACCGCACGTTTCATCAATCTGCGAAAACTCATTTGCCTACTCCCCTCCGGCTGATCCCGGAATCGCCAACCTGTTTGTCGAGCTCACTGAAGCCGCAGGAATGCACTTCTGAGCAATACTTCGGTGTTGTCACGACCACCCACGCCTCGCGAATGGACTCGGAAAACCTCCGCGGGACAGCTGCCATCCGCCGTGGGCAGACAGCGTGCTTCACCCAAGTGGAAGGACGGTGCCTCCGCGCTACGGTCATCGATCAGTGGAATGGTCTGATCATCAATGCTGTCCCAGTCGTCGTAAGGATCAATATCCGCCGCACTACCCGGCTCCCCCTCGGACAGATCTTCTTCTCCTTCACGCAGAGCCGCCTCGGCGGACTCAAAGGCAATCGACCGATCTGCGGCGTTACTGGTCATGCGTTCCTGAAGGATGGTGTCCTGCATGCTTCCCACGGCGATCAAAGAGATGAGCAGCAGCATCACCAACGCCACAATCAGTGTGCTCCCGGTTTCCCTGGCAGCCGCAGTCTTAATAGCCCTATTCATAACACTCACTCCAGCCGGTTCCGCAGGCCAACGGTTTTCATCATAACCAGACGCACCCGGTCATCTGACGGCGTATCAATTTCCGCTCCGAGGAGATTGAAAGAACGGGTCTTCTCATCTTCCGCAGCGTTCTCGTCACTACGCATCAGGAGCGCCAGTCTTACACTGACCACGTCATCCCAGTTACCAACGTCACCCGCCGACTCATAATCATCAGCGCCTTCCGCATCCCCAGTACCATAGAGAACCTGCATGTTTTCCACGTTTGAAAGAAGCTCCTGGGTATTGGCGCCACTGGGCCCCTCTAGATTCTGTACGAAAAGCGCCGGGGCACCGTCAGCGCCTTCGCCGACATAGAAAGCGCTGGCCCTGAAGATCGTCACCGTCAGGTCATCCGACATGGGTGGGTCGGTTATATCCGGTACGCTACCGCCGGTCTGGTTATCCGAACCGCCCGCTACTATCGAGCTGGCATTAGCCGCGTTGTTTTTGTAGAAAATCCGGCTTTCCGTGCAATCCGCAGATGTAATCTGCATGGCAATATCCCGCTCAATGCCGGAATTCCCGGATAGATTGATAGAACTCCCGCCAAGGTTGGTTACGCTCTCACCATTAAGATCATGGCTTCTTGCACCCTCCATGTAGAGAATGTCCGAGCCCTCTACGACATTACCTTCAACGCTATTCAGTTCCGTGGAGAGGTCATCCGCAGAGCCATTGGTCCATTGACTGTCGTTATCCGGGATATGTTCGTCAAGATCATCGGAGCCCGAGAATGGGATTGTATAACTGTCTCCTGGTTCGGTTCCATTGAACTCCCAACCCAGTATCCCCGTGGTATTCGGGTCATCCGGGTTATCCCGGATATCCGTAAGCGTTCCACCATCAATCAGGCAGCCGTCGCCACCCGCTTCGCGAATCTCCCGCCCGAGAAACTCTGAGGCAAAGCGAGCATTCTCCTGAATCCGGGCGAGCCCATCGGTCAAGCGGTAGGTATCGCTGCTGCTCAGATAGATCTGCGTTACGCCCAGCGTGAGGATCAAACCCAGGACCAGTGAGATCATCAATTCAACCAGTGAAAAGCCGCTTTCAATTTCAGGTCTTCCCATTCCGGACACCATTGTCAGTAACGTGCCGATATCGTCAGTTCATCCTCACCCTCGATGAACGACTCGTTATCATTATCCATGCGCATTGCCCAGGAGAGCGTGACCACTACCATGGTGGCATCAACCGTCACATCAGCTTCACCGTTACCCAGAAGGCACCGGACAGCGTTGCTCCACTCTGCCTCGTCATTGGCGTTGGTGTTTCCTGCAGTGGCGTTGAAATCCGTCTCGCAACTGTCGGCATCGGTCACCTCAAGTCCATCATACTCTTCAGCGTTACTCCGATTGGCCCTGACCCGCTCAACCAAGTCCTGCGCGAGGAGCATGGCCTGGGTTCTCTGTAGAGCCTGAGTCGTCATCTTGGTGGAGGTCACCTGCATTGCGGCGAGCCCGAGCAACCCAATGCTAAGAATCAGCAGGGCAACAAGAATCTCGATCATTCCCAGACCCGATTCACGGCGATAGTCAGGGGTTCTCATCAGTCACAATCTCCTCGTGTCGAGGACGCCCGTCCCCCCAAGCCAACATTGATCAACCGGCGCTTGCCCTCGTCGCCATCGCAGTCCGAGGGATCCACTGCGATATCGACAGCGTTATTCGGCGACGCCAAGCGCCCTTGATCATCGAACTCAATCGCGTTGGTGCCATCTGAATCGATACTGATACCACCTCCGACCTCAAAAAGACGAAGTGTGTCGGCGCTGTCGCAGTCGGTTCCCACCCCCCCCTCATAGAGGCACCATCCTTCGTTGAAATCACCGTCCATCGCCGCCAACGTGACCGGACCACCCCGCCTAACCGCTTCGCTCCGCGCTGTTTTCAGAGCTGACAGCAAATTGTTGGTCTGGGTAGTGACACGGTTGGCTTCAATGAGATTCTGAAACCCGGGTATCGCAAAGCCGGCAATGATCGCGAAGATCCCAATCGTGATAATCAATTCCAGTAGGGTGAACCCTCGCGCGTATTTCTGGCGTGCGACTGGACTTGTCTGACTCTGTTTCCGCATTTGTCTGCTCGACATTACACCGTCTACCCAATATGACGTAGCGTTAAACATAACCTGCCTGTAACCAGAATAGTCATGTCTGCGGCAGTGTCATTCGTGACCTGACAAGTGGTGCATCAATGGGGATGAGCGGTCATTAATGGGGGGGGTGAGGAAGAAACACCGGGGTGACCCGCCCCAGTGCGTGGATCATTATTCCATCAAATGTTGCTGCAGTCCGTATCGCCTTCTTCACCAAACGGAGACGTTTGGAACGGCACTGTGGATTCTTCGGTAAGAATTTCGGACGGCACCGGCAGTGTAAAGTCCAGCGATGCCCGGGAAGGATACAAGTCACCGACATCCGCACTGGCAAGAACCTCTACCCGGCTCCAGGAGCCCAGACTTCTCGGATAGATCACATCAAAATCCGCATAGCCCTGGTCATCCGTGATCACTTGTACAGACCCAGAATTTTCTCCTGAATCCGTATCCCCTGAGGGTACAATGGTCGCGCTGGAGTAGAGTTCATCAGTGTCAGGCCCAACGGTGCAGTCTGTCGTACTTACAGGCGCCAACCATCCCTCAAGGTAGGTCCAACTGTCGCCCACGATGACTTCGGTCGTCTGAAGTTCAAGACTGACTTCTAAATTGGCCGCCGGACTGCTATCCGAGTTGGCCACGAAGAGGGTATGCGGAACACGGTATCGTGTTTCGTCAAGCTCCTCGATACTGCCCCCCGAACCCACCGTGATATAGCTGGAATCGGCAATCGTCAGCTTGGCCTCTTCAGAGATTGAGGTGTCGTCGGCCACCTTAACGGTCACGGTGACGCCCTCAAACTCCGTCTGAACCTCTCCGGCAATGAAATCGGAGGTTGCCCGGCCAAACTCGTCAGTCTCGACGTTCGCGGACGAGAACGAGCCAAGACCGCCACTGGAGCTGAACTGGACCTTTTCACCGGTTACAAGATTACCCTCGGAATCGCGAACCGTCGCGGTGATCTCACTGCGGTTTTCCTCACTCCCGGCCTCATTCGGCGCAATGGAACTGGGAACCGCCTGGGCCGCAATGGTGTCCGGATCATCGGAAATAAAACGAATCTCGCGACTTGCACCGACGCCATCCGCATCCGCCTCAATCGTTGCAACTCCGGCGTTGGCGGACTCCACGGTAACACTCGCCTGCCCATCCCCATCGGTGGTCGCATCCTCAACAGTGTCATTATTGCCGAACTCGCCTCGCGTGGTTGTGAACTGGACGTCCTCACCGTTCTGCGGCGTTCCGTCTTCAAGCCACTCAACCTCAACATCATGGGCGGTGTTGATAACCAGTTGTTCATCCTCGCCGGGAGCAGTGAAGGTGAAATCGTCACTGGAGACACGGACTTCCTGGGTGCCTTCCGCACCCGCCGCGGCCACCGTGACCAGGTCGGTGCCATTACTGTCAGCACTCAACGTAAACTCAGCCTTCCCGCTTTCATCCGTTTGCTCGTCAATCAGGTTGACCGCATTATCGTTACTCGACTCGACGCTCACGTCAGTCTGCGGTACCGCATTGCCCTCAGAATCCCGCACCTCGATCACATAGTCGCCATCGCTGCCACCGGTCGTCAGGTTGGCAGGGCCGGAGATACCGATGTCCGTACCTTCAATGACGACCGATACGCTATCGGAAATGTCCGTGCCGTCAATACTCGCCTCAACTTCAAGAGAGCGGTTTTCAGGACTGAACTGACTGCTGAGCAACGCTTCTGCACTTCCCTGCGCATTCGTTGTACTCCGCGTTACTTCAATAGCCGAGCCCTCGTCCTCGGTAGAGAACACAACCTCAGCATCCGGGACAACGACATTGTTTTCATCACGCGCGACCGCAAGCAGCGTCGCATCATCCTCTCCTCCGGAGTCCAGCGTCCGTTCATCAGCAATCAACTGGAGACTGCCGATAGAGGAGACATCCTCGGAAGCTGTCTCTTCCTCTTCGCCCCCTCCTGATTCGCCGCTTCCGTCTTCTTCATCCGTCCCACACCCAGCAATGACGAGCACTGCTACGATTGCCAATAGACGCTGTGTCCAAAACTGCATATTTGAATCCCTCTTTGCGTCATGATTCTAATACGATGTGCCACAGCAATGCCCTGCTCATGAGGCATTACTGAATGATAGGGTCAGCGTAGCACATTGTTATAAAAGTGCCTTACGTCAGCCTTCTAAAAATCACTGTAATGCGTGGAACGCGCCGCCACATTACATACCGTATTAAACCATCCCAGGACACATCACAGCGGCACCCAATAGAACGAAAATGAGCACAGACTGCGAATTTTGCCTTAGGCACATAATCCGCAATGCTTCGAAATGAATTGTTTTATTTGCGAGGGAAAACGCTTAGGACTCCAGCTCCTGCACCGGAATACGCAAAGCCCTGGGCATGCTGAAGACCACGTTCTCCTCACGGCCTTCCACCTCGTCCGGGGTCTGGCCGCCGAACTCACGCAGCCTTGAGACCACTTCCTCGACCAGCACCTCGGGCGCGGAGGCGCCCGCCGTGACGCCAACCGAATTGACGCCTTCAAGCCAGTCCGCCTCAATCTGCTCGGCAGAGTCAATCAGGTAGCCCGGCGTCCCCATGCGCTCAGCGAGCTCGCGCAGGCGGTTGGAGTTGGAGCTGTTGGGCGAGCCCACCACCAGCATCAGGTCGCATTCGGCAGCAAGCATCTTCACCGCGTCCTGGCGGTTCTGGGTGGCGTAACAGATATCGTCCTTGCGCGGCCCCTCTATGGCGGGGAAACGATTCTGGAGTGCATCGATGACCCGGGCGGTATCGTCCATGGACAGGGTGGTCTGGGTCACGAAGGCCAGCTTGTCGGGGTTCTTCACCTCGAGGTTGAGTGCGTCGTTCTCGTCCTCGACCAGGTAGATATCGCCGCCATTGCTGCGGTCATACTGGCCCATGGTGCCTTCCACCTCGGGGTGGCCGGCGTGGCCGATGAGGATGCACTCGCGCCCTTCGCGGCTGTAGGTCATCACTTCCATGTGCACCTTGGTGACCAGTGGGCAGGTGGCGTCAAAGACCTGGAGCCCCCGGTCCTTCGCCTCCTGCTGCACGGCCTGGGAAACGCCGTGGGCACTGAAGATCACCCAGGCGTCGTCGGGCACTTCGTGGAGTTCATCGACGAAGATGGCGCCGCGCTCGCGCAGGTTGTCCACCACGAACTTGTTGTGGACCACTTCGTGGCGGACATAGATGGGTGCGCCGTAGACGTCCAGGGCCCGGTTGACGATCTCGATGGCGCGGTCGACACCGGCACAGAAACCACGGGGGTTGGCGAGTTTGATCTGCATAGTAGCGGGCTCCTAGGCGACGTCGATGACTTCCACCTCAAAGGTCAGGGTACGCCCTGCCAGAGGGTGGTTGAAATCAACTTCCACCGTATCATCATCAAAGCTTTTGATCACACCGGGGACCTCGGCCTTGGCCGCGTCTGCAAAGGAGAGCACAAGCCCCTCCTCCAGCTCCAGGTCCGGCGCGAATTCCCGGCGTTTGAAGGTCTGTACGTTGTTCGGGTTGGGCTGACCGAAGGCATCCTCGGGCGGTACCGTGAATGACTGGCGATCACCGGCCACCAGGCCATGCAGGCAGCGCTCGAAAGCCTCCGGCAGGTTGCCGTCGCCGATGGTCAGGCTCGCCGGCTCACTGGAAAAGTTGGAATCCACGTCCGTCCCGTCCTCCAGGCGCAGCGCAAAATGCAGTGTCACCTGGCTGTCGGTTCCGATTGCCGTCATCGCTTGCTGCCCTCTTTTCCGGATGCGTTGCCGTCCTGCTCATGATCCTTGCCCAGAAACAGGTCCAGCATGAGCATGATCGCGCCAACGGTAATGAAACTGTCCGCCACATTGAAGGCGGGAAAATGGTAGCCCGCCCAGTGAAAGTGGAAAAAATCCACCACATAGCCGTGCACGACCCGATCGTAAAGATTGCCGATGGCGCCGCCGAGCACGAACGCCAGGCCCGTACCGAGCCAGTAGTCCCGGTGATGCAGGCGTGTCAGCCAGACGATCAGCGTCGCGGAAATGGCCACGGCCAGCCCTATGAACAGCCAGCGCTGCCACCCCGAGGAGTCCGCCAGAAAACTGAAGGCGGCGCCGGTGTTATGCAGAAGCGTCAGGTTGAAGAACGGCAATACCGGGTTGGCTACCCCGTAGTCGAGCAGCGACGTGGCGGCGGCCTTGGTGGTCAGGTCCGCCACCACGATGAAGGCCGCGATAATGAGCCCGTTCCGCGCCAGTGGGGTCATGCCGAGGTTACGCAAAATGGCGCACTTCGCCCTGGCCCTGGATGTTGCCAACGCAACGTCCGCACAGGTCCGGGTACTCGGCATGCTCGCCCACGTCCGGGCGGTGATGCCAGCAGCGCTCACACTTGGTGTTCTGAGCTGGTTGCACGGCAACCCGCAGTCCCTCGAGCTCGGTTTCGGCGGCACTGGAGCCTTCGGAAAGCGGTTCCACCCTCGCTTCCGAGGTGATCATCACGAACCGCAACTCCTCGCCCAGCCGGTCCAGCAGGGATTTCAGGTCCTCGTTAGCGCAAAGGGTCACCTCGGCACTGAGCGAGCCCTTGATGTCGCCATTGTTCCGGGCGGCCTCAAGCTGCTTGTTCACCGCGCTGCGCACATCAATCAGTGTGTCCCATTCGTTGCGGGTCAGCGGCGCGTCATCGGGCAGCGTTTTCAGGCCCTCGTGCCAGGTTTCCCAGTGTACCGAGGCGTCACGTTCACCGGGAATATGCTGCCAGATCTCGTCGGCCGTGAACGTGAGGATGGGCGCGATCCAGCGCGATAGCGCCTCGGCAATATGGTAGAGCGCGGTCTGGCAGGAGCGGCGCTCGCGGCTGTCCGACGGCGTGGTGTACTGGCGGTCCTTGATGATGTCGAGGTAGAAGCCACCCAGATCCAGAATGCAGAAGTTGTGAACCTTCTGGTAGACCTGCAGGAAGCTGTAGCGCCCATAGGCATCGATCAATTCGTCCTGGAGTCGCTGCGCGCGGTCCACGATCCAGCGATCGAGCGCGATCATGTCATCGAAGGCCACACTGTTGGCGGCCGGGTCGAAGCCGTCCAGGTTGGACAGCAGAAAGCGCGATGTATTGCGGATCCGGCGGTAGGCATCCGCCGTGCGCTTGAGGATATCCTGGGAGACGGACATCTCGGCGCTGTAATCCGTGGCGGCGACCCAGAGGCGCAGGATGTCGGCGCCCAGCTCGTCCATCACCTTCTGGGGCGCAATCACGTTGCCCATGGACTTGGACATCTTGTGGCCCTTCTCGTCCACGGTGAAGCCGTGAGTGAGGACCTCCTTGTAGGGTGCCATCTTCTTGATCGCAATACCGGTCTTCAGCGACGACTGGAACCAGCCGCGATGCTGGTCCGAGCCTTCCAGGTACAGGTCCGCCGGGTACCGGTCCAGGTCCGGGCGCCGGTCGAGAACCGACGCATGGGTGACCCCGGAATCAAACCAGACATCCAGGGTATCCGTGACCTTCTCGTACTGGCCCGCGTCGTCGCCGATCAGATCCTGTGCGTCCAGATCATACCAGGCGTCCATCCCCCCGGTTTCCATGATCGTCGCCACTTCCTCGATCAGTTCCGTCGTGCGCGGATGCAGCTCGTAGGTGTCCTTATGGACGAAGAGCGTGATGGGCACACCCCAGGTCCGTTGGCGCGAGATGCACCAGTCCGGCGACTGCTCCAGCATGCTTTCGATGCGCTGCTGGCCCCAGGCGGGAATCCAGTGAACACCCTTGATGGCCTCAAGGGCATCGGCCTTCAGTCCGGCCTTGTCCATGCTGATGAACCACTGCGGTGTGGCCCGGAAGATCAGGGGCGTCTTGGTGCGCCAGCAATGCGGGTAGCTGTGCTTGAAGGATTCGCTGAACAGCAGCTTGCCTTCCCTCTCCAGCGCCTCGCAGACGGGCTTGTCCGCCTTGTAGACGTGCACGCCGGCAAACTCGCCGGCCGCCTCCGCGTAGGTGCCGTCCGCCTGCACCAGGTTGATGGTGCCGATACCGTTGGCACGGCCCACCTGGAAGTCTTCCATGCCATGGTCGGGCGCGGTGTGCACCAGGCCCGTACCCGCGTCGGTGGACACATGGTCCCCGAGGATCACGGGCACCTGCTTATCGTAGAGCGGATGGCGGAGCATCAGGCCGTTCAGGGCCTCACCGCGGCAACGGGCCACGACCTCACAGGAGGCCAGTTGCCAACGCTCGGCCACAGTTTCGCGAAGTTCCTCGGCGACCACCAGATACTCGGTCCCATTGCCCGCATCCACTTTCAGCAGGCTGTATTCAAGCTCCGGATGCACGGACACCGCCTGGTTGGCGGGGATGGTCCAGGGGGTGGTGGTCCAGATCACCGGGGCAACCGGCGCATCCAGCTCTGCTTGCCCAAACGCCGCTGCAAGCTTTTCTGGATCAGCGGCGCTGAAGCGCACGTCGATCTGGATGGAGGTCTTCTCCTGGTACTCCACCTCGGCTTCCGCCAGTGCGGACTGCCCGACCACGCTCCAGTAGACCGGGCGGAAACCCCGCTCCAGGTGGCCGTTCTCGATGATGCGCCCCAGGGAGCGGACAATGTCCGCCTCGACCTTGGGATCCAGTGTCAGATAGGGGTTGTACCAGTCACCCAATACGCCCAGGCGGATGAAATCCTGGCGCTGGCCATCCACCTGCTCGTTGGCGTAATCGCGGCAGGCCTGGCGGAACGTCTTGTAATCCACCTTGTCACCGGCCTTGCCGATGTCCTGCTCCACCTTGTGCTCAATCGGCAGGCCGTGGCAGTCCCAGCCCGGCACGTAGGGCGCATCGTACCCCATCAGGCTGCGGGACTTGACCACCATGTCCTTGAGGATCTTGTTGACCGCGTGACCAATGTGAATACTGCCGTTGGCATAGGGCGGGCCATCGTGGAGCACGAAACGCTCGGCGCCGGCACGGCGTTTTCTCAGGGTGCCGTAGAGGTCCAGCTCATTCCAGCGCTCCAGCATCTCGGGTTCACGCCGGGACAGGTTTCCGCGCATGGGGAAATCCGTCTTTGGCAGATTCAGCGTGTCTTTGTAGTCACTCATAGTGATCCTGTTCTGATCGTCTCGATTGGGTCAACGCTCAACATTGGTGGGTACGGTGCGATTGTTCGCCAGCCAGTCCCGGCCCTGATTGATGTCTTTATGGATCTGGTTTTCCAGCTCGGCCACGGAATCAAAGGTGACCTCGTCACGCAGGTGGTAGAGGAAGGTCACTATCAGACGCGTGCCGTAAAGGTCCGCGGAGAAATCCAGCAGGTGCACTTCAAGGGACGGGTGCCGACCATTGACGGTGGGCCGCATGCCAATATTGGCCATGCCCCGCTGGATAATTCCATCCGGCATTTCCACCGCCACCACGTAAACGCCACGCAGTGGTGGTTTTTCGCCGCCCAGGAGGATGTTCGCCGTGGGCACGCCGAGCTCCCGCCCAAGCGCCCTGCCGTAAACCACCCGGCCGGAAATGGTATAAGGGCGGCCCAGCAGCTCGCGAGCATCGGCCAGGCGGTTCTCGCCAAGCGCCTGTCGAACCCGGGTGGAACTGATCCGGTCACCGCCAACACGGATGGTCTCCGTATGTTCCACCTCGAATCCCCGGCTCTCGCCGACCTGCTGGAGCAACCGGAAATCGCCCTTGCGGTCACAGCCAAAGCGGAAATCATCGCCCACGACCAGGTGATGCACGTTCAGTCCTTCAATCAGGACCTGTTCAATGAATTCCATCGCGGACAGGTTCCGGAGCCGGGATTTAAACTGCAGGCAGACCACGATATCCACATCATGGGCAAGCAGTACTTCCACCTTTTCGCGGAAACGCATCAGGCGCGCCGGGGCGTCGGCTCCCCCGAAAAACTCCCTGGGAAGCGGCTCGAAGACCATAACCACCGAGGGCACGCCCAGCTGGTGGGCCCGGTCGCGCACTTGATCGATAATCACCTGGTGACCCCGGTGAATGCCGTCAAAGTTACCGATAGTGGCGACACACCCGTTTTCCAGGGGGTTGTCACTGCGCTCGGGAAGTCGTTTAAGGTTGTGCAGCCCGCGAATAAGCCGCATTCATTATTCCTCATTGGTTCAGGGGACCGCAGATTGTACCGCAATGGCGGCCCAAGGCCCAATCATGGGAACACGACCGGGTTCGTACGAAGGAGCAAAAAAGGAAGCGGACTGGTCTTTCCAGAACACACTGTAAATACCTCCATGTACGCTCGCCTCCGCCATCCCTGGCTCCGGACGGTTCTGGAAAGACCAGTCCGCTTCCTTTTTTGCTCCTTCATAAGGTCTCAGTGCATCCGGAAATGGCGCCAGCGTACTCCGGTTGCGATCAGAACCAGGAAATAGAGCAGCGCGCCACCGGTCACCAGCAGCCCCATCTCCAAAAGCCGTTCGCCCAGTGAGAAACCAAGCCAGCTTCTTCCCGGCGAGGCGAGGAACCAGAGCATGGCACCCATGGCGCCGTTTGCCATCAGCAACTGCCCCCCGAAGCGCCCCCATCCGGACAGGGGACGGAATACGCCCTCACGATAGAGGCCGCGCAGCAGCAGGCTGGCGTTCATCCAGGCCGAGAGCGCTGTCGCCAGGGCCAGGCCGGCGTGCGCCAGGGGCCAGACCAGGATCAGGTTGAAGACCATATTCGCCGTCATGGCAATCACGGCAATACGGACGGGCGTGGTCATGTCCTGCCGCGAGAAATACCCCGGCGCCAGCACTTTCACCAGCATGAAGGGCATCAGCGCCAGCGCATAGGCCCTGAGGCTCTGTGCGGACATGATCACATCCTTGTCGGACGTCTCCCCGTAATGGAACAGGGTCGCGATCATGGGCTCGGCGAGCAGACAGAGTGCCAGCCCGGCTGGAATACCCAGCAGCAGTACCGAACGCAGCGCCCAGTCCAGGGTGCGCGAGAATGCCTCCCTGGATTCGGAGGCGTGTTTTCTGGAGAGGTTGGGAAGAATCACGGTGCCGATCGCCACCCCGAAAACCCCCAGCGGCAATTCAGAAAGCCGGTCCGAATAGTAAAGCCAGGACACGCTGCCGGTTTCCAGGAAAGACGCCAGGACGGTGTCGAGCAGCAGATTGATCTGGCTCACGGATACGCCGAACAACGCCGGCGCCATCAGCTTCATGATCTGTATCACCCCCTCGTGGCGATAATCCACCCGTGGCCTGGGGAGCAGGTTGAGCTGCATCAGGAAAGGGAGCTGGAACAGCAGCTGCAGCACACCGGCAATCAGAACCCCCCAGGCCAGCGCCAGCACGGGTTCACGCATATAGGGGGTCAGGTAGATGGCGGACGCGATCATGCTCAGGTTGAGAATAACCGGCGTAAAGGCCTGGACCCCGAAGCGGTCATAGCTGTTCAGCACGCTCCCTGAGAAAGCCGTAAGCGAGATCAGCATCAGGTAGGGAAAGGTGATCCGCAGCATCTCCACGGCCAGCGGGAAACGCGTTTCATCACCGATGAAGCCCGGCGCGAAGAGGCCTGTGATCAGCGGCGAACCCATGACCGCGAGCACGGAGAGCACCAGCAATGCGAACCCGAGCGACCCGGATACGGCATTCACCAGAGAATGGATGCTGCCCACTCCGTACTTCTGCCGGTACTCCGAAAGCACCGGAACAAAAGCCTGGTTGAACGCCCCCTCGGCAAACAGCCGGCGCAGGAAGTTGGGAATCTTGAAGGCGACGAAGAACGCATCCGCTGCCGGACCAGCGCCGAAATAACGGGCAATAACGATATCCCGGGCCAGTCCCAGCACGCGGGAAATCAGGGTAAAGGCTGCAAAAATGCCGGACGATCCCAGCAATCCACGGCCAGGAATAAAGCCGTCATCGGAAGGCTGGGCCGCTTCTGGAGTCTCGCCGGATTCCGGTTCGGTTGCCATGAACATTGCCACTGGTGCTGAACGGGAAGCCGGATATTACCACCCTGCACCGGGACTGACGACCATCGGGCATTTGCCAGCTGTCAACCCAATCCAGAAATGTCCCCCTTTTTCCCATGCAGAAATGTCCCCTTTGAGTGGGTGAAGTTTATTTTTGAGCGGCCTGATCCATTGCGATCCGGGCCCGTTGTCGCCATGGGTGGTCCGGTGCCGGTTTGTGATGGGGGCGAGCGTTCTGACGGGCCTTGGCCTGGTCCACGGTTTGATGGATGCTTTTCTCGTCATCCAGCGGGGTGGGAGGTTCGCCCTCGGCCAGGATCTGATAGGGCAGGGTTTTGCCTTGGTGTAGCAGGGTAACCTGGCCCTCGAAGCTCTCGCACAGCGTCAGGGTGGCCCCTCGCAAGCGGTAGCCATGGCCTTGTCCCTGGAGCTGGTACTCGCGGTTTTTGAATTGGAAGCTGAGGTTTTTTGAGAGCTTGCGTTGGTGGTGCAAGGATAAGATCAGAGCCTGCTCTTCGGCGTTGTGATGAACCGCCCTGTGGGCGTTCGCGTGGTTTTGTGGTGCCACGGCGAAACGGGCGTTGTACTCGGCCATAAACTGATCCACCAAGGCGTTGGCGGCGTCCAGATCATTGATGCCTTGCAGGCGCAGTTCCTTGATCAACCGATCCTGCAGGGTCTGATTGGCCCGCTCCACGCGCCCCTTGGCCTGGGGGCTGTTGGCGTGAATCGCCTCAATGTCCAGGCTCTTGAGCGCACGGGAGAACTGGGTCAACTCCCCCTCATGCTCTGGATGGTTCACCCGGAAGATGCTGTGGCGATCCGAGTAAAGCGCCACCGGGCGGCCGTGATCATTCAGGTACTGCTCTAGCGCCTGCATGTAGCCTTGGGTGGTCTCTGCCGCCACGAAGCGCAACGCCAGCAGCTGCCCTGTCGCATCATCGATGAATACCAACAGTGTGCAGCGCGGGCCCCGCCCCTCAAACCAGTCGTGGGGCGAGCCGTCGATCTGCACCAACTCCCCGAAACACGCCCGCCGGGGCCTGCGTTGGTGAACGCGGGCCTGGCGCCGCTGACGCGGCTTCCAGAGCCCATCAGCGATCATCCACTGACGCAGGGTCTCGACGGACAGGTGCTGATCATGTTGCTTGCTGAGCTTCTCACAGGCCAGAGTCGGGCCAAAGTCGCTATAGTGCTTGCGCACCAGCCCCAGTACCTCCTCGCGCACCGCGGCGCCCAACGCATTGTTGGGACGCTGCCCCCGGCGCCGCGACACCAGCCCTGCCGCGTCTGACTCCCGGTAACGCCTTACCAGGCGTTTGACCTGACGAACTGTTACTCCCAACTGCGCAGCCGCTTCTCGTTGCCGGAGTTGTTTGCTCACAACCGACTGAATCACCGACAACCTGTCCACTTCTTTGCGACTCATCTTCACAACCTCCTCCGCCATCACCCCTCCTGAAACCAAAAGGGGACATTTTAGAATGTTACGAAGGGGACATTACCGCTTTGGGCTAACATCGGGCATTTGCCAGCTTGACAAAACGCCGGAGTGACGGCATTATTCCGCGTCATTTCAGAATCAATGAACAACCGCATTTCGAGGAGTCAAACGGTGGCTAACTCTCCGCAAGCACGAAAGCGCGCGCGTCTCAACGAAGAACGCCGCAAGCACAACGCAGGCCAGCGCTCCGAGGCCCGCACCTATATCAAGAAAGTTGAAAAGCCAGATCAAGGCGGGCAACTACGAGGGCGCAAAGGAAGCATTCCAGAAGGCTGAGCCGGTTCTGGACAGTTCCGTCCACAAGGGAATCTTTGCGAGGAACAAGGTGGCACGGCACAAGAGCCGTCTGAGCGCGCACATCAAGGCGCTCAAATCCGCCTGAAACCCCGCCGCCGGGTGACAGACAAAAAACCCCGCTGACGCGGGGTTTTTTCGTTCATGTGAGGGAGAGGGCTAGACCAGCACCATGTTATCCCGGTGCACCAACTCCTCTTCGGACACATAGCCCAGGCGCTCGACAATCTTTTCGCTGGCACAGCCGGTAATGCGCGCGGCTTCCGTTGAATCGTAGCTGACCAGCCCGCGCGCGATTTCCACGCCCTGCTCATCCACGCAGGACACCATTTCGCCCCGGCGAAAGTCCCCTTCCACCCGGCGCACACCAACAGAGAGAAGGCTGCGACCGCCTTCACGAAGCACCCGAACCGCGCCCGGATCCAGCACCAGACGCCCCCGGGTTCTCAGGTGCCCGGCCAGCCACTGTTTACGGGCATCCAGGCGCTCCTTGTCCGGCAACAGCAGGGTCCCAACCTCGCTGCCCTGCCGGGCAAGCTCAAGCACATCACTAACCTTGCCGCCTGCTATCAGTGTAAAGGCACCTGAGCGGGCCGCCAGCCTGGCGGCGCGCACTTTCGTCTGCATCCCGCCACTGCCCAGAGCACCACGGCCGCCACCGGAGACCATGGCATCCAGACGCTCGTCATTGGCGCGGGCTTCGCGAATCAGCTCGGCCTTCGGGTTATGGCGGGGGTCACTGTCATAGAGCCCTTCCTGATCCGTCAGCAGGATCAGGCCGTCCGCCTCCACGAGATTGGCCACGAGCGCCCCCAGGGTATCGTTATCCCCGAACCGGATCTCATCGGTCACGACGGTGTCGTTTTCGTTCACGATAGGGATCACCCCAAGCGGCAAAAGGGTCCTCAGGGTGCTGCGGGCATTAAGGTAGCGTTTGCGGTCGGAAAGGTCGTCGTGGGTCAGGAGCACCTGCGCCGTATGGGTTCCATGACGCTGGAACTGGACTTCCCAGGCCTGGATCAGGCCCATCTGGCCGACCGCGGCGGAGGCCTGGAGCTCATGCTCATGCTCGGGTCGCTGCTTCCAGCCAAGGCGGCTCATGCCCTCGGCAACCGCCCCGGAGGACACCAGCACAATCTCGGTACCAGCCCGATGCCAGGCCATGAGCTGGTCAACCCAGCGCGTCAGTTCGGCGGAGGCCAGACCACGCCCGTCGTTAGTCAGCAGGGCGCTGCCAATCTTCACCACCAGGCGCCGGGCGCCGGAAATCCGCTCGCGTTCATTCATGGGGCAACGACTCCCTCAGGGCGTGTACACCACTTCCACATCATGGTCATCGTCGTCATCATCGTCGTCATCTTTATCATGCCGTGACGTCCTGAGAGACTGGATGTGGGCGCGCGCCTCCTCATCCATGCGCTCACGCCGCGCCGCTTCCTCGCGCGCGACGTCCGGATCCTCGGCTTCCCGCTCATGCTGTTCCTCAAGCCAACGCATCACGGCCTGGGCCAGCGCATCGACGCCCTGCCCGCTCAACGCCGAGATCATGAATACCGCCCCCTGCCAGTCGAGCGCCTGCCGGATGCGCTCGCATTCCTCCTCGCTATCCGGCAGCCCATCAATCTTGTTGATCACGAGCCAGCGCTCCCGCTCAGCCAGGGTTGGGCTGAACCGTTCCAGCTCGCGGGAGATCACACGCACGCTGTCCACTGGATCGGCGTCATCCCAGGGCATGGGGTCCACCAGGTGCAGCAGGAGCCGGGTGCGTACCAAATGGCGCAGGAAGCGGATACCCAGGCCCGCGCCTTCCGCCGCCCCTTCAATAAGCCCCGGGATGTCAGCAACCACAAAGCTCTGGTGCGCAGCCACGGAGACAACGCCGAGATTGGGAATCAGCGTGGTGAAGGGATAATCGGCAACCCGTGGACGGGCTGCGGACATGGCACGGATCAGCGTGGACTTACCGGCATTGGGCAGACCAACAAGCCCCACATCCGCCAGCACCTTGAGCTCAAGGCGCAACTGGCGCTGTTCCCCGGGCGTGCCGGAACTGGTCTGGCGGGGCGCCCGGTTCACACTGGACTTGTAGCGCGTATTGCCCAAACCGTGGAAGCCACCCTGGGCCACAACGAGGGTCTGACCCACTTCCGTGAGATCGCCCAGGACTTCGTCCGTATCGCAATCAACAATGGTCGTGCCCACCGGCACATTCAGAGTCCGATCCTCGCCCCGGCGCCCGGAACAGTTCCGCCCCCGGCCATCCTCGCCGGTCTCGGCCCGGAACTTCCGCTGGTAGCGGAAATCGGCCAGGGTATTCAGGTCCTTGTCAGCACGCAGGATGATCGAGCCGCCATCGCCGCCATCGCCGCCGTCCGGGCCACCCTTGGGCACATACTTCTCCCGCCGGAAGCTCAGGCAGCCGTTACCGCCCTTGCCCGCCTGTACCGTGACGGTTACCTCATCCACGAACTGCATGCTGACCTCATACCAAAAGACCCCGTGTGACGCGCACCCTTATGAAACGAAACCACAGGCGTTGCCTGTCTTCGCTCCGGGTGCCGTGCGCCAGCACGGGGTCCTGTATCTGGTGATCGTACGTGCTGCGTTCAGCCCGCGGCTTCGACGCTCACATACTTCCGGTTTCGGGGACCCTTCACCGCAAACTTGACCACGCCTTCATCCAGCGCGAAGAGCGTAAAGTCCTTGCCAATACCAACACCCTGACCGGCGTGAAAGCTGGAGCCACGCTGGCGTACGATGATGCTGCCCGGCTGAACACTCTGGCCGCCGAATGCCTTAACGCCAAGGCGTTTCGACTCTGAATCGCGCCCGTTGCGCGTACTGCCCGCTGCCTTTTTATGAGCCATGGTTTCGCTCCTTTAAGCCTTGATGCCAGTAATCCTGACTTCAGTGTACCACTGCCGATGCCCCATCTGCTTCATGTGGTGCTTACGGCGCTTGAACTTGATGATGCGGATCTTGTCGTGGCGACCGTGGTCAACCACTTCCGCCGTAACCTTGGCGCCGTCAACCGTGGGCGTACCCACTTTCACGTCGTCGCCTTCACCAACCATGAGCACCCGGTCGAACTCGACGTTGCCACCGGTCTCGGTTTCAATCTTTTCCAGCTTGAGCTTTTCGCCCTCGCGGACACGGTGCTGTTTACCACCGCTGACAATTACTGCGTACATGCGTCGTCTCCGTTGTAGACCCATCCCTGCTCTTTGGCCTGGTTCTAAGGGAAGCGCTCTGGCAACCCTATAACAGGGAGCGCAGGTTTTGGGATGAGTTGCAGGGCCGCGAATTATATGAAAATCGGAGACTGGAAACAAGCGCCGTGGTCGATTAACTTAGTGGGGCACTGATTCCGGGGGCAATAATCATGAGCAAACCAACTCTACGGGAAAGCTGGCGCCATATCATCTTCGGTACGGACACACGTGCCGGGGCCCTGTTCGACCAGCTGTTGATCGTGACCATCCTGATCAGTGTACTGGCGGTGATGCTGGACAGCGTCGAGAGCGTCCACGCGGACTGGCACCAGGAGCTGTACCTTGCCGAATGGTTCTTCACCATCCTGTTCAGTATCGAGTACCTGGTGCGGCTCTGGGTCAGTGAACGGCCGACACGCTACGCCAGAAGCTTCTTCGGCGTCGTTGACCTGCTCTCCGTGATCCCCACCTACCTCAGCCTGGTTCTCCCCGGCGCCAACTACATGCTGACCATCCGGTTTCTGCGGGTGCTGCGCATATTCCGGGTACTGAAGCTGGTCCAGTTCATGAGCGAGGCCGGCGAACTGGCCGAGTCCCTGCTGCGAGCACGGCGCAAGATCGGTGTCTTCATGTTCTCGATCCTGGTGCTGATGGTGCTCTTCGGCAGCCTCATGTATGTGATCGAGGACCCATCCAGCGGTTTCACCAGCATTCCCATGAGCATCTACTGGGCGGTGGTGACCATTACCACCGTGGGTTACGGCGACATTGTTCCCCAGACGGAACTGGGCAAGGCCATTTCGAACCTTGCCATGATTACCGGGTACGCCATTATTGCCGTCCCCACCGGTATCGTATCCGCCGAAATATCGGCCTCGGCAACGCGCCGCAAATTTGGGCGCGAATGCCCCAACTGCCATCTTTCTGAACACGAGCCGGATGCCCTTTTCTGCAAGCGCTGCGGTACGGAACTGCCAACCGTTGAGCAATCCCAGAACCGATGAAGGCGGACAGGCGCGAAAACTTTCTTCTAGAATGCAACTGACCGTTGGATAACAGGGACAAGGCTCATGACGGAAGACGACAACGCCGACAAACAGGAACCAGGCCGCGCGGCGCCAGGATGGGGGCGCTGGGTCGCGGTCACACTGGTTCTGGCCGGGCTGGCGCTTGCCATCGCCTTCTCTGGCAGCCCGGATGAAGGTGTTGACCACTACGGCCTCTGGTCCCTGTTGCCCCCATTGATTGCCATTGTTCTGGCGTTCTGGCTCCAGGAGGTAGTAAGCGCGCTGTTCATCGGCATCCTGGCCGGCGGCATCATTTCGGGGAACATCAATGTCATAGACGCTTTCCTGATACCGGCCATCGGCACGGAGAGCTTTGCCCTTATCCTGCTTGTCTATCTCTGGGCGCTCGGGGGACTCATCGGGATCTGGACACGTACCGGTGGGGCCCTGCAATTTGCCCAGTGGGCCAGCCGCAGAATGGTGAAGGGGCCACGCTCCGCGAAGTTCTTTACCTGGATCATGGGGCTCATTTTCCATCAGGGCGGCACTATCTCCACGGTGCTGACGGGAACCACCGCACGCCCCGTCGCGGATGAGCACAGGGTCTCCCACGAGGAGCTGTCCTACATGGTGGACTCCACGGCGTCGCCGGCCGCAACGATCATCCCCTTCAACGTCTGGCCCATCTATATCGGTGGCCTTGTGGCGGGCACCATCCCCCTGTTTGATACCAACCAGGAAGGCATCCAGTTCTTCTTCCAGGCGCTGCCCTACAACTTCTACGCCATCTTTGCCCTGATCCTGGCCTTGCTGTTTGCATGGGATCGCCTTCCCTTCACCCCGAGTCGGAGTATGCGCGACGCCATTGCCAGAGCACGGGACACCGGGGCACTGGACCGCAGCGGGGCAAGCCCGCTTACCGCCCGGGAACTCACCGAGAGCCGGATACCGACGCACTATTCCCCGGGACTCGTGGACTTCCTTGGCCCGATCGGCACGCTTCTGGGCGTGGCCATCATCCCGTACATCGTGACCTACTTTTTCCTCGGCTGGACCGGAGGCGACCAGGACCCCATGCTGCTCATTGCCGAAGCCTTCCTGCTCGCTGTTCTGGCCGGGATGGGAATCGCCCTATTGAAGGGCATGGCGTTCTCGGACGTGATGGGCGGCTTTATCGACGGCTGCAAAGGGGTGACCATCGGCGCCATCATCCTGGCACTGGCTGTTTCACTGAAGGAGGTCACCGACGCAGTCGGCACCGCCGACTACCTGGTGGCTGCAGTGGGCGATGCCCTTCCCGCCGTGCTTCTGCCCGGACTACTGGTCATACTCTGCCTTATCATCGCCTTTGCAACAGGTACCTCCTGGGGCACCTATGCTGTAGTCTTCCCCATTGCCATGCCCCTGGCCTGGCACATTGCTCCGGACCCATTCTTCATCACACTGTGCTTCAGCGCCGTGGTGGGTGGGGCCGTCTATGGCGATCAGTGCTCGCCCATCTCGGATACCACCGTGCTGTCCTCACTCGCCACGGGCTCGGACCTGATGGATCATGTGAAAACCCAGTTGCCACTGGCGTCGGTAGCCGGCGGACTGGCCATCCTGGCCTATACGCTGCTGGCTTTCTTTACGGTGTAACAGGGCGGGAAACCTTGAGAAATCAAGTTGACAGCCCCGGCACCACCCCATAATGTACGGGCTCTTTCGAGGGTCAATCGGCATTTCCCTATGAGCATGGAATCCATCTACAACCCGGTCCGGAGCGACTTCGAGAAGGTCAACGCGCTGATCCATGAGCAGTTGTCTTCTCATGTCCCGCTCGTGGAGCACATTGGCCACTACATCGTGGACAGCGGCGGCAAGCGCCTGCGTCCGCTGCTGGTCCTCCTGAGTACCGGGGCGCTGGATTACCGGGGCGAGCAGCACGCCAAGTTGGCCGCCGTTATCGAATTCCTGCACACGGCCACCCTGCTCCACGACGACGTGGTCGACACGTCGGAACTGCGCCGGGGCCGGAGCACCGCCAATGCCCGCTGGGGTAATGCCCCGAGTGTCCTGGTGGGCGACTTCCTCTACTCCCGCTCTTTCCAGATGATGGTGGAAATGGGGAGCATGCGCGTCATGCAGCTTCTATCGGATGCCACGGCGGTGATTGCGGAGGGCGAAGTCCTGCAGCTGGTCAACAGCAGGAACCCGGACCTCAGCCAGGAACAGTACATGACGGTCATCCACAACAAGACCGCCATGCTGTTCCAGGCCGCATCCCACTCCGCCGGCGTGATGGCGGGTGCCGACCCGGAAACCGAAGCGGCACTGCGCGATTACGGCTGTCATCTCGGCCTGGCTTTCCAGATTGTCGACGATGTCCTGGACTATCAGGGCGACCCGAAGGAGATGGGAAAGAACGTGGGCGACGACCTGGCGGAAGGCAAGGCGACGCTGCCACTGATCCACGCCATGGCCAACGGCACCGCCGAGCAGAAAACCCTTATCAGGAAGGCAATCCGCGAGGGTGGACTGGATAACCTCGCGGCCATTCTGGAAGCGGTACAGGCAACCGGCGCACTGGACTATTCGCTGGACAGGGCCCGGGAACATGCCCACAAGGCCCGGGCCAGCCTCGAAAAGCTGCCGCCCTCCCCCCACCGCGACGCCATGTCGAGCCTGATCAGCCTTGCCGTGGACCGCGCCTCCTAACCCGCCTGCGGTGAACACGCCTCCGGAAAATCGGGCCCAAGCCGGCCTCGATCATGGCCATCTTCAAGCTCAACCCTGGGGCCCAAAGGGACAATCTGCGTGGGATTGATGGTGCGCTGGCTGCGGTAATAGTGGCGCTTGATCTGATCCAGGTTGACCGTTTCCGCCACGCCCGGAACCTGATACAGGTCCTTCAGGTAGCCCTGCAGGTTGGGAAAGTCCCGGAGCTGTTGGCGGTTGCACTTGAAGTGGCTGTAGTAGACCGCATCAAACCGCACCAGGGTGGTGAACAGCCGCCAGTCCGCCTCGGTGAGACGGTTGCCGACCAGATAACGCTGGGTCGACAGGCGCTCCTCAAGCCAGTCCAGGGTATCGAACACCTCGTGGAAGGCCTGTTCGTACTTGTCCTGGGCCGTCGCAAATCCGGCCCGATAAACCCCGTTGTTGACGTTGTGGTAGATGCGCTCGTTTACCGCATCGATGTCGCCGCGCAGCGCCTGCGGATAGAAATCCACGCGCTCGGCACCAACGCTGTCGAACGCTGAATTGAACATGCGAATAATATCCGCTGACTCGTTGCTCACGATGCGCTGCTGCTGTTTGTCCCACAGCAGCGGGATCGTCACCCGACCGGTATAGTCCGGTGTATCCGCCGTGTAGATCTGGTGCATGTAAAGAGCGTCATTGACCGTGTCCTGATGGAAGGGCTCATCGGGCCTGAACTCCCAGCCGTTCTCCAGCATATCGGGATGCACAATGGACAGAGAAATACTGTCCTCCAGTCCCTTGAGCTTGCGGAAGATCAGGGTCCGGTGGGCCCAGGGACAGGCCAGGGACACGTAAAGATGGTAGCGCCCGGGCTCGGCCCTGAAACCGGATTCCCCGGTCGGCCCCGCTTCGCCATCCGCCGTTACCCAGTTGCGGAACTGGGCGCTTTCACGCACAAACTCACCGCGGCTCTTGGCAGTGTCGTACCATTGGTCGTGCCAGACGCCTTCAATCAGCAGCCCCATTTAGATTCCTCCAACGCCATTTCCCATTTGCCAGCAGGTTGCATGGTACCAGTCCAGCTTCCCGTGAAGCGCCAGCCAGTAGCGCTGTGTATGGCCCGTCGCCAGGGCGATGACGGAAAAGCGCTCAACTGGTTCTGGGACTACCTGTCACAGCCCGGTTATTTCAGCAATTGGCTGGATTCATCCTAGTCTCCCACCCCCTGTTTTCACGTACAATCAGCAAAAATCAACAGACTGGCGGGATGTAACTCAATGCACCAGCTCAATGAACTGGACGCTTCCTTCCTTTTCCTGGAATCGGAATCAACGCCCATGCACATCGGGGGCATTTACACCTTCGATGCCGGTGAACGCCAGGACAGGGTCACTTTCGACGAATTCCGCCTTTACCTGCAAAAGCGCCTGCATCTGGCGAACTTTTTCCGCCAGAAACTGATGACGCTGCCCCTGAACCTGGACCGGCCCTATTGGGTGGACGACCCGGACTTCGATATTGATCAGCACCTGGAGGCGGTGGACCTCCAAGGGGGCGGCCACGCCGACCTGATGGCGCTGGCCGAGGAGCACCTTGCCACCACCCTGCCCCGCACTCGGCCCCTGTGGCATGTCACCTGGGTCGACGGCTTCGGCGATGACGACTCACTCCCCGAGGGAGGCTTTGCGCTCATTGTCAGAGTCCGACCATGCCGCCATTGACGCGTTCAGTGGCGAAGAGGTCATGGGGAAGCTCGCTTGAGTATTCCGCCGACAACGCCGTTCCGGTGAAAGCCGCACACTGGCATCCGGAGCCGCCTCCGACCGCCGACAAGCTGGCGGTCCGGGCCTCCATCAATATGATGCGAAAGCCATTCCAGTTCATGTCTCTGACGCGCGACACCCTTGGCGCCACGGTCAGGGAATTCCTCCAGCGCCCCATGGGGCCCTTCAGCCGGTCGCGGCAACTGCTTAACGCACCACGCACACCCTTTAACCGGAACCTGACCCGTAAACGGCGCATCTTCAGCCAGGCCGTATCCCTGGCGCGGCTCAAGACCCTGAAAACCGCGATCGGGCCGAATATCACTCTGAACGATGTGGTGCTCGGCCTGTGTTCGGAAACCCTCACCCGTTACCTGAAGGAGCATGACGCGCAGCCCGCAGAGCCTTTGGTCGCACTGACACCGTTATCGATCCGCTCAAACAGCCTGCGGCGTCCGACCGGCAATCAGATGTCCGCCATGCTGGTAAACCTGGCCACGGACGAACCGGATCCCGCCGCGCGCATACGCCTGATCCGGGACAACACCAGAATCTCGGAAAACTACCGGGAGGCCATTGCGGCCGACCGGCTCACAGAGCGGCTGCCCTCGACGATGGTCGCGCTTTCAACACGGCTCTATACGGAATTCCAGATCGCACAGCGTTACCAGCCTCCGTTCAACCTGCCCATCACCAACGTACCTGGCCCCCAGGTTCCACTCTACCTTCAGGGCGCGCGCCTGGTGCATCAGGTGAATAGTGCCCCTCTCTTTCATGGCGCAGGACTCGCGATTCTCGCGGTGAGCTATGCCGGCTCCGTCCATTTCAACCTCACTCTCTGCCCCGACCTGATCCCTGATGGCGACTGCCTCCCGGAGCTTATCCTGGAAAGCCTGGACGCCATTGAACGCGCGGCGCTGTCCGCAAATACTAAAGAGACGGCAAGCCAGGGCCGCCTCAGCCAATCCGCCCCTCATACCGATATGTGAAAATAATCAAAGTTTGAGTTTTGATTTGTGACAAACTGTCAAACTTGGTTAAAAATTGTCTATACTAGCTCGAGGACAGAATCATGGCGATTGGTCCAGCACGAAATGCTGAAGAAAACAACAGGCAGGCCCTAGAGGGGGCGGTTATGGAAACAAAACCGAGGACCGGGGAAGATAATGCCTCGATTCCGTTCCGGAGTAATCGATTCTTCTGCGTGGGCAACCGCTGGTACTTCACAACCCGTGAAGGTTTTGACAGCGGCCCGTACGCCACTCGAGAGCGTGCCGAGACCGGTTTGAAACGGTTTCTGAGCGTCGCTCGAATGCTACCTGAGCACAGACCCTACCACTGACACCGGGGCCTGGCAGACAGCTGTATCTGATCGCCTCCGGCCGGTTAATGGGGGATTATTGCCTAGAAAAACAAGCAATACGACCAACGCGTAAATACCGGCCAATACATCATCAATCATGATACCCATTCCTCCCGAAACCCTGCGATCAAGCCAGCTGATGGGCCACGGCTTGATGATGTCGAAGAAACGGAAGACAACAAAGGCGGCAGCAATCCATTCCCATTCGGATGGCTGAAAGGCCAGCGCAATCCATACGCCCACGAATTCATCCCACACAATAGCCCCATCATCATGAACCCCGAGCGCCCTGGCTGTTCGCTCACACAGGTAGATACCGGCGACGAAAGCCGTCACAACAACCGTCAGATAAACCGCTAGCGGCACCCAGAAAAAAACACCATAGACCAGGAGCCCCGCCAGGGTTCCCCAGGTTCCCGGTGCCCGGCTGATGCAGCCCGACCCCAGTCCAAGGGAAAGGCAGTGGCCGGGATCGCGCATCAGGCTTGCCGGGGATCGCGCGCGGACCTTATCCGTCATTGTCGGACTCTCCGGAAAAATGGCTGTATCCGGCGGACGCGAGCTGGATGGTTCTTTCCCCGTCCATCAATCGGACCCCCGGCTCTGCCTCCACCTCCCCGATGACCGTCAACGGAACGCCCTCATCGGTTGATTCGGGAACCTTGCCAGCATCCAGGGGCCAGAGAAAACAGAGTTCGTAATCGTCACCAGCGGAGGCAGCCAGTTCGCGGGCCTGACTACCAGCCAACGCATCCAGTTCCGGGGCTATCGGCAGCGCCCGGTAGTCAAGGCGCGCCCCCCTGCCCCCGTCACCGAGGAGTTGTCCCAGATCGGAAATCAGCCCGTCGCTGACGTCAATGGCCGCGACCCCGCGTTCACGGAGCCAGGCGCCCAGGGTCAGCCGGGGTTCCGGGTAGAAGTAGCGGGCGAGAACGGCCCGCACATCGGGATTGTCTGCTCGAGAGGCGTCCAGCCACTTCAGCGCCTCGCCGGCACTCCCGAGGGTCCCGCTGACGCAGATCCGATCACCCGCAACCGCGCCACCGCGGCGCATCGCCGTTCCGGTTGGAACACGCCCCTGGACCTGGATCGTGATGGTGAGCGGGCCACGGGTGGTGTCGCCACCCACAAGCTGGATGCCGTGGCGGACGGACAGATCCCGAAGCCCGTCCGAAAAGGCCTGGAGCCAATCCTCATCGGCTCGGGGAAGGGTCAGTGCCAGGGTGTAGCACACCGGTTCCGCACCCATGGCGGCGAGGTCACTGAGGTTAACCGCAAGGGCTCGCCAGCCCAGCGCATAGGGGGCAATGGAAGCGGGGAAGTGAACGCCCTCAACCAGGGTATCCACCGCAACCACGGTGTCCTGGCCTGCCTCGCAGCAGATCACGGCCCCGTCGTTGCCGATGCCCTCGCGCACCGTCGGATGGGTTACGGCCCGCCCCAGCGGCTCCCAGAAGTGTCGGATCAGGCTGATCTCATCCATGGGTGGAGTCAGGTCTTCCTGGAACGGGTTTCCGAGGACCGCAACCGTGGAGCAAGCCTGTCGAGGATGCTGTTGATGTACTTGTGCCCGTCGGTGCCGCCAAAACGTTTGGCCAGCTCAATGCCCTCATTGACCACGACCCGGTAGGGCACGTCGATACGGTGCTCCAACTCATAGGCACCGATACGCAGAATCGCAAGCTCGATGGGATCAAGCTCCTCAACGGACCGATCCAGGAAGTTCTCAAAGTGGCGGTCCAGGCTCTGGCGATTACGGTCCACCCCATAGAGAAGTTCCCGGAAATAGAGACCGTCGACCTTCTCCATGTCGTTATCCGTGATGAACTCCGCCTCGATCTGCGAGACCGGACTGTCCGAGAATTGGCGCTGGTAGAGCGCCTGCAGGGCAAGCGCGCGCGCCCGACGGCGGTTGGCCGGTTTTGACCCACCGCCGGATTCGGAAGGGGGTGTGGTCTGGGTATCTTCCGCCATCACGACTCCATTTTCCGGAACAGGCTGACCATCTCCAGCGCGGTCATCGCCGCATCCGCGCCCTTGTTGCCGGCCTTGGTACCGGCCCGCTCAATCGCCTGCTCAATGGTATCCAGGGTCAGGACCCCGAAGATGACCGGCAGGTCGGTGTTAAGACTGACGTTGGTGACCCCGGAGGCACTCTCGCCCGCGACATAGTCGAAGTGGGGCGTGCCGCCACGGATGACGGCACCGAGTGCAAGCACTGCGTCATATTTGCCGCTCCGCGCGACGCGCTGGGCGGCAAGCGGGATCTCATAGGCGCCGGGAACCCGGTAAATGGTGATGCTGTCAGTATCGATGCCATGGCGCTGCAGCGTATCAACGGCCGCATCCACCAGGCTTTCGACCACGAAGCTGTTGAATCGTCCAACCACCAGGGCGTAACGCCCCTGACAGTCGGTGAAATCCCCTTCAATGGTTCGGATGTTCGTCATTACTGTCTCCGTGCCGGGTTTAGTTCCCGTCGGTCATTGGTTCGTGTCTTCATCGTAGGGCAGGTATTCCACAACCTCCAGATCGAAACCGGAAATCCCGGAAAACTTGATCGGGGCACTGAGCAGCCGCATCTTGCCCACGCCGAGATCGCGAAGGATCTGTGAGCCGGTTCCTACCGTCAGGTAGACGCCGGAACTTCCCGCGGATTCCGGTGCCTCGCCATGGGCACGGCTCTCGAAGAAGCCGCGGATGCGATCCTCCAGTGCATAGCTGTCCTGGCCGTTGTTCAGCAGCACAATCACGCCCCGGCCTTCCGAGGCCACCCTGCGCATGGCCTGATACAGCGGCCAGCCATGGGACCCCTGATGCTGGACATGCAGCAGGTCGCGCAGCGTGTCCGTGATATGGACCCGCACCAGTACCGGATCATCATGGGAGACCTCGCCCATGGTCAGGGCCAGGTGGGTTTCTCCCTGGATGGAATCGCGGTAGGTGTGGAGCCGGAACTGGCCGTACTCCGTATCCATCTCGTAGTGATCCACGCACTCAACGGTTCGTTCGTTCATGGTGCGATAGTGGATCAGGTCCGCAATAGTGCCGATCTTCAGGCCGTGGCGTTCGGCGAACTCCTCGAGCTGGGGGCGACGGGCCATGGTGCCATCGTCGTTCATAACTTCGCAGATGACGCCGGCGGGCTGGAAACCGCCCATGGTGGCCAGGTCGCAGGCGGCCTCGGTATGGCCGGCCCGGGACAGGACGCCGCCCGGCTGGGCCATCAGCGGGAAGATATGGCCGGGGCTGACGATATCCTCGGCGGCGGTCCCCTTTGCGGCGGCAACCTGGACGGTGCGGGCGCGGTCGGCCGCCGAGATGCCAGTGGTGACGCCGCGGGCGGCTTCGATGGAGACGGTGAACTTGGTGCCGAAGCCGGAGCTGTTGTGCTGGACCATGAGTGGCAGGTTCAGGCGTTCGCAGCGTTCGCGGCTCATGGGCATGCAGATCAGGCCGCGTGCTTCGGTGGCCATGAAGGTGATGTGCTCGGGCTGCACGCATTCGGCGGCCATGATGACGTCGCCTTCGTTTTCGCGATCCTCGTCGTCCATGAGGATGACCATTTTGCCCTCACGGATGTCCTGGAGGATTTCCTCGATGCTGTTCAGTGCCATGGGTGCAACCTTTTTGCATTCCTTCACGGGGGAAGCGGGCCGGTCTTCCCGGGAATCGCTGTGAATCCATCCATGGACGCTGCGCTTTCGCCATCCATGGCGAAAGAGCTTCCCGG
>Ga0065697_1000324_pt1 | contig 49433 bp, 52 predicted proteins | sample AntLakMe24m_08um_FD_59086 | JGI IMG/M metagenome (GOLD analysis project Ga0065697, IMG submission 59086) | Hypersaline microbial communities from Antarctic Deep Lake - 24m 0.8um v2 (version 3) | ecosystem: Environmental > Aquatic > Non-marine Saline and Alkaline > Hypersaline | place: Deep Lake... | reverse complement strand
GGGGCCAGTCCGTCGTCGACGACTGCGGAGCGACCGCGACCCGCCGCCGGCGCCGGTCGTCAGACCGGCGACGACCACCGAGAGCGACGCGGGACGCGAGAGCGAGAAGGGCCCGGGGCGCTGCCGCGATCCGGCTCCCCGCGGTCGGATTCGGCTGCTCGCGCTACCGCGACGGAGAGTACGTCGACCGAGTCGACTCGATCGCGACCGCGCTCGACGCCGGGTACCGCCTCCTCGACTCCGCCGAGCTGTACGGGAACGAACACCGGATCGGGGAGCTGCTCGCCGCGCCGGGCGCGCCGGACCGCGAGCGCGTGTTCCTCCTCGGAAAGGCGTGGCGTACCAATCACCGCCGCGAACACCTGCTCGCCGCCTGCGCTGGCAGCCGCGAGGAGCTGGGGATCGACGCGTTCGACTGCTACGCGCTCCACTGGCCGTCGGCGCTCGAACACCGGGGCGAGCTGAATCGTCTCGCCGAGAAGCCGGTTGAGCGACAGGAGACGCTCACCTTTCCAGAGGGAGAGGACGGCGAGCCCGCGACCGCCGACGTGGCGCTCGCGACGGCGTGGCGGAACCTGGAGGCCGTCCACGAGCGGGGGTGGGCCCGGACGCTCGGGATCTGTAACGTCTCGCGGGCGCAACTGGAGACAGTGCTGGAGACGGGCGAGATCGACCCGGCGCTTGTACAGGTGGAGCGGCACCCGTATCGACCCCGGAACGGGCTCGTCGAGCTCTGTCACGGGCGGGGAATCCGCGTCGTCGCGCACTCGCCGCTGTCGGCGCCCGGCCTCCTCGACGAGCCCGTCCTGAACGCGATCGGAACGGAGCGAGGGCTCTCACCCGCCGAAGTCGTCATCGCGTGGAACGCTTCTCAAGGAGTCGTCCCGATCCCGTCCAGCACCGCCGAGTCGCACGTCGTCTCGAACCTGGCCGCCGGGAGCGAGCGACTGACTGCTGACGAGGTCGCGCGCATCGATGCCCTGCGGGATCCGAACTTCGAGCGGTAGTGCGGTCGGAACCACCTCGAGCCACCGATTCGGCGGTATTTCTATGTGACTGAAGTGCGTATATGTGATATGGCAACAACCGGAGCGCAGCAGCCCGCGGTCGACGTCGGATCGTTGAACGGGCTCCACTGGATCGGTATCATCGCGGCCCTGGTCTCTGCCGCCGTCCACCTCCTCATCGGCGTCAGGATGTTTCCCTCCGCCATGGGAATCAGCTTCATCCTCGCGGGGCTCGGCTTCATCGGCGGCGTCGGCCTCCTCGTGATCGACTACCGTCGGCGCGCGGTGTACGCGGTCGGAATCCTCTTCACCCTCGTCCAGATCGTCTTGTGGTACGTCATCAACTTCGCAGGAGGCACGAAGTCGTTCCCGGCCGACGTCGGGACGCTCGGCGCCATCGACAAGATCGCACAGGTCGTGTTGATCGCCGTTCTGGTCGCCCTACTGCGTCGATAGCCGTGCCGACGCGGAACCGCCGATCGCGACGCGAGGGCGTCGCCCCGATCACCGAGGCGAGGGGTACCGAGTAGATGGCCGAGGCTCGCCGGCGACGATCCGTTCGCGTCGGGGTCGGAGTCGGGCTCCCGCTCGTCGCCGCGGTCGCACTCGTGGCCCTCCTGTTGCGACTGTTCCCCGTGGACGCGACGAGCCAGTGGGGACTCTTTCCCGCTGTCGTCGCCGGCGTCTGCTGGGCCGGACAGCTCTGGTACGTCGGCTATGGTCTCGATCCGGGGCGGCTGACCGGCGGATTCTGGCGGCGGCTGCTCGGGCTGGCGAACGTGGTCACGCTCGTTCGGGGCGCGCTGTACGCCGTCGTCGCCGGGTTCGTCGTCGTGCCGTCCGAGACGGCGCTCGCGTGGGTGCCAGCGCTGTGTTACGGGACCGGCGTCGCCCTCGACAAGCTCGACGGGATCGTCGCCCGGACGGTCGGTCGACAGACGGAGCTCGGCCGCCGGCTTGACATGGCGTTCGACACGTTCGGGTTCGTCGTCGCGCCGCTGGTAGCGGTGCTGTGGGGGTTGCTGCCGGTCTGGTACCTCTCGATCTCCGCCGCACGCTACGTCTTTCGCGGGGCCGTGTGGCTGCGGCGCGTCCGCGGGCTCCCAGTCGGGGACCTTCCCGACAGCGACCTCGGAAAGTACCTCGCGGGAGTCCAAATGATATTTGTGACGATCGCCCTCGCCCCACTGGCGCCGACGGATCTCGTCTGGATCCTCGCGCCGGTCGTTCTCGCCCCGTCGCTGGCGGTGTTCACGCGGGACTACCTCGCCGTCAGCGGGCGGATCGGACGGGGCGTCGACGACGCCCAGTGACTCACTCGTACTCCAAGATGACCTGTACCGCGTCGTCGGGCGCCGAGTCGAGCAGCTCGTACGCCTCCGGTGCGCGCTCGAAGGGGATCCGGTGGGTGATCAGCTCGTCGGCGGGGAGTCCAGTCGAGCCGATCGAGCGCCGCGTCCATGCGCCGGTCGCGGTCCCAGCGGCCGCGCAGTTCCGGGCTGATCGTCGACACCTGACTGGAGACGATGTCGATGCGGTTCCGGTGGAATCGCCCGCCCAGATCGATCGGCTCGCGTTTGGTCCCGTACCACGAGCCGACGACGATCCGCGCGTCGTAGCCGACGACCCCGATCGCATCGTCCAGCGCGCTCGGCTGGCCGGACAGCTCGATCGCGAGATCGGCGCCGTCGACGGCGAGGTCCGCGCCGGCGGGATCGGCGTCACCGAGCTCGGTCGGCGTCGTCGTTCGGTCAGCGCCGAACTCCGCGGCGAGCGCCCGGCGGCGCTCGATCGGGTCGACCACGACGAGCGACTCCAGCGGAAACGCGGCCAGCAGTCGGGTGACGCAGAGCCCGATCACCCCGGCACCGAACACCACGACTCGCTCTCCGAGCCGAGGGGCGGCGTCGAGGACGATGTTCGTCGCGGTCTCGACCGACGGGAGCAACGACCCGGCGGCCGGCGTCGTCTCCGGCGGGAGTGCGACCACCGAGTCGGGGGTCGCGCAGAAGCTCGTTTGGTGCGGGACGAACGAGAACACTGACCGGCCGACCCAGTTCGGATCGACGTCGCTACCGACCTCGCGGACAACGCCGCTCGCGGCGTAGCCGTACCGGAGCGGGTACGACAGATCCCCGTCGAGCGCATCAAGGGTCTCGTCGGCCGGGAGGTCGGCCGGCGTCTGGTCGCGATACACGAGCAGTTCCGTCCCGGCGCTTATCGCCGACGCGCGGGTGTCGACGAGGAGTTCGTCTGCGGCCGGCGGGCCGACCGCCGTCTCCCGCACCTCGACGGTCTCCGGGGCCGTAAAGTAGAGCGCGGTGTCGGTCATCGGATCGCGAACTCGGTCCGGCCGCGGGCGACGCCCGAGCGACGCCGCAGGCCTCGGATCGGTTGGTGACGTGACACGTAGCGTCCAAAGGACCGTGCGATGTTAAGTCCTCGCGCCGTCCGGGAGGCGCGTCGAACCCGGCGGGTGGACAGATGAGTGGACGCGCCGGAACGAATCGAAAGCGGAAGCAAAAAACCGTGTCGGCGATCGATCGCTGCGGGACGCTTACCGAATGACGTCGAGCCCGTTGCTCTTCTCGGTCGGCTCGCTGCCGCCGTCCGACTCCCACGCTCCCTGCTCGGTGCCGCCCGAGACCGCCGCGTTGCCGGCGGTCCCGTTCGTCTCTGCCGCCCGCGAGCGCGAGTCGCCGAGGTCGTCGCTGTCCACCGCGGCGCGAGACTTGTCGGCCTGCTTCTGTGTCGAGGGGCCGAGCACCTGCGCGCTCTGGACACCCGTCATGATCGCCATGACGCGGACCTTCCCCTTGTACTCGTCCTGGATGCGGGCGCCCCAGATCACGTTGGCGCTCGCCTCCAGCCGTTCGGTGATGTTGTTCGCGATCCCTTCCGCCTCTTTCAGCGTGAGGTCCGGGCCGCCCGTGATGTGGACGAGCCCACCGGAGGCGCCGCGGTAGTCGACATCCAGGAGCGGGTGGTTCATCGCGTCGCTGACCACCTCTTGGGTCTTGTTCTTGTCCTGGGTCTCACCGACGAGCATGACCGCGACGCCGCCCTGATTCATGATCGTCGNCATGTCGGCGTAGTCGAGGTTGATGAGGCTCGGCTGGGTGATCGTCTCGGAGATCCCCTTTACCGTCTCCGCGATGATCTGGTCCATCACGGAGAACGCCTTTCCGATCGGCAGATTCGGTACGTAGTCGAGCAGTCGGTTGTTGTCGAGGACGATGATCGAGTCGGCCTCGTTACGGAGGCTCTCTAACCCTTCCTCGGCTTTCACCGTGCGGGCGCGCTCGACGTTGAACGGGGTCGAGACCATCCCGACGACGATGGCGCCCTGATCTTTGGCGATCTTCGAGACAACTGGCGCCGCACCAGTGCCGGTGCCGCCGCCCATCCCGGCGGTGACGAAGACGAGGTCGGCGTCGCCGAGAACCTCTTTGATCGTCCCCTGGGCCATCTCGGTGGCACGCTCCCCCATCTTGGGGTCGCCGCCGGCGCCGAGCCCCTGCGTGAGCGACTTGCCCACGAGGATCTTGGTGTCGGCCTCGATCATCTTGAGGTGCTGTTTGTCCGTGTTGATCGCGACGGTGTCGGCGCCGTCGACGCCGATGTTGTACAGCCGGTTGACCGTATTGTTACCGGCGCCGCCGGCACCGACGATGACAATCCGGGGGTCCCCGAACTCGTCGTCGTCCATGCTGACGTCCATGTCGCGCTTTTCCGCTTCCGCATTGTCGAGGGCGTCCTGAACGAGATCTTGCATCAGTTTACACCTTCGCCCAGTTGCGGTTGCGGCTGCGCTCGTCGCGCTCGCCGTCCCTGTTCGTTCAACATGTCGCGGACAGCCGACCGGATCGCCTCGCTCCGGTTCGGGAACTCGCCCGTCTCGACCATCTGTTCGACCTCGTCTATCTGCTGTTTCGGTATTCGTAGTGTCACACGCTCCATTGTATTCCCCCGGTAAGACGGCGACCACGCGACGCGTGTGTCTTACAGCGACAGATCGCCCGACGACGGAGGGACACCCCGACTCGGACGGCCGCTGTAAGACGACCGTCTTACGCAATTGAAGTCACCGAGGCTACTAATATAAAACTACCGGCGGTTGTAAGACAGATCTCAGGAATGCCAGATATTGGGCGTATACTCGGCTGTGTCGGCCGATCAACGATCCTTTAGTACGTCGGCAGCGGGGGTCCTACGTCCACAACCCGGGCAAAACGCCCAGTCGGTCCGAAGCTCGTCGCCGCAATCACAGAACGCTCGGTGGGACTGCTTTTCACCGCAGTTCGGGCAGTAAACGTGGTCAGTGGGGACGTTTTCGCCACATCCGCCACAGGCGTTTTCTCGCGTTTGCACGTCTGGATCGGTGGGCGTCTTACGCGTCTGCGCGTCGGCGTCCGCCGTCGCCTCACGAGTCACACTCGCGTCGTCCTTGTCGGCGCTCGGGGCGTCGAGCGTGACGTTTACGTTGATATCGCCGGCGTTTCCGGGCGTATACGCCGCGGGAGACGCCGCCGATCGGCCGCCGAGTCGGTCGTCCAACGCGGCGTCGAGTCGATCGGCGATGAGGTCGTCGATCCGATCGGCCAACGCGGCGTCGACCGTCGCGTCCGTCGCGTCCGACGCGTCCGCATCGTCGCCGACGGCGCCGTCGAGGTGAGTCCGCAGGGCCTCCCGCATCACCTCGCTTTTGGAGGCGTCACACGCTTCCAGCTGCTCGACGAGGTCGTCGTCGGCCCGGAAGGTGATCTTGCTCATACCGAACCGATATCAACCCTCACTACAAGTATCTTCTCCTCGTGTCCGACGATCGACAGACACGTTTCAGCGGCGCGAAACGTGCGCCTCCGTCACCGTCCGGAGACCGTGTGGCATGGACACACATGTCTGACGCAGGTTTATACGGCCCGCGTGGGCATACGTGAGTATAATGAGTAACCGCGTCGAGGACCTCGAACGACAGGTCGCGGAGCTACAGGCGGCGGTCAACGGGCTCACCGAGGAGCTCGTCGAGATGAAAGAGCGCGTCCGACAGGTGGAAGACGCTCAAGAGGTGTCCGTCGCGGCCGACGCCGCCGAATCGGCGGAGCCGGCACAGAGCGAATCGACCGACGCGGCCGCCGAGGAGTCCAAAGCGACCGGCGGCGAGCGCCGGACCCACTCCGATGATCACGTCGAAGTCGTTGAGCGGACCGACGACGGGCCCGCGGCCGACGACGCCGGAACGGCCGACAGCGACTCGGGTGGGTCTGAAGGCGACGACGTTCTCGTCCCCGAACAGGAGGCGACGACACCCGACGCCGAGGCCGCCACGACCGAGGGGTCGGACGCGGAGGAGAAGGGCGACGAGGAGTCCGACAGCGACATCATCGTCGCGTAATCCGCCGCCCACCCTCCGCGACACATGCACATCACAGAAGTGGTTTTAGACGGATTCAAGAGCTTCGGACGAACGACGAGGANCCCCTTTTACGACGACTTCACAGTCGTCACCGGGCCGAACGGCTCGGGAAAGTCGAACATCATCGACGGGGTTCTCTTCGCGCTCGGCTTAGCGCGTACCCGCGGGATCAGAGCCAAGAAGCTCACGGACCTGATCTACAACCCCGGCCACGACGGCGGCGAAGCCTCGGACGGTCCGAACGAGGCGTCGGTGACGGTGGTCCTGTCCAACGAGGACGGGACTCTCGACCGCTCGCAGGTCGTCTCCGCCGCCGGCACGGAGAACGTCGGCGGCGTCTCCGAGATCACGATCAAACGGCGCGTCAAAGAGACTGAGGACAACTACTACTCGTACTACTACCTCAACGGTCGGTCGGTGAACCTCTCGGACGTGCAGGACCTGCTTGCCGCCGCCGGCGTCACGCCAGAGGGGTACAACGTCGTGATGCAGGGCGACGTGACCGAGATCATCAACATGACCCCCTACCAGCGCCGGGGGATCATCGACGAGATCGCGGGCGTCGCCGAATTCGACGAGAAGAAGGAGGCCGCCTACGAGGAGTTGGAGACCGTCGAAGACCGGATCGAGGAGGCCGATCTCCGGATCGGCGAGAAGCAGGACCGACTCGATCAGCTGGCCGACGAGCGCGAGACCGCCCTGCAGTATCAGCAGTTCCGCGACGAACTCGAGGAGTACCGCGGCTTTCTCAAAGCCTCCGAGCTGGAAGAGAAGCGCGAGACGCTCGCAGGCGTTGAGGAGGACATCGACGACGACGAGACCGAACTCGAGGAACTCCGCGCCGAGCTTGACGCCAGGCAGGGCAAACTCACACGGCTGGAGGAGGACTTAGCCGACCTCAACCACGAGATCGAGACCAAAGGCGAGGACGAACAGATCGAGATCCGGTCGGAGATCGAGGAGGTGAAAGGCGAGATTTCGCGGTTGGAGGACAAAATCGAGGCCGCCGAGGAGCGCGCCGCGGAGGCCGAGACCGAACGTCGCGACGCGTTCGTTCAGATCGATCGCAAAGAAGAGACGATCGAAGAGCTCGAATCCGAGATCCGCGAGGCGAAAGTCGAGAAGGCCTCCGTGAAATCGGAGATCGCCACGAAGCGCTCGGAGCTCGCCGACGTCGAGGCCGAGATCGAGGGCGCCGACACCGAGTTCGACGAGCTGAAAGCCGAACTCGCGGAGAAGAAGGAGGCGATCGAGTCGCTACGGGAGGAGAAAAACGGGCTCCAGCGCGAGAAGGACCGCCTGCTCGACGAGGCCCGTCGGCGCTCGAACGCGGTGAGCGAGGCGCGGACCGACTTGGAGGACGCCCGCGAGTCGATCCCGGAGCACAAAGCGCGGATCTCCGAGCTGCACAGCGAGCTCGACAAGGCCACGAAGAACGAGGAGACGATCGAGGACGCGGTCGCTGACCTGTTCGCGGAGAAGGCCGAAACGAGCGAGCGGTTAGAGGCGATCGAAGAGGATCTCCGCGAGAAACAGAACGAGTATGCGAAGCTGGAGGCCGCCGCCGACCAGCGCGGCGACACCTCGTGGCCCCGCGCGGTGACCGAGGTGAAGAACGGTGGGATCGACGGGGTCCACGGCGCGGTCGGCGAGCTCGGATCCGTCGAGGCCGAGTACGCCGAGGCCTGCGAGACGGCCGCCGGCGGCAGACTCGCGAACGTCGTCGTCGACGATGACGGCGTGGGCTCGACGTGTATCGACTATCTCAAGCAGCGCAATGCGGGGCGGGCGACGTTCCTCCCCATCACGAAGATGGACAACCGGAGCCTCCCGCGGAAACCCTCGGTTCCGGGCGTCGTCGACTTCGCGCGCAACCTCGTCGACTACGACAGCGAGTACGAGTCGATCTTCTCGTACGTGCTGGGCTCCACGCTGATCGTCGAGGACATGGCGACCGCACGGGACCTGATGGGCGACTACCGGATGGTGACGCTCGACGGCGACCTCGTCGAGAAGTCCGGTGCGATGACCGGCGGGTCGGGCGGCGGCTCCCGCTACGCGTTCACGAAGTCCGGCGGCGGAAAGCTCGAACGGCTCGCGACTGACATCTCGGAGCGAGAAGATGAACGGCAGGCGCTACAGGCCGAAGTCGACGAGCTGGAAGACGACATCGACGACGCCCGCGACCGGAAGGCCGACGCCGCAGAGCGCGTCCGGTCGCTGGAGGCGGACGTCGAGCGCGCCGAAGACGAGTTGGCGGACGCCGAGGACCGCATCGACGAGCTCAAAGCGGAGCTGGAGGATATGGAGGCGGAACGCGAGTCGGTGGACGCGGAGATGACCGAACTCGACGACGAGATAGACGATCTGAACACGGAGATCGACGAACTCGACGGCGAGATCGAGGAGATCGAGACAGAGTTGGCCGACTCGAAGATCCCGGAGCTCTCGGAGCGTGCCGACGAGATCCGCGGGGAGATCTCGGACCTGGAAGACCGGATGAGTTCGCTCGACGGGCGGCGCAACGAGCTCGAACTGGAGAAGGGGTACACGGAGGACGCGGTCGACGACCTCCACGACACCGTCGAGACGGCGCAAAATCGGAAGGCCGAGGCCGAAGAAGCGATCGCCGACCACGAGGTGACGATAGACGAGAAGGAGGAGACGCTGGAAGCGAAACGCGAGTCGATCGCGGAGCTCGAAGCGGAACTGACGGAGCTGAAGGCCGACCGCGAGGACCTCCGAGAGGCGATCACCGAGGCGACCCGCGAGCGCGACGAGCAGCGCTCGCTCGTCTCGGAGGCGGAGTCCGACTTGGAAGACCTCACCGACCGCCGCGACCGGCTGGCGTGGGAGATCGACGAGCTGGAGTCGCAGGTCGGCGAGTACGACGCCGACGAGATTCCGGACCTCGACGAGGTCGAGTCGCGTATCGAGGAGTTAGAAGAGGAGATGGCGGCGTTAGAGCCCGTCAACATGCTCGCGATCGACGAATACGACGAGGTAGAGGAGGCGCTGGAGACGCTCCAAGAGCGCCGGGACGTCCTCGTCGAGGAGCGCGACGCGATCGCGGAGCGTATCGAGGGGTACGAGGCCGAAAAGAAGCGGACGTTCATGGAGACGTTCGAGTCGATCAACGACCAGTTCGAGGACATCTTCGCGCGCCTCTCGGCCGGCAGCGGCGAGCTCCTCTTGGAGAACCCCGAGGACCCGTTCGAGGAGGGGCTGACGATGAAGGCCCAGCCCGCCGACAAGCCGGTCCAGCGGCTCGACGCGATGAGCGGCGGCGAGAAGTCGCTGACCGCGCTCTCCTTCATCTTCGCGATCCAGCGGCACAACCCCGCGCCGTTCTACGCGCTCGACGAGATCGACGCGTTCCTCGACGCGGTCAACGCCGAGCGCGTCGGCGAGATGATCGAGGAGCTGGCCGAGGAGGCCCAGTTCGTCGTCGTCGGCCACCGCTCTGCGCTTCTGGAACGCTCCGACCGCGCCATCGGCGTCACGATGCAGGGCGACAACCTCTCGGCGGTAACCGGGATGCAGTTCGGCGACGACGGCGACGAGGAGGTGACGGCGGATGACTGAGCCGCCGGAGTCGGCGGGGGGCGTTCCGAACCTCGACCTGACGAGCGAGCGCGACGGCGGGTCGCGGGACGGGTCGCTTCCGGAGACGCCCGGAACGGATGAGCCCGCCGCGAACGAGACTGACGCCAAAGGAACCGGCGAGGCCGGCGAGGGATCCGGCGAGGACGACGAGGTCGAGCCCGTCGAACTCCTCGTGCAGCTCGCCGAGGAGGGCGAGATCGAACCGTGGGACATCGACATCGTGCAGGTGACCGATGCGTTCTTGGAGAAGCTCGACGAGACGGACCTCCGGACGACCGGACGCGCGCTCTTCTACGCCAGCGTCCTACTCCGGATGAAAAGCGACGGGATGTTGGCCGACGACGACGGGGACGACGAGGAGCCCGAGCCGGAGCCGTGGGAGGTCGCGATGGAGGGCGGCGCGCCCGACCCCGCCGACGGCGACTTCGACCCCATCGACGAGTTGGAGGCCGAGATGGACCGCCGGCTCGACCGGAAAAACACTCGGGGCTCCCCGGAGACGCTCGACGAACTGGTCCGGGAGCTCCGCGAGGCCGAGCGCGGCTCGTGGTGGAAGGACTCGCGGGAGTACGACACCTCGGAGTCGCCGCACGGCCACGCTCGCGGCACGCAGACGCTCGATTACCACACCGGCGACGAGTTCCGGCGCGACGGCGAGCCGACCGCGGGCGAAGCGACCGACCGTACCCACGACGAGGATATCGAGGAGGTCATCGTGGGGATCGACAACGCCCTCCGGACCCAATTCGATCGCGGCCGCACGGAGGTGCTGTTCGCGGAGATAGAGACCGCCGGCGGCCGTCCCTTTATGACGTATCTCGCGCTGCTGTTCATGGCACACCGCGGATCGGTCCGGCTCCAGCAGGACGACCTGTTCGGCGATCTGTGGGTGAAGGACCCATCGGCGATGGCCGGGGAGTCGGAAGCGATCGCGGACTGAGTCGGGACCTCGGCTCCGTCCCAGCCTCGACGGACGACGAGACGGTTCCGAGCGACTGACCCGCAAACCTGACGAGACGTTCACCTTCGATGCGGCGGTGGGACGTAACAGCCACTCTCCCCGTCGATCAGTCGGTCCGTCCCACGGTCACGTCGAAGGGAACGCGCTCGACGCGCTCGTACGTCCCCGACTCCATCTCGTCGATTACCGCTCTCCCCATCTCTCGCCAGCGCCGCCGGAGGTCGTCGTATGCGGTCTCGGAGGTCGCCGCGATAAGCTCCTCGCGGTGGTCGGCCAGCCCCGCGCCCGAGGCCTTCCGCGCCGCGGCGGTCAGCGCCGGCTCCGCGTACGGCGCCGCGATTCGCTTCTCGTGGACGTACCGTCGAGTCCGGATGTCGGTGAGTCCTGTTGCCGTGAACGCCTCGCGGACGCGGTCGCCGAGGGCCACGTCGGTATCGACCCCGTGTAGGTACGCCTCCCGGGCTTCCCGCTCTAGGCGCTCTTCTGCGTCGACGGTGGAGGTGACCGTCACGTCGGCGTTGTCAGGCTCGATCGCGGCGACCAGCTCCGAGGAGACCCGAGCGAACTCGCGCACCGCGGCGGCTGGATCGGGAAGGTTGATGAGGAGAGCCTGACAGACCGCGAGGTCGACGGCCCCGTCCGGAAGGGGAAGTCGTATCGCGTCGCCGGCGACGTACGGGAGCCCGGTCTCCTCGCGGGCGACTCTCAGAAGCTTCGGGTCCGCGTCGACGCCGATCACGGTCGTGTCGGATGGCGTCTCCGCGTCGATGACGCGAGTCAGCTCCCCGGTGCCGCAGCCGACATCGAGNANNCGNCGGCGGCCCGCCAAGTCGAGGTCTGCGAGGGCCTGACGACCGTCGGTCCACATCCCGCGACGGGTGTGTTCGAGGTACTCCGCAGAGAAACGTCGCACGCCCCCGCGTTCGACGCAGGAGCGGATAAACGTGCGGAACTCAGTCCTCTCGGGCGTCGCCGCCGATCCCCGCTAGGTCCGCGAGGAGCGTAGCGGTGACCCCGGCGCAGTAGCCGACGAACGCCCCGCTCAGTCCGACGAGCGCGAACGACATCGTCACCCCGCCCAGCGGCGCGTCACCGGCTCCCACGCCGGGAACGCCGAACACGGTGCCCACGACGACGAGCGCGGCGAACACGAGGGCGGGCACGACGCCCACTGCCAGACACGCTGGCCCGCCGCAGCGCGCGTACGCGCCGGCGGCCGCGATCGGCGCCGGAGCGTAAAACACCAGCAGCGGGATGAGCCGGTCCGTCACCGCGGCCGCCGTCTGGATGTCCGCGAGATCGGCGACGACCGCCAGCGCCAGCGCCAATGCCACGATGCCGGCGAACCCTCCGACCATCGTGAGGGCCAACCGGCGCCGACGCCCGATGAGCAGTGCCTCAGTGGTGGTCATAACCGTGGTCACGGCTCTGACTACATAAACCCGCGTCGGACGTATTTAAGAATTCACGAATAACTCGCTATCCGCCGCGTAACGGCTCACTCCGCGCGAAGCTCGCGCACGCGATCGATATTCCACGCGAAGCTCTTCCCGTCTTCGGTGGGTGTCTCCAGCGCGAGCGGCACGTCGATCAGGTCCGGGTGGTTGAGGAATCGCTCCATCCCGTCTTCGCCGATGAGTCCCTCGCCGATGTGGGCATGCTCGTCTTTGTTGGTGCCGCAGGCGTGCTTCGAGTCGTTGAGGTGGATGTACTTGAGGTGTTCCAGCCCGACCACGTCGTCGAACTCCGCGATCGTTTCGTCGACGGCTTCGGGTGTCGAAAGATCGTAGCCCGCCGCGAACGCGTGGGCGGTGTCGACGCAGACGTCGATGTCGGTCTCTGTGCGATCGATGATCCCCGCGAGGTGCTCGAACTCGCCACCGAGCTTCGTGCCAGCGCCCGCGTCGCTCTCGATCAGGATCGTGACGCCGTCGGGCACGTCGATGTCGTCGATCACCGACGCCGCGTTGTCGAGCCCGCCCTCGACGCCCGCCCCCGTGTGCGCGCCGAGGTGGACGTTGACGTACGGAATCCCGAGCGTGTCGGCCGCGTCGACCTCCTTCTGCATCGAGTCGAGCGACTTCTCGCGGAGCCCCTCCTTGGGTGTACAGAGGTTGACGAGGTAGGAGGTGTGGATCACCCACGGGCCCTCCAGGTCGCGTTCGGTACCCTCTCGGAACCGCTCGGCCTCCTCGTCGCCGATGTTCGGATCCTGCCACACCTGTGGGGAGTGGGTGAATATCTGTCCGCAGTTGCCGCCGAACTGCTTCTGTCTGAACACCGCATTCGCGATGTTTCCGTACGGCGGCGTTTCGGGATCGTTGGACGCTCTCGAACTGGAGATCGAGACGTGCGCACCGACCTTGAGACTCATACCGTTCCCACGCGAGCGTCGGGAAAAGCCCCTTCGGAACCGGTCGACTGCCGCCTGCGATCTGTCGCGCCGCTCCCGCGACCGCGGACCCCGCCGCGCCGCTACGCGCCCCGGTTCCCCGGACGCGTCCGAACCCACTCGTCGTCCCGATACTTCGTCTCGACGAGCTCCGCGGCCCGCTCCAACTCCGCGTCGGTCCACGACCCGTCGCGATCGAGGGTGACGCCGTCGCGGTCACTACCCTTCCCGATCACCCACGTAACGAGCGCGTCCTCCACCGCTGCCACCGCGTCTCCCCGATCGAGGTCGGCCAGCTCGTCCATCCCGACGACTCGTTCACGGAACTCGGCCGGCGTCACCGGCGGGTTCACAAAGGTTCCGAGGTGCCGCTCCGCCTCGACCGAGAAGGTGAGCGAGCCATGCTGAATCACGGCGTCTCGCTTCCGGTACTGGGCGTTGCCCGCGATTTTTCGCCTCCCTCCGGGGGCGCCGTCCGCTTCGCTTCCCGCGACCACATCGTGTGCCGGGTGCAGTTCCCGCAGGTAACAGGCCGGATGGTACAGCTCCGGCATCGACGCCTCGACGTAGCCCGCATCGATCCCGAGTCGGTCGAACGCGTCGAGGACGGGCTCACACAGCAGGTGGTAGCAGTCGAGTAGTTTACCCGGCACGTCGGCGGCCGGAACGGCGATCGAGTAGGCCACGTCGCCGTACGCGTCGTGGTAGATCCCGCCGCCGCCGGTCTGGCGCCGGGTCACGTCGATCCCCTCGCGCTCGCAGAACGCCCAGTCGACCGTCTCCGGGTCCTGTCGGTAACCGAGCGTGAGACAGCTCGGGTCCCATCGGTACGTTCGCACGGTCGACGGACCGCCCGCGGCCGCCGTCTCCGCTGCGACCTCGTCGAGCGCCATCTGCATCGGTCCCGGTCGCGACTCTTCCCGGATCAGCCGCCAGTTGCCCGCGGGTGCGGTCACCGGTCACCACCTGCGCTCCGCGACCGACTACCGCTCACGCTCCGCGACCAACTACCGTCCCTGCCCTGCGATCCATCCGCGTACATACGACCCACGTTGGCGCCCCGTCCGAAAGCGGTTGCGTTCGGCGGGTCGCGACGGCTCGAAATCGCTCGCAAATGAATTTTCTATCGCGATATCTACTTTATACTTACTGCTCGCCGAACGCGCGTCCCTTTTAGGAATCGCCGGAGTAGGGGCGTGTATGGTTCGAAACGTCGCCGGCGACATGGCCGAGCTCGACCCCGAGGATTTCTATCTCCTCTCGGGCGTTGAGCAGGGGATGCGCTTCTCCGAGTGGGTCCGCCGGGACAAGATCCCCGAGTACGCCAACCTGACGCGCGAGGAGGTCGACTACCGGATCGATCGGTGTCTCGACCGCGAGCTGATCGAACGGAAGACGATCCAGTACGAGGGGTACCAGCTCACCTTCGAGGGATACGACGCTCTCGCGCTCCGGACCTTTTCGGAGCGCGAGACCATCGACGGCGTGGGCTCGCCCCTGGGGTTCGGCAAGGAGGGTGACGTGTACGAGGCGCAGTCGTTCAAACCGCTCGCGCTGAAGTACCATCGCGAGGGGTACACCAACTTCCGCGAAGTGAACCGCGAGCGCGAGTACACCGCCGACCGCGACCACGTCTCGTGGCTGTACACCGCGCGCAAGGCGGCCGAGCGCGAGTACGAGGCGATGGGAGGCGCTGTACCCCGACGTATCGGTGCCGCGGCCGGTCGATCACAACCGACATGCCATCGTGATGGACAAGTTCGACGGCGTCGAGCTCGCGCGCGCGAAGCTCGATCCCGAGCAGGCGATCGGCGTCCTCGATCTCGTCCTCCGCGAGCTGCTGACTGCGTACGACCTCGGGTGGATCCACGCGGACATGTCCGAGCACAACGTCGCGGTCGCAGAAAGTGGCGTCACGATCTTTGACTGGCCGCAGGCGGTCCCCGTCGATCACGAGAACGCCCGCGAGTTCCTCGAACGGGACGTGGAGAACCTCCTCCGGTACTTCGGGCGAAAATATCCCCACGAGGTGCCGCGAGACGCGGATATCGAAGGGATCGCGGACGCGATCGTTGACGGTTCATTTACAACGATTCGGGCGTTCGGCGAGGAATAAACTGCAATTAGCTATATCGAATCTGTCCGAATCTGTCCGAATCTGTCTCGGCGCCCCGCCGGCGACGCCGACCGCATCCTTTTTGTTTTAGGCTTACCTAAAGACACTCAATGTCAGCAGGCGCCCGGTCCCGCACCGACCCTCGTCGCGAATCAGAATTGTATCAGACACCGGATATCACCGCCTGTGAGGGGTGTCCCGGACGATCGGTGTTTATGGAGTCCGAGAACACGGACGGGTGGATCGCGAGTGACCACGTCGTCGACGTGACTCAGTGAGATGACGGACGAATCCCCTCCAGACGGGTCGGCGTCGTCAGCGGCGGACGATGGGCCGACCGTGATCTCGGGGCGGAACTTCGAACAGGAGTATCGTCTCGATGTGAGCGAGGCCGGAGAGTTCCTGATCGCCCTCGGCGAGCAGCTCCGCGACGGCGACGATCTACGGCTCGCAACCGACGAGTGGGAGCTTCCCTTCGCATTCGGCGAGCCCGTGGAGCTCGAGATCGACTTCGAAGGGGTCGGCGAACCGGAGTTAGAAATCGAAGTGACGTTGCCGGGTCGGACCGACCAGACAGCGCCAGACGTTCGCTGAGGCGTAGCCGGTTTTGACTGGTCAGTTCGTCGCGGACTCCACAACGAGCGTATCGTCCTCGAGGTAGTGTTCGATGTGGTGGGCGTGCCCCTCGATGCCCTCTAGCTGCTCACGGAGCATTTCGGCGGTCGCGTAGTCGCCGAGCCCTTCTGCGAGCTCGATGTGCTCCCGGTAGCTCTCGATGATGTCGCCCATCATCTCGAGGTCGTTCGCGAGTGACGTGCGGATGTCGTAGACGTCCTCGTCCTCCGGCTCGACGGTGGCGTTCTCCGCGAGCGTCGTCAGGCTGGCGTGCGGGACGCCCCCGAGCGCTTGGAGCCGCTCGGCGACCTCGTCGGCGGCCGCCTCGACATCCTCGTACACCTCTTGCAGGAACACGTGCACGTCGCGGAACTCCGCGCCCTCGACGTTCCAGTGGTGTTTGTGGAGCTGGTGGTAGAGGGTGTACGCGTCCGCGAGGTCGACGTTCAGCGCCTCGATGATCTGTTCGGCCTTCTCCGATTCGAGCCTGAGTGCGTTCTCTTCGACGGTGCCGGCGCGCTGTCGCGTTTCCTTCTGCGTGCTCATAACACTACCTCGTACGCTCCCTATCTACTTATAACCCATCAATATGAAAACATTTTTTCGTACGGCCTAAAACTCTCTCATCTCGGAGGTAGATTCTCTATAAGCGTCGCATTCCGAATATATATCTGTTGTATTATATTTATTTGATCGGTCGATGGATCGGCGCGGCGAGAGCGCGTGCTCGCTGGTCTTCTCGATTTAGGTTACCCTAAGATTCGAAAGCGATTTAATGCTTTAGGGAGGCCTAAACCATATGGGAAAGCACGCGGACCGAAGCGCGCCGACGCGCCGTACCGTGATCAGGTTCGGGGGCGCGGTCGCGGGGGCCGGATCGCTCGCGGGATGTCTCGGAGGCGGGTCGGGCGGTTCCGGCTCGGACGGCGACTCCGACGGCGCAGACGGCTCAGACGACGCCGAGACCGAGGGGGCGGACGGCTCCGAGGACGAGGAGACGGACGACGGCGGGCTCTGCGGGCTCGTACACCGTCGAGATGGCGCCGGTGGGCGAGGTGACGCTCGATGCGGTCCCCGAGGACGTGATGGTCTACAGCCTGCTGTACGCGGACATGGCGGTCGCATTCGGTCACGGTGACGCGGTGAACTCGCTGGGCTTCGACGCAGACGCCGGCGGGAACACGCTCGACGCCTACTACGCCGAACTCGGCGGCGTCGCGTTCGACCGGGAGGGTGTCCGACAGCTCAACACGGGCTCCGGCGGCGGGATCTCGGTCGACCGGGAGCTGCTCTACGAGCTCGACTCCGACCTCCACTTGGCGGATCCATGCCTGTTCGTCTCCTTCGACGGATGGGACCAGGGCGACATGGCAGAGGTTCGTGACAACGTCGCGCCGTGGTTCGGCAACGTCTACAGTCGCCGGAACTCTCAGCCGCCGGAGCCGTGTCGCGACGACTACGAGTACTACGGCCTCTGGGAGATCACCGAGCGCGTCGCCGGCGTGTTTCAGGAGTCGGAGCGTTTCGAGGCGCTCGCGGCGGTCCACGACGACCTGATCGAGACGGTGCAGGCGGACCTCCCGCCGACGGAGGAGCGCCCGACGGTCGGCACCCTCCTCTACATGGACGGGACCTACTACCCCTCGCTGCTCGACGACCCAGGATTCGCCAACGCCCACGTGCGCCCCTTCGGCGTGGTCGACGCGTTCGGCGCCGACGACGTGACCTACGAGACCGCCTACGACCACGAACAGCTACTGGAGGTCGATCCCGACGTGATTCTCCACCAGTACGGAGTCGAGTCCTACTACGACGTGGCTGCGGTCCGCGAGGAACTCGCCGACCATCCGGTCGCCGGCGAACTCTCCGCGATCGAGAACGACCGGTTCTACCCCTCGGGGAACCCGGTACAGGGGCCGATCATGAACCTCTTCCAGATCGAGATGACCGCCAAACAGCTGTTCCCCGAGCGGTTCGGTGAGTGGCCGGCCTACGAACTCGGCGACGGCTATCCGGATATCCCCGACGACGAACGGCTCTTCGACCGCGACCGGGTCGCTGGGATCGTCACCGGTGAGGCGGAATGAGCGGCGGCGTCGATCGCGACGCGGTCGTCACGGGTCTTGACTACGAGGCGGTCGTGGTCGGCGGCGGCCCCGCCGGCTGCTCGGCCGCCGTCTTCCTCGCCCGCGAGGGGATCGACGTCGCCATGTTCAACCGTGGTCGGTCGTCGATCGCGCGCTGTGCGCATCTGGGGAACTACCTCGGCTTCCCCGGCGGGATCGACGTCGAGACGTTATACGATCTGATGCACGACCACGTCGAGCGCGCGAGTGGCGAGCTCGTCGGCGACCTCGTCGAGTCAGTCGAATCGCGGGCGACTGACGACACGGAGGAAGCGCGCTTCCGCGTCACCCCGCAGGAGGGCGAGCCGGTCGCCACCCGCTGCGTGGTAGCGGCGACCCGATACGACGGGGAGTACCTCCGTGGGCTCGACGACGACGCGGCGATGTTCGAGACCCACGACCACGGCGGCGAGACTCGCGAGCACTTCGATCGGGAGTACGCCGATCCCGACGGAACGACGCCGATCGACGGGCTCTACGTCGCCTCGCCCTCCGAGGCCGACCGACAGGCGATCACGGCGGCCGGACGCGGTGCCCCGCGTCGCCCGGCGAGTCGTCACCGACGCGCGAATCGACGATGGCTGGTGGCCCGCGGCGGCCGAGGACGTCGACTGGGTACGCCGTGAGGCCGAGCGCGAGGAGGAGTGGGCGGACCGCGATCGGTGGGTCGAGTGGTTCGACCAGCGCCACGCCGACGCCCCGGTCGATCCGGAGTCGGAGCGGTTCGCGCGCGTTCGCGAGGCCGCTATCGACGAGACGCTGGCGTCGTACGTCGACGCCGACGAGGCCGAGGAACAAGCGGCCGAGGGTGGGCGCGCGCTCGCCGATCACCTCGACCCGCGCGCCGTCGTCGACGCACACGGCGCCGAGGCCCTGCTCGACGCAATGGATGACGAAGATATCGCCGCGTACGGCGCGAGGGCGCGATGAGCAACAGTGGGTCGGTCGCCGGCGGGGACGCCGCCCGCCGATCGTCGGAGGGGCGGATCGGGTGGCTGTTCGACCCCAAGTTGGTCTCTGTCGCGCTCGCGAGCGTCGCGGTCGTCGTCGTCGCCGGGCTCGTACAGATCAGCTTCGGCGCGTACTCGATGACGGTCGGTGAGGCGTGGCGCGCCGTTCTCGATCCCGCGGTCCTCCTCGATCCCCGCTGGCTGCTGAACTTCTTCGTCGGCGAGGGACTGATGCGCTCGATCACCGGGTTTCAAGGGGAGCTCCCCGAACTGGCACACGGAACGCTCATCGTCTGGAACATCCGTCTCCCGCGGGTGTTCGTCGCCGCCATCGTCGGGATGAACCTCGGCGTCTCGGGAGCCATCTTCCAGGCGGTCACCAGAAACGAGCTCGCGAGCCCGTTCATCCTCGGCGTCTCCTCGGGCGCGGGGTTGATGATCCTGTTGACGCTCGTGGTGTTCGGGGGACTCTCGGCGTTCCTCCCGCTGATCGCGGCGCTCGGCGGCGCGGTCGCGTTCCTGGTCGTCTACGCGATCGCGTGGAAGAACGGGACGAGCCCGGTTCGACTCGTGCTCGCGGGCGTGATCGTCGGGACCGTGTTCAGCAGCCTCCAGACGGGGCTGTTCTTCTTCGCGGACGACATCGGCGTCGTCCAGTCGGCGATCCAGTGGACCACCGGCTCGCTGACCGGGACGGACTGGGAGCAGGTCCGACTGGTGCTGCCGTGGACGATCGTCGCGGTGCTGCTGTCGATCGCCGGATCGCGCCAGCTGAACCTCCTCCTGTTGGGCGAACAGACCGCGAAGTCGCTCGGGATGTCGATCGAGAAGGTGCGGTTCGCGCTCTCCGGCGTCGCCGTGCTGGCGGCCGCCGCCAGCATCGCGGTGGCGGGGATCGTCAGCTTCGTGGGACTGATCGTCCCCCACATGGTGCGAAACCTCGTCGGCAGCGACTACAAGCGGGTGATCGTCGGTTGTCTGTTCGTCGGCCCCGCGCTCATGGTCGGGGCTGACGTAGGCGCCCGACTCGGGATGAGCGTGATCACGGGCGCGGACTCGCAGATCCCCGGTGGGGATCGTCACCGGGGCTGGTCGGCGGCCCGTACTTCCTGTACCTGATGCGCAAACAGCAGAACATGGGTGAGCTCTGAATGTCTACCGAACACGCGAACGCGACGGATTCGGAGGTACCGAGCGGAACGACCGACGCGAGCGAGACGGTCGATTCGGTCGGCGCGGGAGACGCGAGCGCTCTCGACGCCGAGAGCCTCGTGTTGGGGTATCCGAACGCACCGGCTCCCGTCATCGACGGCGAGTCGATCGCGGCCGAGCCCGGCGCGGTCACGGCCCTCGTCGGCCCGAACGGCTCGGGGAAGAGCACCCTGTTGAAGGGGTTGGCGACGCAGCTCGCGCCGGACGACGGCTCCGTGCTGGTCGACGGCCGCGACGTGCATGCGATGGACACGAAGGCGCTCGCCCGGAAGCTCGGGCTGCTCTCGCAGGAGAGCACCTCGCCGAACAGCATCACGGTCGATGACTTGGTGTACCACGGTCGGTACCCGCACCGCGGGTTCTTCGAGCGGACGACCGACGAGGACGCGCGCGCCGTCGAGCAAGCGATCGAACTGGCCGGCTGCGGCCACCTGCGCGAGCGCGAGGTCGGGAGCCTCAGCGGCGGGCAGAAACAGTTGGCGTGGATCGCGATGGTCCTCGCACAGGAAACCGACGTACTCCTCTTAGACGAGCCGACGACGTTCCTCGATTTACACCACCAGATGGAGGTGATGGAGATCATCGAAACCCTGCGCGACGAGAGCGACGTGACCGTCGTCGTCGTGCTCCACGACATCGAGCAGGCCGCCCGGCTCGCGGATCGGATGGTCGCGCTCAAGGACGGCGAGATCCGTGCCCGCGGCGCCCCCGAGGAGATCGTCACCGAGGACCTGCTCGCGGACGTGTTCCGCGTCGACGCCGACGTGGTACAGACCGAGAACGGCCCGCGCGTCACCCCGCTTCGGGCGCGACACGAAGACACAGAGTAGACCGGCACACGGACGCCCGTCGGAGAGTTGCCGATCGCCGTTGCTGACCGTGATTCGCTAGTTGACAACCCGTGCGAGTCGCTTTTAGGTGGGCCTAAAGACCGGAACGACTATATATTTTTAGGCCCGCCTAAAAATATGCCCAGAGACGACGCGGTACGCAGAGCATCGACCCGAAGAGCGTTCGCCAAGTACGGCGGCACTGTCGCTCTCGGCGGCTTACTCGCCGGTTGCACCGACGGCGGCGGCGCCGGTTCGTCCGACTCCGATTCGCCCGACGCCGACACGACCGACACCGGTTCGACCGACGACGACCGGGCGGAGTCACAGACCGAGGACGCCGCCGATGCGAGCTACACGGCGTCGATCTCGCCGATGGGCGAGGTGATCTTCGAGTCGCCGCCGGAGACGGTGTTCACGCGGCTCACCCATCACGCGGACATGGCGTTCGCGCTGGGCCGGGGGAACGACGTCACGGCGCTGCACGCGCCCGACTACTACGACGGGCTCTGGAACCAGTACGTCGAGCGCCTGCCGGGCGTCTCGCTCGACTGGTCGGGACTCTACTCCTCGTGGCAGCCGGACAAGGAGAAGCTGTACGAGCTCGACAGCGACATCCACCTCGCGGACCCGGCGTGGGTGACGCAGGTCGAGGGTTGGGAGCGGTCGGACATCGACGAGATCGCCGAGAACGTCTCGCCGTGGTTCGGCAACTCCCTCAGCGACCGGCATCAGGAGCCCGCCGAGGAGTGGGCCGACGGCTACCAGTACTACGGGCTGTGGGAGCAGTTCGAAATCGTCGCCGAGGCGTTCCGAGAGCGCGAGCGCTACGAAGCGCTCGCAGCGGTCCGCGAGGAACTCCTGTCGACGATCGAGGACAACCTGCCGCCGGAGGAGGAGCGCCCGACCGCGATCATGATCGCCGCCGCCGACATCGAGAGCATCTACGCGTACACCCTGAGCAACCCCGGGTTCCTCACGTCACACACACGCCCGCTCGGGCCGCGAGACGCGTTCGAGGGGAGCGTCGAGTCCGGCACCGTCGTCGACTTCGAGACGATCCTCGAGGCGGACCCCGACGTAATCTTATACCTCGGCGGTATGGAGCCGGGAACGGACATGGCTGGGCGGCGCACCGCTTTCGAGGAGGACGCCGTCGGCTCTGAGATCACGGCGGTTCAGAACGACCGCGTCCATCCACAAGGCGCCCGGTATCAGGGACCGATCTTGAACCTCTTCCAGCTGGAGATGACGGCGAAGCAGCTCTACCCCGACGCGTTCGGCGCGTGGCCGCGGTACGAGTCCGGCCCGTATCCGGAGATTCCGACCGACGAACAGCTGTTCGACCGCGAGCGCGTCGCGGACGTCATCAACGGGGACCCGTAGGTGCGCGCCCGCGAGTGGGCGGTCGCGGCCGCCGACCGCGACGAGCCGTTTATTACGGTGGAGCGACCGGTTTGGGTGCGCCGATAAAACGCAGCGCCCCGGCCACGGGATCGCGGGAGCGGCCGGAACCGAGTCGGTCCCGGACCGAAGCGACTACGACGGCTCGCGCGTGCCGACGAGTATGGCGATCGACAGCGACGACTCGCGACTCGCACGGGGGATCGACCGATGAGCGGTGACCGGACACCGAGCGATTCAGAGCGCGATTCGCACGACTTCCGCGACGTGGTCGTCGTCGGCGGCGGCGTCGCCGGCCTCTCGACGGCCGTGTTCACGGCCCGGCAGGGGCTCGACACTCTCGTAATCGACGACGGCGGGTCGCTCCTGCGGCGGAACGCGCACTTGGAGAACTTCCCGGGCTTCCCGCTGGGCGTGGACGCCCGGCGCCTGCTCGACCTCCTCGCCGAGCAGGCCGCGACCGCGGGCGCCGACCGGTTCGACGGCCGTGCGACGCGAGTGGCGGCGGTCGGTGAGGGCGAGAGCGTCGAAACCGGAGGCGACGAAGCGGTCGACGACGCCCGGTTCGTCGTTGAGGTCGACGGTGACGACGCGGACGACCCCAGCGACCCCAGCGACCCGACCCGAACCCGGCACGTCGTCGCCGCGACGAAAAACGAGGTCGGTTACCTCGAGGGCGTGGAGGGGGTCGGTATCCTCGACCGCGGCAAGTCGTACGTCGACACCGACGAGCGCGGCCGAACCGGCGTCGACGGGCTGTACGCGGCCGGCCGGCTCGCGGAGAAGCCGCATCAGGCCGCGGTGTGCGCGGGCCACGGCGCCGAGGTCGGCGTGACGATCTTAGAGGAGGACGAACGAGGGTTCTACCACGACTGGGTCGCACCCGAGGGGTACTTCACCGACCGGGGCCGGCAGGTGCCGCCGGGCTGCGAGGAGATCGATGCGGCCGAGCGCCGCGAACGCGAGGAAGCGTCGCGCGAAGCGATCCGAGAACGGTTCGCGGCGCCGCACCCGGACCCGCAGGAAACGCACCCGAGCTTAGAGGAGTGAGTCGCGAGAGGGGGTGACCGACCGGTGTCGGCGGTCGGGATCCGGTTCGAGGGCCGCGGTGGCGGGGTCGTCACCGAGCCCGCTGCTGTCTCGCCGTCAGACGCCGTCTGCTCCGTCCGCCTCGTCGGACTCTCCCGCGTCCGCCTCCTCGTGGTCTCCGTCGTCTTCCTCGATCCGAACGAGGTCGGCCTCGATGTCCTCAACGAAGGCCCCCTGCCCGCCCACCGTGACGGTCTTGCCGTCGTCGGTCTCGACGACGAGCGAGTGTTGGACTGGGAACTCGTTGGTCGTCGGCTCCACCATTCCCTGTTTCGACTCCACGACGCGACCGCTGATCTCGGCCGGCTCGTCGCGGTCAGTCCACCGGCCGCCCACGGTGACGCGGGGAATCTCGCCGACGCGGAGGCGCAGGGTCACCTGCAGTACGGTGTGTCTGAAGTTCGCGTACTCGACCGGGAGCGGCGCGGGCGCCGCGGTCGCGATCTCGTTCGCGGCCGGCCAGTAGTTCCCGAGGAACGAGCCGACGATCACCGGCGCGAGCTGTTCCTGTGAGAAGTGGATCGCCTGCCGGTCGGTGTTGGACCGGCGCAGCAGTTCGGGCGGGGCGACGACGCCGGCCGCGGAGTCGACCGTGAGCAGCGTCGGCATCGCCTCGCGCCACGTCCGGACGACGCTGGCGACGCCGTCGAGTCCCTCATCGATGTCGTCCGGCACCTCGTCGGCGCCGGAGACGATGAGCAGTACCAAGACGCCGCGGTCGACCGCCTCGACGAGGGAGTCGCGGATCTCGGGGAGGTGACCGGCCGCGATCGACAGCGTCACCTCCGAGTCCGCGTCCGCGAGCAGCGACCGGATCCGCTTTATCACCGTCACGCGGGACTTGATCACCTCGAACTGCTCGGTCTGCCGCTCCACCCGCGAGAAGCGCTCCTCTAACCCGGGGCGGATCGCGTCGACGTCCGAACGGAGGCGGTTGATGACCTCGTCCGGCGGGTTCGCGCGGATCGTCGTCGGCACGACGTGGTCGTTTACCTCGACGAAGCCGCGCTCAGCGAGCGACTCGCTCACGCTGTAGACGTAGCGCTTCGACACACCGGCGGCGTCTGCGACGGTGCTCGCCTTCGCCTCCCCGTGCGCCAAGAGACTGAGGTACGTGTCGACCTCCTTGTCCGAGAGCCCGAACCGGCGGAGAAGATCGTTCAGCGTCCGGTCGTCCATGTGGCGGAGATGCGCGAGGGGATTACTTATAAGGGTCGGAGGAACACGGCGGCGAACGCGTCGTGTGCGTCTGCGAATCGCCCGAACAGCCCTACCGGAGGACGGCGACGCTCTCGACCGTGACTCCCTCGTCGACCGCGCCAGACCCGTCACCCGCGAACAGGTCGGTCTCGAACCCCGCCGGAACCTCCACCGTCACCGGCCGGTCTGCGAAGTTGACGACGACGAGGAGCGGGTCGGGGTCCGCGTCGTGATCGTCGCCCTCGAAATCGTCCGTCGCCGGCGTTCGCTCGTACGCCGTTACGCGCTCGGGATCGCCGTCGACGACCGACACGTCAGCGGCGCGGCCCTCGAAGTCGACGGCGCCGTCCCGGAGGAGCGGCTCGCGCTCGCGGAGCGCGGCGAGGTCGCGGTGGAAGTCGGTGAGGTCGTTGTCGCCGTCGTGCCAGCGTACGGGTCCGCGGTACGTCTCGTTGCCGCGCTCCTGTCCGGCGTAGATCATCGGCGCGCCGGGGAGGGTGAAGACGGTCGCGGCGGCCGCCTTCAGCGCCTCCCGCCCGTACTCGGCGAGGTAGCGCTCCTCGTCGTGGTTCTCGACGTAGCGCATCTGGACGCCCGGGTCGTCGAACCCGAGCCACTCGGCGCGGGCGAACGCGTCGGCGATCGCGTCCGCGGGCGCGTCGCCCGCCCCGACATCCCGGAGCGCGTCGTACAGCGAGGTGTCGTAGTGGACGTCGAACTCCCCCTCGCCGTAGAAGGGGTCGTGGGGGAGCGTCTCGTCGAGCAGGAGGAAGTCGTCGGGCACGCGCTCACTGACCTCCTTCCAGAAGCCGTGGGGCACGCCCCACGCCACGTCGGCGCGGAAGCCGTCGACGACCGCGCTCCACTCGTCGACCACGTCGAGCAGCCACTCGCGGACCGCCGGGCTGTCGAAGTTGAGGTTCGGGATCCGGCGCCAGTTGAAGTAGTACTCCGGCATATCGCCCGCTGCCAGCTCCGCCCAGTCGGTGTCTGTCACGTCGAAGTCGCCGTCAGCCCGGCGGTAGTGATCGGCGTACGCGTCGACGCCGGCGGCGTGCATCTGGAAGACGGGATGATCGCGGGAGGTGTGGTTGATCACCAGATCGAACACGACCTTGATCCCCGCCTCGTGGCAGGCCGCGACCAGGGACTCGAACGCCTCGCGCGAGCCGAGGTCGGCGGCGGTGTCGTAGTAGTCGGTGACGTGGTAGCCGTGTTCCGTCGGCGAGGCGAGCACGGGCGTGAGCCAGAGCGTGTCGACGCCGAGACTCTCTATGTAGGGGACTCGACGCTCGATCTCGCGGAACGTCGTCGGGAGCGTGTCGCCGGCGAACGACCGGACGAACACCTCGTAGATCGTCGGCGAGTCGGCCCACTCGGGGGGTGCATGGGGGTCGGAAACGGTCACGGAGCCGCCCTCGCCGGCGCCCACGGCCCCCTCTTCGTCCCGCTCGATCCGGATCGTCTCCGCCGCGCCGTACCGGTCGGCGTTCGGGACTGCGTGGACCCGGATCCCACCAGAGAGGTCGTCGGAAAGCTCCGCAAGCGGGATCGTGAGTGTGTCGCCCGCCGCCAGCGACTCGATCCGCGCGACTGTCTCGGGGTCCGCATCGCGATCGTCGACGAGGAAGTCGACGGCGACGGGGGACTCGCCGGTGCGTCTCCCGGCATCGCCCTCGCCGTCGAGGTCGGGCGGCGCCTCGGTGTCGGCAACGATCCGGACGGATGAGGCGTCGGCGTCCCCCTCTCCCTCCCCACCCTCGACGACGGTCGCCGACATCGAGACGCGCGGGCGCCCCGGACCCGGCACGGTCACCTCGTCGCGGTGCTCGTTGCCGGGGTCGTCGTTGGCGACGAAGCTGAACCCGTGGCGACCCGGCGGAATCTGGACCTCGTAGATCCAATCGTCGCCGTCGCGCTCGGGACGGTCGCGCGCGAGCAGGCGGTCGTTGTGGGGCCACATCACCGAGACGCGGTCCACGTCGCCGTCGTCCACCGGGAGGTCCGCGGCGGGGACGCGAAGTTCGACCGACTGCCGCTCGTCGGGGTACGCGCGCACCCGCTGGCGGTGCGTTCCGTCCGGGGCGTCGAGCGTCAGGACGTACGTTCCGGGGGCGTCGGGACGGAGGTGGACGACCGGTGCGTCCGGTCGGCTCGTCTCGCCGGGAACGAGGAGTTCCCCGTCATCACTGCTCCCGCTCACTGGCTGCCCGTCCACGCGCGCGTCGCTCTCGGCCGGCGCGTCGCGGAGGGTCCACTCGTAGGTCCCGTCGGGATCGGGGCTCCGCGGGGCCAGCTCGACGGATTCGCCGACACTCGTCGTGCGCGGCGGGCCGGGTTCGTGCATACGGGTTCCCGGCGGCGCCTCGGCTTGAGGGTTTCCGTTCTGGGAATAGATGAACAATAATTACACCAAACCTTCATACACGGAGGGGCCGTTTACTCGCGTAATGCAACTCCGCGACGCGCTCGATGACTACAAGCGTAACACCGGGCACGACACCCGGTTCCCCGGCGAACGCCGGACGGTCACCGGTCGGTTCTCCGGCGGGGAGGGCCGGCTCGTCCACGTCGACGCCGACGGCGAACTCCGCGACTTCGGCTACCCGCTGACCGGTCAGACGGGACTCGTCCGCTCGCGCGTCGGCCTCGCGGTCGGCGACGAGGTCACGTGGCTCGACGAGGTCGAGACCCAGCAGCGCTACGTCGGCGATACGACCCTGATCGAGACCGTCCACGAGACCGACCGAGCGACCGTGACTCGTCACGACGTGACGCTCGGCGACGCCCACCTCACACGCGTGACGATCGATGTCGGTGACGACGGGCATGCGAACGTCGACCCTGCCGACCTCTCGCTCGTCGTGTACGCCCGGTTCGCGCCTGACGGGCGCGACAACCGGGTCGGGCAGCTCCGATACGACGACGCCATCGAGGTGTACCACGCCGACGAGCACGACTTCCTCGCGAGCGACACCGGCTTTACCGACCTGCGCGGCCAGCTCCCGACGACGTTCCCCGAGCTGCTCGACGACGCGCCTACCGACCTCCCCCGCGACCGCGACGGCGACCGCTACGAGGAAGAGCGTCTCTCCGGTGAGGTCATCGTCGACGCCCCCTTCGAGGACGGCGTCGCGACCGTCGGCACCCTGCTGACCGACCGCGAGGAGACGACGCGCGAGGCCGCCCGCGACCGTCTCGCGAAGCTGTTCGACACCCTTGACGACCCCGACGCGCTCGCTGCGGCCGCGGGCGAGACGATTCCCTCGGTCCCTGAGTCGGTCCCGGCCCAGGAGTCGGTCGTCGCCGACCTTCGGGTGCTCTCGCTGCTCTCCGCCGAATCCGGGCTCCGGATCGCCGGCCCCGACTTCGACCCCTTCTACGCGACCTCCGGCGGCTACGGCTACACCTGGTTCCGCGACGACGCGGAGATATCGACGTTCGTGCTCGGCGCCGACGACCGGATCGGACTCGGGCTTGACGACTGGCACGCCCGCTCGGCCGAGATGTACGTCGCCACCCAGCGCCCCGACGGGTCGTGGCCGCACCGGGTGTGGCCCCGGGACGGCGCGCTCGCGCCCGGCTGGGCGAACGCGCGCATCGAGGACGGCCCCGACGTTGACTACCAGGCCGACCAGACCGGCAGCGTCATCGCCTACCTCGCGCAGGCTCGCGCCGCGGGAGTCGACGTGGAGAAGCTCGACGCGACTCTCGTCGCCGCGCTCGCCGGACTCGACGAGACCCTCGCGGCCGACGGCCGCCCCGTCGTCTGCCAGAACGCGTGGGAGGACAGCGCTGGGCGATTCGCGCACACGACCGCGACGTTCTTAGAGGCGTACAGCGAGCTTGCGCTTCACGGCGACGGGCTGGACGCGAGCGCGCTCGATCGGAACGGGGACGCGGATGCGCCCGGCCGCGACNTCGACCCCGCCATCCTCCCGGACGACCTCGCCGCACACGCCCGCGACCAAGCAGTTCGGGTGTACGACGCTCTCGACGACCTCTGGGTGCCCGAACGCGGCTGTTACGCGCTCCGCGAGACGCCCGAGGGCACGACCGACGACCGGCTCGACTCCTCGACGCTGGCGCTGGCGAGCGCGCACCGCTCGTTCGACGCGCTCGGCGGCGACGGCGAGGCGGAAGGCCATAGCGGCGCTGTCGACGCCGAGCGACTCGACCGGCTGGTCTCGCACGTCGAGACGGTCGTCGACGGGCTCGCTCACGAGAGCGACGAGATTTCCGGACTGATCCGGTACGAGGGCGACGGCTGGCGGCGGGCTGGCCAGCTCTCGGAGAAGGTATGGACGGTCTCGACCGCGTGGGGCGCGAACGCCTGCGCCGAGCTGGCGGTCCTCCTCGCTGACCGCGACGACCCGCGTGCGGCCGAGATGGTCGAACGCGCCCGGGAGCTGCTCGCGCACGTCTCGCCCGGCGGGACGCTCTGTGAGCCGACGAGCTATCTCCCCGAGCAGTTCTTCGACGACGGAACGCCGGACAGCGCGACGCCGCTCGGGTGGCCCCACGCGATCCGGCTGGCGACCGTGGCGCTGCTCGACGACGAGCTTCCCCAGTTTACCGACCGCGCCGTCGCCGACGACTGAGGCGACGGGTCGCGGTTTCGTTGCAGTATTTAAAAGCGGACGAGCGGCTGAGATCCGGATTTATAAGTGCGGTGCGGTGGCGTGCGCCCATGAGCGGCTTTTAAGCCGCGAACGGCGCCGCGCGAGGGAGTCGGTCGCCGCAGGCGACCGACGAGGCTGGGGAGGTGTGAGGCGGTGCTGTGTGGACGGGTGGGACTCAAAGGGGCAGGCGTGAGGACGACGGCGCGGGACGCAAGGACCGCAGAGAGCGAGCAAAGCGAGCGATCGAGGACCGCAGCGACCGCACCGAGTCCTCACGCCTGGGGCTTTGGAAATGCTCGTCGTCGTTAGGTCTGTCACTTATAAACGCACACTGAGCACTCGCCACTCATAGACACAGCGTCCCACCGACACGCGTAAAAACCGATCTACACCGAACTTATCGCCACTCGTCTTCCGGTACGCAGTCCGCCGCTCGGACCGTGATCCACCGGGTCGTCCGCTCGTCGGGATCGCGGTCTCGCTCGAAGAACGTCACCTCCTCGCCGTCGGAGTTCCCGTCGGAGTCGCCGTCAGTCCGCTTACAGACGAGATCCGGCCGCTCGGCACGGATGCGCGTCGATGACGTGGACATACGTCGCGATTCGCTCGGCATCACATAATAACTGTTGATTTCGATCGATACTATTGGAAACAACGATGGTTGTGAACACCTATTATTTCACTTCCGAGTAGGATTGACGCCTGTTCGGCTACAACCGCACAGGCACGCCGCGCTCGTCGAGGTACTTCTTCGTCTCCTCGATCGAGTAGTCACCGAAGTGGAAGATAGAGGCGGCGAGCCCCGCGTCGGCGTTCGCCTCGGTGAACACGTCGTACATATCCTCTGGGCTCCCGCAGCCCGAGGAGGCGATAACGGGCGTCGAGACGGCGTCACACACCGCTTTCATCAGCGGGATGTCGTAGCCGTCCTTCGTTCCGTCTTTGTCGATAGAGTTGACGAACAGCTCGCCGGCGCCGCGCTCCTCGGCCTCTTTCGCCCACGAGACGGCGTCGATGCCGGTGCCCTCGCGGCCGCCCTTCTTGGTGCACTCGAACCACACCGTCTCGCCGTCGTCGTCCTCGTAGAAGTGCTCGCCCGCGTCGTCGTACCGGCGACGGGCGTCGATCGAGATGACGATACACTGGCTGCCGAACGCCGCCGCGCCCTCCTCGATGAGCTCGGGGCGTTCTAAGGCGCCGGTCGTGATCGACACCTTGTCCGCGCCCGCGCGGAGCGTCTCCTTGATGTCGGCCTTGGTGCGGATGCCACCGCCGACCGTCAGCGGGATGAAACACTCGTCGGCGACCGCGTTCACCACGTCGAGCATCGTCTCGCGACCNTCNGCGCTCGCGGTGATGTCGAGGAAGACGAACTCGTCGGCGCCCGCGGCGTTGTACTTCTTCGCTAGCTCGACCGGGTCGCCGGTGTACTCCAGATTCTCGAAGTTGACGCCCGTGTACACCGCCGCGTCCCCGTCGGCGTCGAGGTCGACGTCGATACAGGGGATGATCCGCTTCGTGAGTCCCATTCGTTACCGGTCGTTGGCGGCCGCCGAGGTTAAAAAGGCGCGGGGTCGCTCTCGGTGTGGGGTCACTCCTCCGTCCCCCTCTTCGGCTCCCGTCGGTCGTACTTCGCGACGGCGCGGTCGGCGCGCTTCGAGATACCGTTCGGGTTCCGCGCCGGGCTCCGGTCGCGGCTCCGCGCGACGAGGCCGTCGGAGCTCCCGCCGGCGAGGCCGACGAGTACGTCGCGGCCGGTGGCGACCCACCGCGACGGGGTCGACTCGCCGCGGATCACGTCGCCGGCGGCTCCGAACGCGTCCGTCGCCGCGTGCGTCCCGGCCCGCGCGACGACGGTCGGGCGGACCCCGTAGTTCTTCAAGAGGCGGTACGCGAGCGCTCGGTACTTCCACCCCCACTCGCGGGCGGTGCGCCCGCAGTCGGCCGCCGTCGGGCTCGGGAGCGCCTTGGTGACCGCCAGGTCTTCGCGCCACGCCACGGTTCGTCCCATCTGCGCCAGCCGGTGCGCCGCGTCGCGCGCGCCGCCCGTGCGGAGATACTCGTCGAAGCCGTCCAGGTCCCGGAGCGCCTCGCGCCGGAAGGCGACGTTGCCCCCCTCGAAGTAGGTCACCTCGGTGCCCGCGATCGTCCGGCGCTCCGGGCCGTCGCGTTCGTCGTCGTGCTCGTCGTCGCGTTCGTCGTCGTGCTCGTCGTCGCGTTCGTCGTCGTGCTCGTCGTCGCGTTCGTCGTCGTGCTCGTCGTCGCGCACAATGCGTTCCCCGTTGGCGGACGCTTCACCGTCGCGTCCTCCCTGCTCCGGTTCGATCGGGGTCACTGGTCCTGTCACAACGTCCGCGTCGTCGAGCCCGGCGCGAACCGCGTCGAGCCACCCCTCTCCGATCCGGTTGTCGTAGTCAACGAGAGCGACTATGTCGCCGGTGGCGACCTCGATACCAGCGTTGCGGGCGACGTTGACCGTGCGGTCGGAGATCTCCACCAGCACGTCCACGTCGTCGCGGTCCCGCACCATCCCGGTGGTGCCGTCGGCGGAGGGGCCGTTAGCGACGATCACCTCCGCCTCGGGGGCGTGGGCCGCCAGCGCGTCGAGACAGGCGGCTAACCGATCCCGCCCATTGAGGGTGGGAACAACGACCGAGAGGTCCATACGGTGTGGTGTCGGGACCAAGGATTAAAAAGGACTCCGTGCGCACCGGCCGTGCGGCCGAGCCGCAGGCAGGCGGGCGGACGTTCGGACGGTCAGATTGGCGTTCAGCCGATCAACGCGTCGTTCAAACGGTCAGGTAGTACACCTGCTTGCGCGCGTCCTTGAAGCTGTAGCGGGAGTCGACGAGCCCCTCCTCCTCCAAGCGGTTGAGCGCGTAGCGGACGGTCCGGTCGGGCAGCAGGGACTCGTCGGCGAGGCCGCCCTGCGAGAGGGGAGCGTCGCCCTCCAGCACCTTCGCAACGAGCTTGGCGCTCGGAGGGAGCTCGCGTAAGCGGTCGCGGTACTCGGATTCAGAGAGGCGGTCCTGGTCAGCGGTCTCCGCGTGACTGGTACTCATATCTCATGTCGAGCCCGCGCCTATTGGTAAAGGTTGGCTACATATAGGGCAATTTGATTGGAATAATATAATGTGTTAATATCACATCTCGATCAACCATCAATCCCGATCGATCAGGCATATTTTGACGCGACGGCGCGTACGGTTCGCCGATGATCCCCGAGTCACACGTCGACATCTTTGAGGCCGAATCGTACGCCCACTTCGCGACGGTGATGCCGGACGGAACGCCGCACGTGACACCGGTGTGGGTGGACCACGAGGATCGCGAGTACGTCCTCGTTAACACGGCTCGTGGCCGCCAGAAAGAGCGGAACGTCCGCCGGAATCCGAAGGTGGGCGTGAGCGTGCTCGACCCGACCGACCCGTACCGGTACGTCTCGGTGCGCGGCGAGGCGGAGCTCACCGAGGAGGGAGCGATTGAGCATATCGACAAGCTCGCGCGACGGTACTTCGACGTCGACGAGTACCCGCACCACGGCGAGGAGTCCGGCCCGCGAGTGTTGGTGAAGATTCCGGCTGAGAACGTTACGACGAGTGGGTGATCGGGTCGACTCGGCGACCGCCCCGTCGATCGAATTGTCGACCAATCCCTCGATCGAATCGCTGTCCAGTCCCCGGTCGTCACCCCCGTCGTCTCCGAGCAAACGCCGACCGTATCCAGTACGGTTTTGTCGGTCGGGTGTGCAGTACGGACAACGTGAAGGGACAGGACTGGTACCAGGCCGACGAGGTCGCGGAAGAATACGAGGACGTACGGTTCTCAGGCGGCGGGGAGCTCATCGATCAGCGCGAGAAGGAAGCAGTCCTCTCGGCGCTCGGACCGATCGAGGAGGGACACCGCGTACTCGAGGTCGCCTGCGGCACCGGCCGGTTCACGACGATGCTCGCGGACCAGGGTGCCCACATCGTCGGAATCGACATCTCCCGCGAGATGCTCGAACAGGGGCGCCAGAAGGCGGCCGAAGCGGGACTCTCAGACACCGTGGAGTTCGTCCGCGGCGACGCCTCCCGGCTCCCGTTCCCGGACGACCACTTCGACACGGTGGTCGCGATGCGGTTTTTCCACCTGATGGACGACCCGGCGCCGTTCCTCGCAGAGCTGTGCCGCGTCAGCGCCGATCAGGTGTTCTTCGACACGTTCAACAGCCGCAGCCTGCGGACGCTGTACACCTGGCTCCTCCCGATGGGGTCCCGACTCTACTCCGAGCGCCAGGTCGCAGCCATGCTCAGCGAGGCGGATTTGACGCTCTCCGGTGAGGAACACGACTTCGTGCTCCCGTACGGGTTCTACCGCGAGCTTCCGGGCCCCGTCGCAAAACCGTTCCGGGCTCTCGACGAGCTCGTCGGCAACACGATACCGGGAGATTACGTGGCGTCCGTCTCCTACTGGAACGCTCGGGTCCCCGCAGGCAAAAATGGGTCTGGGGGTTCTGTAGACAGCGAAAACAACGCGGGCGCCGAGTGAGCTAGACTGCCTTCTCGACGACTTCACCGACCGCGAAGTTCGATTTGACCTCCGTTACCTCGATCTTAACGCGCTCGCCGACCTCCGTGTCCGGGACGATGATCACGTACCCCCGCTCGACGCGGGCGATCCCGTCGCCCTGCTTGCCGAGATCCTCGATCTCGACGTAGCGCATCTCCCCGGGCTCGACCGGTGGCTGCGGCCCGTCGTCAGCGCGGGATGCCGAGGTATCGACGCCCTCGTCGGTCGTCCCGGCCGTTTCGGACTCGCCCTGTGAGATGAGCGCGACGCGGTACGTCTCACCCGGCTCCAGCGATCCGGTCTCGATTTCGCGTCGCGGGACCTCCACGACGTACTCGCCGTCCTCCTCGCGAACATCGGCGCTGAACAGACAAAGGAGCTTCTCTGAGATCTCCATAGTAGACTCCAGCGAAACGTGGAGACGGACCAGTATAGTTGTACCGCCGACATCCTCGGATCAGCCATCCAGATAGGTGTCGACGAGCGCCGCCTCTCCTTTGCGGAGGTGGGCGCCGGCCGTCGACGGCGAACACTCGATCGCCTCGGCGACGTCGGCGACCGAACCGGATCGGGGCACGTCGTAGTACCCGACGCGACGCGCGGCGCAAAGCGCCTCTCGCTGGCGCTCCGTGAGGTTGGCGCCGGCCAACCGTCGGCCGCCGTACGACCCGACCCGTTCGACCGTGACATCGATCGGGTCTGGAACGGCGGAGAGAACGTCCCGCAACTGGTTCGGCGGGCCGATCAGCCCGAACGACAGCCGGCCGCCCGATCGGTACACGACCGGCGGCACAGAGAGGAACTCCGTGTCGACGAACGCATCGAAAAACGTCTCCAGCGGCCCGCCGAGCCGCTCGTACGCCTTGAGGTAGAAGGCGTCGTCGCCGGGAGCCGTCTCGAAGCGGTCGATCGAGTCGACGGTTCGCAGGCGTTCGAGGTACCACTCTCGGGGGGCGACGACGCGGAACAGCGTGACGAGCGTCTCGTCGGGGAGTCGCCGCCACGTCAACAGCTCGGTCCGCCACCCGTCGCCGTCGTCGAGGAAGTCGTGCATCGGATGTCGGACCGACGGCGGAAACGCGAACTCTACGCGAACGTATCGCATACGGCTCGTGGCGTCTTCCCACCACTTGAAAGTTAAAAACACACGGACTGATCCGTGCGAAGGCTCAGCGGCGCACGGGTCCGATTGATACCTATGTGCAACCCGATCACCCGCTCCGACGACGATCGAGCGCGACAGTCCGGCGGTAGCGAACGCACCGACACCGCCGACGCCGACGTCGACGTCGCGGATGCTCCGCCGCCGCCAGATCCCGGCGGACTCCCGGTGCTCGGCAACGTCCACGAGCTCGCGAGCGATGCGCTCGGGTTCTATGAACGCCGATCCGCGGAGTACGGTGGGATCGTCCGGTACGACGTGTTCGGGACGGAGAGCTACCTCGTGACCGATCCCGGGGCGATCGGGCGGATCCTCGTCGAAGACCACGATCGGTTCGTGAAAGGCGAGATGCCTCGTGAGCAGCTCGGCGGCCTCCTCGGAGACGGATTGTTCCTCGCCGAGGGGGAGGCGTGGCGCGAGCAGCGCACGGCGATCCGATCGGCGTTCTTCCGCGAGCGGGTCGCCGCCTACGGCGACTCGATGGTCGAACACGCTCGCGAGGCGGTGGATTCGTGGGGGGACGGCGCGGTCGTCGACGTGCACGCGGCGTCGACCGAGTACGCCTTCGCCGTCCTCGCGGAGAGCCTGCTCGGAAGCGATATCGAGGGCGAGCGCGAGACCGTTCGGGCGGCGGCCGAGGCTATCACCGATCGGTTCGACATGAGTCGTCCGACCTCGTTCCTCCCCGAGTGGCTCCCAACTCCCGCAAACCGACGGTACCGACGCCGGCTCGGCGCCCTTCGCGCGACGATACGCGACCTCGTCACTGAGCGGCGGGCCGCCGGCCCGCCCGCCGACCCGAGCGCCGCGGACGACCTCCTCGGTACCCTCGTCGCGGCCGCGAAGCTTGGTGCGCTCGACGACGAGGAGCTAGTCGATAACGCGGTGACGTTCCTCTTCGCCGGCCACGAGACGAGCGCGCTCGGACTGACGTACGCGCTGTACTGTCTCGCGCGCCGCCCCGCGTTTCAGGACCGCATTCGCTCCGAAATCGCACCACTCCACGGAGATCCGACGCCCGCGGACCTCCGCGAGTGCCCCGCGCTGACCGCGGCGGTCGACGAGGCGCTCCGCCTGTATCCCCCGGTCCACTCCTTTTTCAGGGAGCCGACCGAGCCGATCGCGCTCGGCGAGTACCGCATCCCGTCCGGGGTCGTGCTCACGCTTGCACCGTGGTCGGTCCACCGCGACGGGCGCTGGTGGAACGCTCCCGAGACGTACCGCCCCGAACGCTGGCTCCGTGAGACCGAGGACGGCGGTGTCGTGCACGGCGACGACCGTTCCGGCCCGGCGGTGGGGGAACACCCCGAACACGCCTTCTTCCCGTTCGGTGGGGGGCCGCGACACTGCATCGGGATGCGCTTCGCGCGACAGGAACTCCGGCTCGCGGTCGCGACGATTCTCCGTCGGGTGCGGCTGGAACCCGTGACGGAGGAACTGTCGCTGCAGGCGAGCGCGAACACCCGACCGGACGGACCGGTACACGTGCGGATCCTCACGCGAGACGAGCCGTCCGATCCAGAGTCGCTCGACCAAGACGAGCCGTCCAAGACTAGTTGGTAAATAAACATATATGCTCCGACACGGATACTCTAGGCATGAGCCTCTCAAGTAGCACCGCTCGTCGTCGTCGTCTCGCCGTCGCGCTCGCGCTCGTCGCGCTCCTCTCGCCGCTCGCGGCGGGACTCGCGACAGCCCAATCGGTCCAGGGCGCGTCCGGGACGATCGTCGTCGACGAGGGTGAGACGGTTGACCGCGTCGAGGGCGTGGCCGGCACGATTGTCGTGCACGGCACCGTTGAGGGTGACCTCTCCGGCGCGGCCGGCTTGATCCGGATCGCGGAAACGGGCCGCGTCGACGGAAACGTTCAGGTCGCCGCCGGAACCGTGGTCGTCGACGGCGCGGTCGGCGGGAACGCCGAGCTCGGGGCCGGCTCCTTCGAGCTGACGGAGACGGGCCGAATCGACGGCTCGCTCGACGCCGGCGCGGGCTCGATCAGCGTCGACGGCGCTGTCGGCGGAGACGTTCGGGCGGCCGCCGATTCGGTCGTTATCGGTCCCAACGCGGACGTCGGCGGCGAGTTCCGGTACGACGCCGGCACGTTCACCCAGAGCCCGGACGCGACCGTCGCCGGTGGCGTCGTGGAGGACACGAGCCTCCGCGGCGACACCGGGGTCGGCTTTGGGGGCGACCTCGTTCCGCTGTGGTTCGGGTCTGCGTACGGCGTCGCCGTCAACCTCGTGCTGGGCGCGGTCCTCCTGCTCGCGTTCCCTCGCTTCTCGGACGATGTCGCGGATCGGGTCAGCGAGGGACCGCTCGCCAGCGGCGGGGTCGGGCTCCTCGCGCTGATCGCTACCCCAATCTTCCTCGCCCTCGTGGCGATCACGATCGTCGGTATTCCGCTGGCGCTCGTCGGGATCGTGGCCTACGTCGTCGCGCTCTGGATCGGATCCGTGTACGGTCGGTACGCCCTCGGATCGTGGGTGCTCGACCGACTCGACAGCCCGAACCGGTGGGTCGCGCTCCTGCTCGGCGTCGTCGGGGTCGCCCTGATCGGGCTGGTTCCGTGGATCGGTGAACTCGTCGACCTGCTCGTCCTCCTGCTCGGACTCGGCGCGCTCGCGCTCGCGCTCTGGGGCCGGTACCGGGGACGCGACGACGCGATCGTCTCCGACAGCGACCCGGTCGAGATGGACTGACTGCGGCTCCGTTCCATCTCCGTCCCAATTCCCCTCATCCTCGATCCGTGCCGTTCCGCCCCAGTCCGGCCCGTCCCGCTCCGGTCCTCCCCGGCCCGCTTCGGCCCTCCCCGGCCCGCTCCGGTCCTCCCCGGCCCTCCCCGGCCTGCCCCATCCTTTCCCGCCCCGCCCCGTGTTTCCTCTCGCTTCCGGCAACCGCCGCCACGGGACCAAGCCCTTTCTCGCGGCCCGTCGAACCGACCCCTATGAGGGAGCCGAAATTCCGACACGGAGCCGTCTCGTCCCCGATCGTGACGCCGTTCGACGCCGATGACGATTTCGACGCCGACGCACTTGCGAGCCACGTCGAGACCATCGTCGACGCCGGCCTCGACGGGATCGTCCCTTGCGGGACGACCGGCGAGTTCGCCAGCCTCACCGACGAGGAGCGTCGAACGGCCGTCGAGACCACCGTCGAGGCGGCCAATGGTCGAGTCCCCGTGATTGCCGGCGCGGCGGACACGACCGTCTCGGGCGTGCGCGACCGGCTCCGATTCGCCGCCGAGGCAGGCGCCGACGCGGGGCTCATCACGCTCCCGTACTACCACACCTCGACGGATCCCGACGGTCAGCGAGCTTTCTTCGAGCGGGTCGCCGACGATGCCCCGCTCCCGATCTATCTGTACGACATCCCGGCGACAGTCGGCGAGTCGATCGACCCCGATGTCGTCGCCGACCTCGCCGCACACGAGTCGGTCGTCGGGCTGAAAGACACCAGCGGCGATATTTCGGCGGTGGATACCGCTATCGACCGGACCTCGGAGGAGTTTACCGTCTTCCAGGGCGTCGACGCCCTGCTCTACCCGAGCGCATCACTCGGCGTCGACGGCGGGATCAACGCGCTCTCGCAGGTGATCCCCGAGGTCTTCGTCTCGCTCGGTGAGGCGCTCCGTGCCGGCGACGACGACCGCGCACTGGCGCTCCACCGGGAGGCGATCGCCCCGCTTTTCGCCCGATGTGGCGACCACGGCTTCGCGCCCGCCGCGAAGGTCGCGGCCACTCACCGCGGGTTCATTCCAGACCCCCGGGTCCGCCCGCCGCTTACGCTTCCCGACGCGGCGGCACGCGAGGCGATCGCCGCCGATGTCGACGCAGCGCTGGACGCGGTGTGAGTCTCCGGGCGGTGGCCGGGCGGTTACCGGGCGGTCGCCGGGGGGTCGCTCAGTCTCCGTCGATCGGTGTCCCGTCCGCCGCTTTCGCCCCTTCGGAGTCGAAGACGACCACGTCGCCGTCGGAGCGCTCTCCGGCGGTCGGGTCGTAGCCGTCGCGGACGCCGATCGCCTCCTCCAGTTCGCGGACCGCGCGCTCTTTGAGCGCCGCGGCCAGCGCCTCGGCGTCCTCGCGTGAGATATCGCGGCCGAGCCCCTCGCACTCGTGGGCGCGGACGGCACCCTCGGCGTCGACCGCCTCGCCCATCGGCTGGCTCGTCCCGTCGAGCGCGACGCTGAACGGGTAGGTTTGACAGATGAGCGGGCGAGCGTCGTGGACCGTGCAGGCCCCTTGCCCGCCCGTCTCCTCGTAAAAGGTGCAGTCGCCGCAGTCGTCGGTCGCGAGCGCCCACTCGAACGTCTCACCCGCGGGCTCGCCGTCGTCGCCCTCTGAGAGTCCGAAGGGCATCGGGCGGGCGGCGTCGCGCCAGTCGTACGACTCGCCGAACTGCACCTCGGCGGCGTCGACGACTTCGCGGACCTCGTCCGGGAAGACGGTGGCCGTGTGGGGTTCGCGGTCGGCGGGGTCGTCCGCCCCCTCCCCCGCCGGCGCACCGCCCGGTTCATCGGGGGCGTAGCCCGTACAGCAGCCCCCACAGCGCGTGCACTCGAAGCCGATCGACTCGATGGCGTCGGCGAGCTCGCCGGGGTCGAGGTCGCGGGCGCCATCGAGCTCGGCTTCGAGCGATTCCATGGGATCGCTTGCGGCGCGGTCGGGTTAACATCGTCCATTCGAGAGTTGCGTTGGCGTTCGGGGGCGCGCCCGGCGAAGGAGCGAAGTGCGACCGGCCCCTACCGAGCGAGCGTGAAGGAGTACGAACGGAAGGGGCTCCTCGAACGCGTCAACCGCGAGGCCGCGACGGTGGGCGCGGAGATCCCCGAGGCAATCGAGATCCAAGGCGAACCGATCGAACTGCAGTCGTTCGTCTTCGAGATCAAGCGCCGCGACACGGTCCCGCCCGGCGAGCGCGAGCGGGTCGAACAGGCGAAGCGGAACCTCCGGCGCGAGCGCTTAGAACGGCTCGAACCCATCGAGGAGAACGAGGTGAGCTACGCCGAGGGCGAGGCGCTGGCGGCGTCGATCATCGGGATCGACCGCGCGCTCGACGCCTTGGAGGGGCTCGACGCGCCCGCTCCGGAGACGGAGGCGAAGCGGCAGGAGGCGGCCGACCGCAAGCGCTGGATGAGCTTCCTCAAAAAAGGCGCTCGGACGGGACAGTGCAGGCGGGACACGCGGTCGGACGCGGTTCTAATTCCCCGTGAAGTCGATCCGCGAGTCACCGCTGTCGCCGTCACGGTTCGAGTGGCCGAGCCGGACGAACTCGTAGGCGTCGTCGACGAGGTATACCGCGTCGCCGTCGACGGTCACGTCGACCGACTCCAGGACGGCCCCCTCGCAGGGACCGAAGTTGCAGTAGCCGCCGTCGGCCTCGAAGGTGGCGCCGTGCTTCTGGCAGAACACCTCGCCGTTGCGGACGAACGCCCCGTCGTCCTTATCGAGGCGCACGTCGGTCCAGTGTTGACAGTAGTTGCGGAACGCGCGCACCTCGCCGGCCGCCCGCGTGAGAATCGCCTCCGCCTCGGGCGTCCCGTCCTCGGACTCGCCCACGTCGCCCTCGCCGTCGTCGACGCTCTTGGGGTCGATCGGCCGCAGCGTCACGAGGAGCGTGCTGTCCTCGGGCACCTCGTCGACGGCGGCGATCCGACGGTCTGCATCCATACGTATTTCTAACTGGCGTCGCGTTTGAAGCTTCTGCGTTCTGTTGGTACGATCGGTACTGTGTCGATTCTTGTGGTCGGCAGGCCGGCGTTTGAACCATCGATCACTCATAAGCCGTCTACCATGAACGGGCGGTGAACACTTCCAAAGCCCCAGCCGCTTGTTTATAAGCGATTGCAGACGGATCGACGGTGAACACTTCCAAAGCCCCAGCCGCTTGTTTATAAGTGATTGCGGACGGATCGACGGTGAACACTTCCAAAGCCCCAGCCGCGAGGACTCGATGGGCTCGCTGCGGTCCTCGTCGCTCACTGCGTTCGCTCCTGCGGTCCTTGCGTCGCCCGTCTTCGTCCTCGCGACTGCCCCTTTGAATCCCACCCGCCCGCACAGCGACCGCAGCCTCACGCCTCCCCAGCCTCGTCGGTCGCCCTCCGCGTTGCTCCGGACGACCGACTCCCTCGTGCGGGCTGCTCGCGTCCTGCGGGCGCTCGCAGGCGCACGCCACCGTAGTCGACTTATAAGGGGTCGTTGCCGTCGCTCAGTCGTTTATACACCGGATCGCCGTCGCGGTCGCGATCACTCCCGTTCGGTCTCAGTCTCGGGCTCTCGCTCGTCGTCCACGCTCGCATCGGCCGCTCGCTGCGCTTCCTTCCGCGCCCTGTCCGCGGCGAGCTCCTTGTCGATGTCGTCCTCGACGTACCCCATCGACTCCACGGTGACGACGTTGCCGCCGCCGGGGTCGACGACCATCACCTCTTCGCCCTCCTCGATCGTCCCCTCGATCGAGCGCGCGGCGTAGTAGGGGTTGAAGCCGCCGCCGGAGAGCTTCACCTCGCCGCCGGCGGTGGTCACCTCCTCGGTGACGGTGCCGGTCTTCCCCTTCAGCGCGTCGCTGTCGCTCGTCTGCTGTTGGCCTTTCCCGCCGTACAGATCGAACTCGTGGTAGCCGTAGAAGGCCGCCGCGCCGAAGAGGAGCGTCAGGACCGCCATGACGAGGGTCAGTCCGGCACCGGCAACCCCGAGCGACGTGAGGAGGAGGCCGCCGAGCCCCGCCCCGATCAGTGCGATCCCGACCACGATGAAGTTCGCACCCGGCGCGAGCGCCTCCGCCATCGAGAGCAACAGCCCGGCCGTCAACAACAGCAGGGGGAGTGTGTCCGGAGAGAGGAGTCCGGACTGCACGAGGACGTCCATATCCGGACGTACGGCTGCGGGGGTATAAGTGGTGGTGCGGAACGACGGCGGTGCGGGACGACAGCGGTAGGGGACGACGGCGGTGCGGGACGACAGCGGTACGCGACGTGACGGCGATCGATCAGAATCCGACGAGGAGCACGCCCACCGTGAGCGCGACCCCCAGCGCGACGAAGACGGCGTGCTCGGTGTCGATCGACTCGGGTTCGATCGGCTCGGTCTCGGGCGTGTGGGTGTCCTCGATAACGCCGCCGGGACCGACTTCGTCGACGGCGAACCGCCACTCGCGTTCGTCGGCGCTCTCGGCGTCCGCCCGCGTCTCGTTCGCCCGGCTCCGCACGCCGTCGCGCTTCCCCTCGTTGTCTCCGTCGTCGCTGTTCATACCCGCGGCTAGGCGGTTCTCCAGTAAATGGCTGGCGGGTGATGGCGAATGGGGGCAGGTGGGGACGGTAGCGAATGGAGGTGGATGAGGATGGTGGCGGGTGCGAATGGATACCGCCCTCCGCGCTCCCTACCGCTTCTGTGTCGCCGCGATCACGTCGCCGTCGTAGACCACGCCGCGCTCGCCATCGACCGTCACCACGGTCCCGTCGGTCACGCTCTCGGGGAGCCGCGCGCCTGAGACCATCGGGACGCCGAGTTCGCGAGCGACTACGGCGGGGTACCCCGTCATCCCCTCGCGGGCGTCGACGATCCCGGCGATTGCGTCGAGGTCGCCGGTGAATTCGCCCTCGAAGCTCGGGCCGAGCGCGACGACTGACCCCTCGGGAACGTCGCTCAGGTCGCCGTCGGCGGTGCGGTACACCGGAGCCGCGACGCGGCCAGCGACGACCGCCTTGCCAGTCACCAACGTCTCAGCGGCGACGTGGACCTTGAGCGTGTTCGTCGTGTTCGTCCCTTCGAACTCGGTCAGCATGCCGGAGAGCACGACGAGCGTGTCGCCGGAGGCGGCTCCGCCGGTGTCGAGCGCGGCGTCGACCGCGTTGTCGAGGATCGTCTCCATGTCGTGGGCGTACTCGGTCAGCACGGGGCGAACTCCCCACGAGAGCGCGAGCTGGCGCCGGACGCGGTCGCTCGGCGTCGTCGCGACCACGGGGACGCCCGGCCGGAACATCGCCGTCTTGCGGGCCGTGAACCCGGACTCCGAGACGGCGACCACCGTGGAGGCGCCGATGTCGCGCGCGAGGTAGCGTGCGGAGCGGGCCAGCGCCTCGGTTCGCGAGCCCTCTGCGGCAGTCGGAACGCGCTGTTCGCGCGTCTCCGCGTACTCGTCGCTGGACTCGACCTGCCTGACGATCCGGTCCATCGTCTCGACGACGTTGACGGGGTCGTCGCCGATTGCGGTCTCGCCCGACAGCATTACGGCGTCGGTCCCGTCGAGGACCGCGTTCGCCACGTCGGACGCCTCCGCACGCGTCGGTCGGCGGGAGGAGACCATCGAGTCGAGCATCTCCGTCGCCGTGATGACGGGAACGCCCGCGTTGACGCACTTTCGGATGATTCGCTTCTGAATGACGGGGACGTCCTCCAGCGGGCACTCCACGCCGAGGTCGCCGCGCGCGACCATCACGCCGTCGGCGGCGTCGATGATCCCGTCGAGGTTCTCGACCGCGCCCGCCCGCTCGATCTTCGCGACGATCGGGATGTCGTCGCCGCCGCGCTCCTCCAGCGCGTCTGCGATCCGGTAGACGTCGTTGGCGTTTCGCACGAAGGAGGCCGCGACGAAGTCGGCGTTCGTCCGCGCCGCGAGGTCGAGTTCGGCCTCGTCCTCCGCGGTGATGAGGTCGACGTCGATGGCGACGCCGGGGAGGTTGACGCCCTTCCGCGAGCTGAGCTTCCCGCCGGAGACGACGGTGGCGACGACCGACTCGCCGTCGACGCGCTCGACCCGACACTCGATCCGCCCGTCGTCGAGGAGGACGGTGTCTCCCGGTCCGGCGGCCGCGATCGAGTGGGTGAGCCCGACGCGCTCGGGCGTGGCGTCGTCGCCCTCGACGAAGGTCACCTCGGACCCGGTCGCGAGCGAGATCGACTCGTCGAGTTCGGCGGTCCGGACCTCCGGCCCCTTCAGGTCGACCATCACCGCGAGGGGGTCGTCGATCTCGTTGTCGACGGCGCGGGCCCGTTCGATGACCTCCTCGCGGTGGGCCGTCGTCCCGTGGCTGGCGTTCAGCCGGACGACGGACATCCCCGCGTCGGCGAGGTCGCGGATCGCGTCCCGGCTGTCCGACGCGGGACCGATCGTACAGACGATCTTGGCGTTTCGCATATCGCCGGATTTGGCGCAGGAGAGGAAAAAGCCACACGGTTGAGTCGCCACCGAGTGAACGTTCGTGACGGTTGCTCCGGGCACGGTCCCGATCCCGGAGAGGACGACTCAGAGCGTGAGCGCGACCGACAGCGCGAGGGCGGCGACACCGGCACCAAGGAACAGCCGGTTCGCACGCGGGTTCGCCGCCGGCGTCAGATCGAGGGTGACGTGCCACCCTCGGAACGGGCGGAGCGGCCAGATTCCCATCGGTGTGATCGCGTCGCCGGCGACGTGCGAACAGAGGGAGAGCGTTGCGATGCCCCCGACGAAGCCCGGGGTCCACGGTGGGAGAGCGGTTCCGGCGGCTGTAGCGGGAGCGGTCCCGTCGCCTACAGGAAAGACGATCGCGGCCGCGAGGGCGACGAGTACGCCCGCCGTCAACGCGAACGCAATCGTGTGCGTTGGGCCGCGGTGTGCGACCGGCAGCCGGTGATCGAGATCGGGGAGCGTCGCAAACGTGACGGCGACCGCCGCGCCGAGAACGGTCAGTTCGGGCTCGCCAGCGACTCGAACCGCCCCCGCGACCGGCGCGTACGCGAGCAGCGCGATCCCGACGTGGCCCCGCCAGTACATGGGCGATGCTCGGGGAAGGCGGAGAAAAACCCGTCGGGGAAGAGGGAAGGCGTCAGCGGGGCGTCGGTCGCGGATTCCGGGGGTGTCGGCCGCGAGGCCTGCGCCTCAGTCGTTGGTCGGCGCCGGGGCATCGCCTGCGTAGCGCGCTTCCAAGCGTCCCCGACTCGTAGCCTTTTTACCCGCGCTGGCGGTAGACGGACTCACTATGGCTGAGGACAAGGCACGAAGCACCGGCAGCGCGGGCCGATTCGGCGCCCGCTACGGCCGGGTCTCCCGCAAACGAGTCCAGGATATCGAAGAGGAGATGCAGAACGCGACCGTCGACGGCGACGACGTCAAGCGCGTGGGTACCGGCATCTGGGTCAACGAGGAGACCGGCGAGACGTTCACCGGCGGTGCGTACCGCCCCGAGACGCCCGGCGGTCGCACCGTCCGCCGTTCCATCCGCGCCGCGCTCGCCGACGAGGAGTAAGGCGATGAGCTACAAGTGCTCCCGCTGTAAGCGCGACGTTACCCTCGACGAGTACGGCGGCGTGCGCTGTCCGTACTGCGGTCACCGCGTCCTCCTGAAGGAGCGCGGCGGCGACGTGAAGGAAGTGAACGTCGAGTAACTCCGCGTTCCGACCCCGCCACCGTGACCGCCGACCGCGCACACGAGACGGTCCTTTCGTTCCGCTACCCCTCCCAGCGGCGCGCACGTCTCGTCGGCGATGCGCTCGAACCAGAGGTCGGCGAGATCGACGACGCCCGCTCCGCGGCGACCGTCTCCCGCGACGGCGACGCAGTCCGGGTCCGCGTCGCCGCCGACGATCTCGTCGCTCTCCGCGCCGGGATCAACAGCTGGTCACGGCTGGTCGAAGTCGCTGAGCGCGTCGGCTCGGGACGCGGTCGACAGTAGCACCGATTCGCCGATACCCTGACTTTCTAGGGCTGTATCCAGTGAATCAGTTGTCGTCGGAGAAGTCGGGGGTTTTTTCCGTCCGGACCGCCTCGTCTCGCCTATGCAAGGGAACATGCCGCCCGAGGCACAGGAGAAAATCGAGGAGCTACAGGAGCTGCAGGAGACCGCACAGCAGGTCGCCGAGCAGAAAGAGCAGGCTCAGTCCGCGCTCAACGAGTCCAAGACGGCGCTCGACGCCCTCGAAGACGTCGACGAGGACGCCGGGATGTACCGCGAGATCGGCGAGGTCCTCGTCGAGACGGACTACGAGTCCGCCTACGACGACCTCGAGAACAAGGTTGACTCCCTCGAAGTGCGCACCGAGCAGCTCGAAAAGCAGGAGGAGCGCGTCCAAGAGCAGTTCGACGACCTGCAGGGCGAGCTTCAGCAGATGCTCCAGGGCGGCGCCGGCGGCGGCCCGATGGGTCCGGGCGGTCCGGGCGCGGGCGGCGCGTAAGTGCCGATGTCTGACGAATCGAGCGACGGACCGACCGACGGACCGCGTGACGTAGCCGACGAGGCCGCTGACGAGGGGCCTACCGACGACGAGGTCGTCCGTACCGCTGCGAAAGCAGCCGAGGGCGTCGTGTTCGCCCACTACGACCAGTCGGCGGTGACCGATCTGGACGTGACGGTCACGTTCGAGGATGGCGTTCTCGACGTGGACGTCTACCTGAACGCCCCCGACGATCCCGACCCGGACGCGGTCGCCCGCGAGGCGGCCGAGACCGCCGGCGAGGCGGTCGACGAACTGTTCGAGGCGTAGGGCGGCGCGCCGTTCTTTTCGGGTCGTTTCGATGGTTAACGACGACGAGCGACGTGAGCGCTGGTAGCGCGGCCTCTATCCGATAACCCACTGATCAATACTTATTAATCATGTCATTGCGTATTGGTACCGTATGTCATCTAGCTACGGCGGTATGTCGGCCTTCGATCGGCTCCGCGCGCGGCTCAACGGTCGGCCCCACGCCTGCGAGGAGTGCGGGTTCGTCGACGAGGAGGGGTCGTGGGAAGCGGTGACGACAGGTGCGACCGTCGAGTACCGCCGGGAGTGTCCGAGCTGCGGGACCGAGCGTGTCCAGCGGTACCAGTTCTGAAAAGGCAGCCGGCCGGCTCCCGCTAATCCCTGCCAACCGTTAACCTCCACCGGTGCATGGTATCGTCGACATGTACGACGCGATCCTCTGTCCCACGGACGGCAGCGCTGGAAGTGACGCCGCGGTCGAGCAGGCCTGCGACCTCGCTGAACTGACGGGCGCACGGATCCACGCGCTGTTCGTCGTCGACGAGGGGATCGCGGGCGCTGACGAGTGGGACCTTGTCGTCGACCGGGAGGAAGAGCGGGGCGAGCGCGCGCTCGACGCGGTTGCCGAGGCGGCCGCGGACCGCGGTATCGAGGTCGAGCGCCACCTCCGACGCGGTCGCCCGCACGAGGAGATCCTCGACGCCGCGACCGACTACGGGGTCGACCTGATCGTGATGGGGACCCACGGCCGCACCGGACTCGGCCGGTTCGTCACGGCGGGCTCGGTCGCTGAGCGGGTCGTGCGACACAGCAAGCTCCCGGTGTTGACGGCGCACATCGGTGACTGAGGCTCCCCTCCTACGCGGACTCGCAGATCGCGACGAAGTTCTCGAACACTTCCTCGCCGCGCTCGGTGTGGGCGACCTCGGGGTGCCACTGGACGCCGTACAGTCCCGCCTCCGTGTTCGACATCGCCTCCACGTCGCAGACGTCGGAGGTCGCGGTCCGGACGAACCCCTCGGGGACCTCGACTACCTCGTCGGCGTGCGACGCCCAGACGCGCGTCTTCGGGGCTAGCGAGCCGACGAGCGGGTCCTCGTCGTCGACGATCTCTACGTCGACATCGGCGTAGCCCCCGTAGTCACCGCCGCCGACCGCGCCGCCGCGCTCGACCGCGATCAGCTGCATCCCGAGACAGATTCCGAGCACGGGAACGTCCAGATCGAGGTAGTCCGGGGCGTTGCCGACGCGATCCATGTCTGGGCCGCCGGAGAGGACGATCCCGTCTGCGTCGATCTCCGCGGGGGGCGTGTCCGCCGAGACGATCTCGGTGTCGACGCCCACGTCGCGGAGCGCCCGCCGTTCGAGGTGGGTGAACTGGCCGTGGAGGTCGATGACGACGATCCGGGTCATGGCGCCGATTGGCGACTCCCGCACAAAAACGGCTCGGAACGGAGCGCAGTATCGTGGTGGTTTCGCACGATAAGATCGTTCGATAATGCACGAACGAGGATCGATTTGCGGCGCGCGCCGCTCAGAGGTCGAGCGGGCCGCTCTTCGTGAACTCCCGGAGGAGCACCGTCGCGTACGATCCGCTCGGAAGCGCGAACGCGAACCGTGGATCGCCGTCGTCGAACGTCACGTTGAGGTCGCTTCGGAGCAGGATCGCCCGCCGAGTACCCGACGAGTCAAAGTCGCCGGGGAGCGCGAAGTCGCCGGGCTCGATCCCGGCGTCGGCGAGAACCTCGCGCTCTATCTCGCCGGGCTCACCGTCTCCGAGGTCCGTCTCCGTGCCGATGAGGGGGGCGGTGACGAACGCCCGACCGCGCTCGCAGTGGCGGGTGACGACGGCAACTCTGTCCTCGTCGACCCGTTGGAGCCGGTCCGTGTCGGGCGCGTACAGCTCCTCGGGAGCGTCGCCGTCGGCGAAACACACCACGTCGCCGGCGACGGGTCGGTCAAACGAGAGGCCGCGGCGCAGGCGCTCGCTCAGCACCTGATTGAACAGGAACGACTGAGCGGCGTTGACGAAGAGTCGCTGGAGGTTCGAGGGGACCGCCTCCAGCGCGTGCCGCCAGTCCTCGTGATCCGGCGGCGCGTCGGGAGCCACGTCCCGCTCGGCGAGCCGGTGGACCATCGAGCGCTCGAACCGGAGCTTGCCCGGGATCGCGTCGAGGCAGGTTTCCCAGTCGCCGTCGCCGGTGCCGTCGGCGGAGGGGTCGGAGCCGTCTCCCGTATCGTCCCCCCCGACCCCGAACGCGGCGTCCACCCGGTCGCGCGCGGCGCGGGTGTCGTCGGGCTCCGTATCCGAGGAGTTGCCGGCGTACAGCCGCACCGCCTCGCGGAAGTCGTCGCGTACGACGGCGAGCCCGACGCGGTGGGTGACGGGCCGCCGACTCCCGAAGCGCTGCTGGCCGAAGTAGTTGGGGACGCCGACGGTGGCGTCGTCTTTCGCCTCTTCCGCGTCGCCCCCGAACGCCCGAAGGTCACCGACCACGTCGGCGACGCGCTCGGGAGCCTCGGGGACCGTATCGGCGACGCGGATCTCGAAGGCGTTGCCCGCGAGGTCGCCGAACGAGAGCCTGCGACCGGCGCGGCCGAGGGGCTCGATCTCGGCGCCGCGGATCTCGGGGAGATCGTCGGGGTCGACCTCGCGGAGCGTGAACAGCTGCGTGGTGACGGCGCGCTTGTCCTTCGTCCCCGCCCACGACACGCGCTCGCGGCTGATACCGAGGGCGTCGGAGA
>Ga0065697_1000107_pt1 | contig 51356 bp, 57 predicted proteins | sample AntLakMe24m_08um_FD_59086 | JGI IMG/M metagenome (GOLD analysis project Ga0065697, IMG submission 59086) | Hypersaline microbial communities from Antarctic Deep Lake - 24m 0.8um v2 (version 3) | ecosystem: Environmental > Aquatic > Non-marine Saline and Alkaline > Hypersaline | place: Deep Lake... | reverse complement strand
CGTACTGGTCGACCGAAATATCCTCCAAGACGCGGTCGACCTGCTCGTCGCCCAATCGCTCCCGTTTGCTTTCAGCGATTTCGCGGGCGGTTTCGATGTCGTACTCCGGATGGAACTGCACGCCCCAACAGTGGTCCCGGCGGAAGCCGTGGACACCGTACTCGTTGCGAGCGATCAGTTCCGCACCCGGCGGCAGTTCGATGACCGAATCGCCGTGGCTGGTAAAGACGGTGAATGCCTCGCCCATGCCCGCAAAGAGAGGGTCGTCGTCGACCTGTTCGATTTCGTTGTAGCCGAGTTCGAAGTCGTCCATCCCAGAGACCCGACCACCGAGGGCTTCGGCCACCACCTGGTGGCCATAACAGACGCCGAGGATCGGGACGCCATCGGCGGCGGCCCGACCCACGTAGTCGACAAGCGGGCCGATCCAGTCTTTGTCCCAGTAAACCGAGGCCCGCGAGCCGGTGACGACCAATGCGTCGAACTCGGTGGTCGGCGGGAGGTTGCCGTTGTTCACGTCGAACTCGACGAGATCGGCATCGAGTTCGCGCCTGAAGTTCCGTGTCGTGTTGTCGTCGTCATGAGCCGCCTGCAGAAGCCCAAACCGTAGCCGTTCCATTACCAGCAGACAGGAGAGCCGTAACTAAGTGCCTTGCGTCGCGCGCGGCTTCTGCCGGTCTCGGCGAGCCTACTTACTTCTCTCACCGCTCGACTCCAGAAACCCNACCAACTCGTCGTTGAGTGCCGCCGACCGCTCGACGGTGAGCAGATGGCCCGCTTCAGGGTACTCTAGGAACTCGCCCTTTGGCAGATCCTCGGCCAACCGCTGGCTCGCCTCCCTGTCGACAACCCTATCGTCGCCCCCGGCGACGACGAGCGCCGGACGCGTGATCTCGTACAGTGGCTCGGCATCGAACCCTTCGATGGCGGCCAGTTGGGCCTGCTGGACCGCGGGGGAAGCGTCTTCGTCTGCTCGCCAGTCGACGATTCGGTCGACGACTTCGGGGTGTGCCTCGCAGAATTCGGTCGACAGCAGCGCAGTCGTCGAGGCTCGGAGACCGTTGGTATCGGCAGGATCTGCCCGGATGTCGGATGGATCGAACGCCTCGCCCGAGGCTGGGGTGCCGATCAGCGTGAGGCTCTCGGCGCGGCTGGTGTGGCGGGCCGCGGCGAGGGCCACACAGCCGCCGAGGCCACAGCCGACGAGGTGGGCGCGGCGAACGTTCGCGTCGACCAAGACGGCTTCCAGATCGTCGACCAGATCGGCCATCGAGTATGGGCCGTCAGGGGAATCTGATCGGCCACAGCCGCGGTGATCGTAGACGATAGTCTCGAAGAGGCCAGCGAGGGCGTTGTACTGCCAGCCCCATTGCCACGCGCCGAGAGCGAGGTCACCGACGAAGACGACGGTTTCTGCGTCGGGAGCGGCGGCGTCGACGTCGTAGTAGATCGAACAGCCATCCGAATCTGCGTACGTCATTACGTAGCAGTCGGGAGTGAGTGTGAAAAGTAACCGTGTTTGGTGGGGCCATTTCGACTCGGTACGACCGTTGGACACGACCCAAGTCGACGCCTTAAGGATGAGCGAGGCCCACCAGTCGACTACCTCTCTAGATGGCGTCTCCAGCAGCGATCCTTCGCGTCGACCCGGATGCAGACGACGAGGAGATCAAACAAGCCTACCGAGACCGAGTCAAGGAGACACATCCGGATCTCGGGGGAAGCGAGGAGGCATTCAAACGCGTCGAGCGAGCCTACCGAGCGCTCACCGAAGCCGGAGCTGACGACCTCCTCGAAGAAGACGATGTTATCGAGTCGGATGTCCAGCCCGAACCCGAAGACGAACCGGCCACCGTCGACTATCTCAACTACGACGTCCTCAAAGACTACGGCTGGGAGCTCGATGACGACGACCTCTTCGAGAAGGCAGCCGCAGCCGATCTCGATGGGGTCGACTTCGGTCGCTTCGAGGTCGAAGACGACGAAACGCTGCTGGAGGCCGCCGAGCGGAGCGGCCACGCTTGGCCCTTTGCCTGCCGCGGCGGGGCGTGTGCAAACTGCGCGGTCGCGCTGCTTGAAGGCGAACTCTCGCAGTTGGTCGACCACATTCTCTCCGAGGATTTGCTTGAGCAGGGCATCCGGCTCTCGTGTAATGGTCGACCGACGACTGACGAACTGAAAGTCGTCTACAACATCAAACACCGTCCCGATCTCGACGATCTCCGATTGCCGCCGGATCGCTTCGAGAAGGCCCAAGCCGACGATTGACGACGACGTACCACCGATGGTTGATGGTCTTTCGACATGAGGACCAAAAGACCATACAAGACGGTCCCCTACAGGAGGTATGTTCACTGGGCGAACCGACACCCCGTGTTGTCTCTGCGGGCAGGCCAAAACCACCAGTCGCATCGAAGTCCCGCCGCGGGCGGTGACGCTGATGGAAAACAGCGGGCCGATTGCGTGGCAGGATATCGTCAGCCCGGTGACCCTCCAGTTCTGTGCCGACGACTGGGACCTCGTTGCTGATCTCGCTCTTGAGATGGGCCACCATCCACTCTCGCGGTGTAACGTCGCCTACGCTTCCTTCGACCTCCGGGAGGATTTCGAGGCCATGCTCAACGAGACCAGAGAACCCAACCAGACCGAACTCGAAAGTCGACTGCTCGACCGAAGCCGGGAGGTCTTGGAGTCGGCTGACGATCCACTGACTGAACAGCGAGCACTCGTTGAGGCGACGATCATTGAGGTCGCAATGGACGAACTCGACGTGGCCGAGGCAGCCGTCGACTGAGTCGTTTCGAGTCTTGCTGAACTGAAACTGCAGTACGATCCGGAATCCCTCCCATGGTCGGTATGGCTTATTCGCCGGTATACCGTCTAGACAGTGTATGGAGACGTTCGAACACTATATTGACGGCGAGTGGGTCGAGGGCGACGAGACATTCACGAGCACCAATCCAGCGACGGGTGAGGCGTTGGGCGAATTCCCACGGGGCACTGACGAAGACGTCGACCGAGCTATCGCCGCGGCCGACGAGGCAGCCGACGAGTGGCGCAACCTCTCGTATCCGAACCGCGCGGAGTATCTCTGGGATGTCTACGAAGAACTAAAGGATAGAACCGACGAACTCGGCGAACTCGTCACCCGCGAGTGTGGCAAGGAGATCAACGAGGGCCGGGCCGACATCGTCGAGGCCGCCCACATGGTCGAATGGGCCGCCGGCAACGCCCGCCATCCCCACGGCGATGTCGTCCCCTCCGAAATCGGCTCGAAAGATGCCTACATGCGGCGGAAACCCCGCGGCGTCGTCGGCTGTATCACACCGTGGAACTTCCCGATTGCAATTCCGTTCTGGCATATGGCTGTGGCACTCGTCGAGGGGAACACGGTCGTCTGGAAGCCCGCCGAACAGACGCCACGCTGTGCCCAAGCCATTGCCGAACTCATGGTCGACGCCGGGATTCCGGATGGCGTGTTCAACATGATTCAGGGGTACGGCGACGCCGGAGCCGCCATCGTCGACCACGACGACGTGGCGACAGTCCTCTTTACGGGCAGCGCCGAGGTCGGCCATCATATCGCCGATCAGGTCGGTGGGACGCCCGGCAAACTCGCGGCCTGTGAGATGGGCGGCAAAAACGCGGTCGTCATCACCGATGAGGCGGATCTCGATCTCGCTGTTCCGGCGGCTGTGCTGTCGGGGTTCAAAACGACAGGCCAGCGCTGTGTGTCGGCCGAGCGGCTCATCGTCCACACCGATGTCTACGAGGAGTTCAAAGAACGGTATGTCGCCGCAGCCGAGCGAGTTGCGGTCGGAGATCCGCTCGACGAAGACACGTTCATGGGACCACTGATCGAGGCCGAACACAAGGAGAAGGTGCTGGCTGGCAACGAGCGGGCCCGCGAGGAGGGCGCGAACGTGTTGGTCGACCGCGGCGAACTCAGTGAGGAAGAAATTCCAGAGGGCCACGAAGATGGCCACTGGACCGGCCCGTTCGTCTACGAAATCGAGTACGACGAGTCGCTCGAATGTATCCGCGAGGAGGTCTTCGGCCCCCACGTCGCGCTCATCGAGTACGACGGCGATATCGAGCGCGCCGTCGAACTGCAGAACGCGACCCCCTACGGGCTTGCGGGCTCGATTATCTCCGAGGACTACAGACAAATCAACTACTACCGCGATCACGCCGACCTCGGACTGGCCTACGGGAACCTCCCGTGTATCGGTGCGGAAGTCCAACTGCCGTTCGGCGGCGTCAAGAAATCCGGCAACGGCTACCCCTCGGCCCGTGAAGTCATCGAAGCCGTCACCGAGCGGACCGCGTGGACACTGAACAACGCGCCCGAAATCGAGTTGGCGCAGGGCCTGTCGGCTGACGTGAAGACCGACGACGACTGAGGCGAACTGAATTACAGACTGACAATCAATTCTGACTTTATAATTAATAACATATGTACCGCGTACTTGTTCCGGTCGACGACAATGAAGATCGCGCTCGCAGACAGGCATCGTTCGTTGCCGGCCTTCCGAACGCTGACGAGGCGGTCGAAGCATACCTCCTGTTCGTCTTTACCGATGGGGCAGGTGCGACGGAGATGCCCACAGAGTTGCAGCGATTCAACTCCGCCGAGCGCGTCGCGTCGGTCCGCCGCGCGGAGGAATGCCTCGAAGACGCCGGTGTCGACTACCAGCTCCTCGAAGACAGTGGCGAGGTAGCCGACGACATTATTCAGGACGCGGAGGACCTCGATGTCGACCTCATCGTCCTCGGGGGAAGCAAACGCTCGCCCGCCGGCAAGCTGCTGTTCGGCTCGGTCACACAGGAAGTCCTCCTCAACACCGACCGCCCCGCCACAGTCACCGGCGGCGGGGGCTAGTCCGAGAGCGGGTTACTCAGGGTGTGTCGACCGATTGAGACGCAGCGTTGATGCTTATCTCAACCCTCAAAGCTGAATATAACGCTCGTACCTACAAGTGGATCCTAAACCCAATTCTGCTTGTCATAAAATTGAACCCTTTCAAGAAATCAATGAGTCACTGTAACAGTGGTTTTGAGATTGTCACGTGATCCTGATAGGTCAGACTCAAGCTCAGCAGGATTCTTTATGATATAATCCGGATCGTAAATAAAGCAGAGCAAAGTTTCTATTTTCGAGGAGTTACGGTACTGTTCCTTATCCTTCGCTAGGTCCTTCAGAATCCTCTTTTTATTCATCGATTCTGATGCCAACTTCACTTCTATACCAATTTTATTAGTCTCAAGCAGAAAGTCAACACGTGGATTGACCGTTGAATGTTGCTCTGTGTGAGACTCTGTTCTAACATCATCGAAGTTGATTTTGAGTAACGCTTGGAGTATGTATTGGACATCATATTCATCCTTAACAAGTAGCGGCTCCCGGTCTCTCTGTCGTTCATCCAGCTGTCGAACTACAGCACCAAATCTATCGAAAATTCTCTCAACATATGAAATAGCATCATCTTCGGGAGATGCTAATTTAGATGCATCAGATAAAATTTCGTTAGGAAATCTTAATTGAAAGAAATCGAAAAGAGTCTTATTGAAAAGGTCTGCATTTGAAATGTTTTTAGGACCATATTCTAATTCGTCAGCGCTTGGTATCCAAACACTTCCATGTCCGCCATCCTCTGGAAAATCGAATGATATGCCTTCTTCAGCAATAGAAAAACGGATCTCATCAAACGAGCTTTCAGATTTTCCCTCTACAACTTTCGATGAGGTGTTACTAAATCCTCTCCCGGTATTTTGAGTATAACTGATTCGCTCGTATTCGCCTTCTACGTCATCAAATTCTTCGAAAATTGCTGCCTTGCTCTCTGACTGAATCCACGTATTTGTTCGCTCCCTGATAGTGCTTAGTGTCTTCACATTAACATCACCAAGATCTAAAATTTCTTTTGATGTAATCTGTACTTCATTGTTCTGAATTTCACCGGTTTCTTTTGTTATCCGAATTTGAATTTTATCGTTATCTTTTATTAGAATTAACGTAGCTACTATCGACTCATCGTCTTCAGGATATTCTTTGTGGGAAATAGTACTGAATGTCTGTCTCATGGATTGTATCTATTTGCTCAGGTAAGTAAGAGTATCTCAAGGAAATTAAGTCACCAATTAGTGTCACAATACGCTGTTTATATGCTCTATATTTTGTATGCTAACTGATGGCAATATCTGCATATTGTATGTTGTTTTACCAGATCAGCTAAGAGCCACGAAAACAAAACCAGCGACAGCTACCCACCCAGATACAGCTTCAAGACCTCGGGGTTGTCGACCAGCCCGCTGGCCTCGTCCGTGTAGGGAGTAGCGCCGGTTGATCATTCAGTGCGAGCCGTACTTACAAGATAGATTCCGACCGCCAATAACACACCACCAGCGACGAATTCTGGACCCACAGACTCACCGAGTAGCAGCGCCCCAAGCGCAGCGCCGACGACGGGCTGGGCAAAGAAGTAGACCGCAACCGTTCCGGCATCGAGTTCTTCGAGTCCCTTGTACCAGCAGTACCACGCGACAGCCGTGCTCAACACGCCGAGATAGACGACTGCGGCCACAACTGAGAGTGTGACTGGGATCGTCGACAGCGCGACATCGGAGACGGCCAGTTCAATCGGCACGAGGAGTCCGATCAGTGGCACAGCCAGCACCGTCGAGTAGGTTGCCGTTTCGAGCGCCGAATACCGCCGAATCAGTGGCTTACCCCAGACGGTGTAGGCGGCCCAGCCGGCACTCGCGACCACGAGCAAAAGGACACCAAAGAGGCTCCCGAGACCAATCGACGCCAGTTCGTATTGGCCAGCGAGAACGAGCCCAGTTCCACAGACCGCAAGCCCCATGCCGGCGATATTCCGCCGCGTGAGGGCCTCGTCGAGAATTATGACCCCAAACACGAGCGTGAAAATCGGTGTCAGGACGGTGATGAGGGCCCCTTCGCTTGCAGTGGTCAGATCCGTCCCGATGAACTGCGTCACCATCGTTACAGCGACCCAGACACCGAGAAACCCGAATCCGGTCCAATCCTGACGCGAAAATTCTCGTGACGGGTAGACGACTCGAACCACGCCGAGAAGCGTTGCCGCACCGAGCGCGACGCGGAGAAACGCGAGCGTCACTGGTGGTATCGCGTCGAATCCCCACTTGCTGACGATGTACATCCCGCCCCAGAGCACGGCTGCTAGGAGCGGTGCCAGTGCAACAGGTGACTGTCGACTCATGAATCAAAAACGTAGCGTCGACGCCTACCCACCGAGATACAGCTTCGAGACTTCGGGGTTGTCGAGCAGACCACTGGCGTCATCCGCGTAGGCGACTGTCCCCTGATCCAGGACGTAGCCACGGTCGGAGATGTTCAGCCCCTTCGTGGCGTTCTGTTCGACCATGAGAATCGAGGTGTCCATCTCGTTGACTGCCTGCACGTCCGCAAATACGTCATCAGCCGTGTTCGGTGCAAGTCCGGCCGATGGCTCGTCGATCAAGAGTACATCCGGCTCCATTACGAGTGCGCGGGCAAAGGCCAACACTTGGCGCTGGCCGCCCGAGAGCGTCTTGGCCTTGGCCGACCGCTTCTCGTCGAGCAGCGGGAACCGCTCGTAGAGTTCGTCGATCACCTCACCCAGACGGTCGTCGGTGCGAGCGACGCCACCCATACGGAGGTTCTCGTCGATGTTCAGCGAGCCAAACACGTTGTCGGTCTGTGGCACGAAGCCGATCCCCTCGCGGACGATCTCCTCGGGTGCCATCCCACCGATGTTTTGGCCGTGGTACTGGACGGTGCCCTCCCACGGCGTCAGCATCCCGAAGGCGGTTTTGAGGACGGTCGACTTCCCGGCCCCGTTCGGACCGACCAGACAGACGATCTCGCCCCGGTTGAGTTGGAGTGTAAGATCATCGAGCACCTGCGCTTCGCCGTAGCCGCTGTCGACGTGGTCCAACGCAAGGACGGGGTCGCTCATGTGCCACCTCCGAGATACGCCTCGATAACACGGTCGTTACTCTGGACCTCGTCTGGCTTGCCCTCCATCAGAACGCTGCCCTGATTGAGCACGACCACCGGGTCCGCGAGGCTCATCACGAACTCCATGTCGTGTTCGATCAGGAGGAACGTCGTCCCCTGCTCGTTGAGTCGACGGATCTGCTCGGCCAGCGTGTTTCTGAGCGTCGGATTGACACCCGCGACCGGCTCGTCGAGCAGCAGAATCTCGGGTTCGGCAAGCATCGCACGCGCCAGCTCGACGAGTTTCATCTGGCCACCCGAAATGTCGGTCGCGGGCTGGGTGGCGAGATGGTCGATCTCGAACTCTTCGAGGATCCGTTGGGCGTCAGCCAGATTTGCTGATTCGGCTTCGTTGACGGTGGCCGGATCGGTAAACAGCGTGAGAAACGACTCACCGGGCTGGTTTCGTGGTCCGATGAGCATCGCTTCGCGGACGGTCATCCCCTCCAGTTTTCGGGGCGTCTGGAACGTCCGAATCAGGCCCTGTTCGGCCACCTCGTAGGGTTCCCTGTTGGTCACGTCGGTTCCGTTGACCGTGACAGTGCCACCATCCGACTCGTAGAACCCCGAAATGAGGTTGAAGATCGTCGACTTCCCAGCCCCGTTCGGGCCGATCAGTCCGGTGATCGTGCCGCGTTCGACCTCGAAGGTCGCGTGGTCGGTGGCAACGAGGCCACCGAAGGATTTCTGTAGATCCTCGACTTCGAGGACGATTTCCGGTTCGTCGGCCTGCTCAGTGGTCGACTCGTCAGTGGTCGATCCGTCGGCTGTCGACTCGTCGACCGTCGACTGTTCGGCTGGAGATACGTCGGCTGTAGTGTCAGTATCACTCATTGGAGTCACCGCCAGTCTGCTGATTCGTGTGGCGCTCTGGTTTCGTCTCCGAACCCGCGATGGCATCCGGCCAGATGAGTTCTCGCTGCGGTGGCAAGATCCCCTGCGGGCGGAACTTCATGACGAGGACGATCAACACGCCGATCATGAGCAATCGGAGCGGCGCGGTATCGAACGGAATCCACGCGAATTCGTTGAGGAAGCGCGTTCCTTCCCGGATCGTCACCACGACGATCCCGCCGAACAGCGCCCCGCGGTTCGAGCCGCTGCCGCCGAGGATGACCGCAACCCAGACATAAAAGGTCGTAATGGGGTTGAGGTCGCCGGGGCTCACGAAGAGGTTGAGATGCGCGTAAAAGACGCCTGCCAGCGCCATGATGACGCTGCCGAGGACGAACGACTGCATCTTGAACGAGTAGGTGTTTTTCCCAAGCGCTCTGGCGAGATCCTCGTCGGACCGGATCGTTCGCAGCACACGGCCCCACGGAGAGCGGTGGGCCCGGCGCAAGACGAGGTAGCTGGCCCCCACGAAGATCGTCGCAAGGGAGATGTTGAGCAGCATCTGGTAGAACGGAGAATCGAGCACGATCAGCGACCCCGACAGAATGACGACATCGAGTCCCGGTATGATACCGAAGAGCCCCGGAATACTGAATCCGATTCTCGGAACCGCGATCTCGATCACCGGCATCGCCTCGGGGAACGTCGACAGAATCGGCCAGTTCTCGAAGAACCGTGGGATGCCACGCACACCGCCACTGCCGTTGGTCCACTGGCGCTCGTTGAGCACCAAGAGACGAACGACCTCGGCCAGTCCCAGCGACGCAATCGCGAGGTAGTCGGCCCGCAGTCGGAGTGTCGGTATACCGATCAACACCGCCATCACGGCTGCAACCGACAGGGCGACCACGAGCCCCAAGATCGGATCGAAGCCGCCGAGGATCGGCGACGAATCCGACGTCATCAGCGCAGCCCCGTAGGCACCGATGCCGAAGAAGGCGGCCACGCTGAAATTGATCAGGCCGCTAAAGCCCCACTGGGAGTTGAGTCCCAGCGACATGAGGGCGTACATCCCGGCCAGCCCGACGAGGAACAGGAAGTACGTCGGGTTGAGACCGCCAGTGACGAGGCCAACGAGCAGGACAGCCGCGAACAGGGCGATACTCCCGGAGACGCCCTGCTCGGCTCGCGTGAGATCGCTCCAGTAGTCGACCGCATCTTCACGGAGCGACATCAGGTCGCCTCCCCTGCGATACCGGTTGGACGCACGAGCAGGACGACCACCATGATCACGAAGGCGATGGCGTTCGCGTACTCGATACCAATCGGGATACCGACCATTTCCAGAACTGGCGTGAGTTGACTAATCATACCTATCAAAAAGCCGCCGAGCATCGCCCCGTAGATCGAGCCGATGCCGCCGAGGATGACTGCCGCGAAGATCAGCAACAGCAAATTGAACCCCATTCGCGGTGCGAGCTGGTTGAACAGCCCGAGGAAGACCCCACCAGCGCCGGCGAGTCCGGCCCCGATCACCCACGTCACGAGCGTGATGCGTTTGGTTCGAATGCCGCTGATACGGGCGAGATCCGGGTTGTCGGCCATCGCGCGCATTTTTCGCCCCAAATCAGTGTACTGCAACAGGACGTGGAGTCCACCGACGAGGATGGCCGCCGAAATCACGATGGCGACATCGTGTTGGGTGACCCGAATCCCGTACGGAACCAGCCACTCTATCGGTCGAAGCGCCACGATATCGAACCGCGTAAAGTCGGCTCCGAAGCCGATCTGGATAACGCTGCGATAGATGAACGCAATGCCAATCGACGTAATGAGGAGGCCAATCGAGCCGATATCGAGGGACTCGTAGACGACCTTCTCAGTAACGACGGCGACGACCGCTGCCATTGCGGCTCCGACGAGCAGCGCTACAAAAAAGCCGTACGGGAGTCCTAACACCGAGCCACCGAGTCCGCCAACCGCGCCGAACGTCACCAGTGCCGAGTACGCCCCGACCGTCATCGTATCGCCGTGTGCGAAGTTCGCGAAGTTCGCAATGCTGTAGATCAACGACAGCCCGATACTCCCGAGGACGAGGATGCTGCTGAAGATCAGCCCGTTTGCGACGAGTTCGAGGACGGACATTATTTGACTACCCCTCGATGAAGCCAGCGTCGACGTATTCGTGGTCTTCGACGGTCACGATCTGGAGGAAGCCAACCGGATCGCCGTTCTCGTCGAAGTCGATGGGGCCACTGACGCCCTGGTAGTCGACATCCGAGGCGCTACCACCCTCGGCAAGGATCGCGTGGGCGTCTTCGTAGGTCGACACCTGCTCGCCCGACGGTCGTGACACCTCTCGAACCGTCTCTTGGAGTGCCGACCCACTGAAATCGTCGGCCGCCTGGATCGCCAGTGCGGCGTTGATCACGCAGTCGTAGGCGTAGGCCGACCAGGAGGTCGGCTCCTCGCCGTACTCCTCTTCGAACGCTGTTGCGAATTCCTGGTAGTTCTCCTGCTCGATCGGTGCGGAGGGCAGCGTGATCTTCATCGCCCTCCATGCTCCCTTCCGGCGTTCCTTCGAGCACACCGCTGCCCTGGGCGGAGTCGGCACCGTAGAACTGGGCTTCGTAGCCGCTCGAAAAGGCTTCGTTGACCATCGTGGTGAACTCCGCCTGGTAGGTGATAAACAGCCACGCATCCGCTCCCGAGTTGTTCATCTCCGACATCACGCTTGAATAGGAGGACTGTTCTTGATCGTGGGCGCTGTTGTAGGCGACCTCGCCGTCCCACGCGTCGACAAACGCGTCGGTCAGGCTCTGTCCGAACTCGTTGTTGACGTAGGTGACCGCCACGCTGTCGTAGCCGTCATCCGCAATAATATTCGCCAATGCGAGCGACTGTGCTCGCCCAGTTGGCGACATCCGGAGCAGTCCGGGGAAATCTGTGAGGCCCAATCCGGTCGAGTTCTGACTCAGTTGGACGACATCGGTCTCCTGGATCACACTTTCGTAGATCGCAACCGAGACACCGGAGCCAACTGCGCCGATGAGAAACGGCACGGAGTCTTGGTTGACGAGCTTCTGGGCTGCCGGAGATGCCGCCCTGATTTTCGCTGCCCGAGTCCTCGACAATAATATCGAGCTCTTGGTCGTTGATTCCCAGTTCGTTCACACGCCCAAGGGCGAGGTCTTTGCCGCGCTGATTGCGCTCACCGAACGCCGACAGCGAGCCAGTCAGTGAGTCGACCATCCCGATGGAGTAGGCCCCCTCGCCACTGTCGCCGCCGTCGCCACCATCTCCACCGTCGCCGCCGTCGCCGCCGTCGCCGCCATCATCTGATGTGCTGATACAGCCTGCAAACGCCGTGATGCCAGCCACACCAGAGGCTTTGATGAGATTTCGCCGATTTAGGTTCCGTTTGATATCATCTACCATGGTATTTCTGAATAGTACTATCTGTATCAACAGTCACCCTCCCATGGTCGGTCGGCTGCTGAGAGTTGTTCGTTTCAGACATCAAATGTCAGTATAGTATGGTAGGGTCGGTATTGAGGCCTGATAGCTACAATAGACCATTCATGATCCCACCGATTGCCAACAATTTCGTTGCCGGAGAGGATCCGTCGACGGCCATCGAGCACGTCACATCGTGCAACAGCGATGGCGTCGACGGCATTCTCAACCTGTTGGGCGAACATTACAGCAAGCGGCCACCGGCTGACGCCGATACGCAGGCCTACATCGACCTCATTGCCGCGCTTGCTGCGGCCGACGTTGGGGGCTGTGTCTCGGTCAAACCCTCACAGATCGGCCTCGATGTCGGTGTCGACGTCTTCGAGGAGAACCTCGCGTCGATTGTCGAAGCTGGCCAACAACACGACCGGTTCGTCTGGATCGATATGGAAGACCACACGACGACCGACGTGACACTCGATGCCTTCGAGACTCACGCCATCGGGACTGACGGCGATGTCGGGCTCTGCGTCCAGGCGAATCTCAAGCGCACGCGTGAGGATATCGAACGGCTTGCGGAACTGCCGGGGAAAATCCGCTTTGTCAAGGGGGCCTACGATGAGCCCGCCGAGATCGCACACAAAAGCAAGGAGGCAGTAAACACGGCCTACAAGGAGCTCCTCGAGTTCGCGTTCCGAGAGTTCGACGATGGGATCGCAGTCGGCAGTCACGATCCAGCCATGATCGACCATGCGGCCGAGCTCCATGCGGAGTACGGCACCGACTACGAGGTCCAGATGCTGATGGGGGTCCGAGAGTCGGCCCAGCGCGAGCTCGCGGCCGCCGGGGTGTCGACCTACCAGTACATNCCGTACGGNGACAAATGGATGTCGTACTTCTACCGTCGACTCCGCGAACGGAAGGAAAACGCGTTGTTCGCATTCAGAGCTATCGTCGGCAAGTAACTCAGTTCGTCTCCTGTGGATTGAGCAGTTTCGCCTCGGCTTTGCGGAGGTGTTCTAACAGTGTGGTTTTCGAGACGCCGCTCAACTCAGCAAGCTCCCGGGTCGACGTGCCGCGAGGCCACTCGTAATACCCCTCCTTCCGTGCGAGGTCGAACACCTCTCGCTGGGTGGGTGTGAGCGAATCGAGTCGACGCTGGCGCTCAGGCTGGCGAATATCTCCGGCCGCAGTAATCCGCTTGACTTCGATATCAGCACCGGCATCCTCCCGAACACCGTCGAGCGAGGGCTCGATACTGGGACGGTTGCCGGCGAAACACACCTCCCACACTTCCCGTCCGTTTTCGATACGGACTGGGGCACTGTGGACAAAGCCGTGTTCTAACAGCACGGGACAGACCATATCTCCGGGTTTGTATTCGAGGAAAAACTCTCGGACCACGTTGCCCGGCGCGGCGTGTCCGGCTCCAAACCGTTCCTGGAGTTCCAGCAGTTCACCGCTGTGTGGTGAAGCGTCGATCTGGTCAAGCAACGCTTCGACCTCGTCGACAGTGTCACCAAACGCAGTAAAAAGTCCGTTAACTGACGCTGAACGCATATCTGTCGTGGGTGTGTTGTAGATTGCATGGGCCAACACACCTCCTGAAACTTCGGTTGTTGCATCAATCGCCCAGCAGTTCGGGTGCCACAGATCGAGTGTGAGTCGTGTCCCTGCCCGGGAATCCGTCTGGCTCATTAGTGTGGGTTACGTTACCAAGAGGTATAATTTCTGTTGTTCTGTTGTTTGATTCTTACTTTATTTTGTTCTGTCATTTTTTCTTACCAACATTAGATGGCTCACGACACAATCGATTTCTGTGCTCGACACCGAGCCCACTCGTGGTCGACGTACACGATCAGTTGCGGCAGACGGAGCTGGAACCCCTTGTCGAGAGCTACGGTGAGTTGACCCTTGAGCCAGCCGAGGACCTGTTCGAACGACTGGTCATCTCGATTGTCAACCAACTCATTTCGACTGAAGCCGCCCGAACGATTCGCAAACGCCTGTTTGCCGCGGTCGACATCACGCCGGAAGGAATCTTGGCCGCCGAGGAGTCGACGCTCCGCGAGGCTGGGCTCTCACCACAAAAAGTCGAGTACGTGCGGGCGGTCGCTACGTGGTTCCTAGCAGAGGAGGTCACTACCGACCAGTTTGCTGGCCAAAGCGATAGCGCCGTTATCGAGACGCTCACCGAGATCTCGGGCATCGGTGTGTGGACCGCAAAAATGACGCTCATCTTCGGACTGGGCCGTCCCGATGTCTTTCCCGTCGAGGATTTGGCGGTTCGCCGCGGGATGACCGCTCTGTTCAGCGATGAGTCCCGACCCGAAATGCGAGCGCGTGCCGAGGATTGGGCTCCGTATCGCTCGACTGCAACACTGTACATTTGGGAGTACTACGTCGACGAGAATTCGACTGTCGACAGCATCGTTAGCTAGGTATCTTAAAAAGAGCGTTGGGAGGACTGCTGGCGACCGCAGCTACTCAGGCGCGCTGACTATCAGTCGCCCGTTTTTCGATCTCACTCGTCAGCGCGGCGGCCTCGAAATCATGGTCAGGGCGGATTTTCACGAAACTCAGGAAATCCATCGCATCGAGCAACTCGTCGACCGAGTAGACCGCCAGCGCGGCGTCGACGGCCTCCCGCGCACCGATTAGCGGTTCAAGGGCGGCCAGTCCACAGGCTAGATCGTACCATCGAATCGAATTGTTGCCTTCGCTGTTGACGTTCGTCGCGTCGATAAAGAACAGTTCGGCGTCCAAAATGAGGACGTTCTCGGCCCGCAGGTCGCCGTGGGCCAACCCGGCGTCGTGGAGCGTTTTCAAGGCGTCGAACAAGTCGACTGCCAGTCCCAACTCGCTCTCCGGATCGAGTTCGTCCAGCGGTCTGAAATCGGGGAGATATTCGAGCACCACGACCCCGAAGCCGTCGACCTCGAACGCCTCGACCGGTTCGGGGGCGTTGATGCCGAGTTCGCGCATCTCGCGGGTCGCCTCCAGTTCGTGGCGGGCCATCTCGTAGGGTGTCTGGAAGGACTCAAAGAAACCCTCAGTCCCGGCTGAGAAGGCCCCGATATTCCGCCCGGTCGTGAACAGCGCATGGACCATCGTGTTCTGCTTGCTGATGACCTTCACGAACAGGTCCTCGTCGACGACCATCGGCGTCGACAGCCAGTTATCAGCCTCCAGAAACCGGACGCTGACCTCATCGCGGTCGTACCGCTCGGCAATGGTTTTGATGACAGTCTCCAGTTCGGGCCAGTCGATCCGGCCGCGGACCAGGCGGCGTAGACGCATTCGACCGTACGCACGACCGCGACGTATATAAACAACCACCCGATTGTTCAGTAATTATCATGNTTGTTCGGGATGTTTATCTGTCGGCTGATCCACTGTTCGGTATGGATTTCGAGCTATCCGCGGAAAATCAGGAGCGACGCGAGGAGGTTCGGGCGTTCTGTGAGGCGGAACTGGCCCCCATTGCCCAGAAAATCGAGGACGACCGACGGTTTCCGGCCGAGATCTTCGACGAACTCGGCGACCGTGGGCTGTTGGGCGTGCCGATCAGCGAAGCCTACGGGGGCCGAGGGGCTGGCCAGCAGGCCTACTCGCTGGTCGTCGAGGAGCTTGGCCGTGTCTCCGGCGGTACTGGCCTCTCGTATGCGGCCCACACCTCACTGGCCTCGAAACCGCTCGACGCCTTCGGCACGGAGGCCCAGAAAGAGCGCTGGCTCGAACCCCTTGCACGCGGCGAGTCGCTCGGCGCGTGGGCGCTCACCGAACCCGAAAGCGGTTCGGATGCCTCCAACCTCCAGACACAGGCCGTCAAAGACGGCGACGAGTGGGTGATAAACGGCACAAAGCAGTTTATTACGAACGCCAACGTCGCCGATTCGATCATTCTGAAGGCCGTCACTGATCCCGAGGCAGGTTACGACGGCATCTCGACGTTTATTCTCGATCCCCACGCAGACGACGGCTTCGAAATTACCAAGATTTGGGACAAGATGGGTCTCCACAGTTCGCCGACGTGCACGTTCACCCTCGACGACGTGCGGCTTCCCGAGGACCGACTGCTGGGTGAGACGGGCGAGGGCTGGACACAGACGCTCACAACGCTCGACGGGGGTCGAATCTCGATTGCAGCCCTGTCGACGGGGCTAGCACAGGGTGCCTACGAGGCCGCCAAAACGTACGCTGGCGAACGCGAGCAGTTCGACCAGCCGATAGCGGAGTTCGATGCCGTTCGGGATCTGATCGTCGAGATGTACCGCAAAACCGAACGTGCGCGACTGCTGACTCGGAAAGCCGCGTGGAAATACGACCGCGGGGAGTCGACGACGAATGCGGCCGCCTTGGCAAAGCTTGATGCCTCGGAAGCCGCCCGTGAGGTCGCCGAAAGCGCGATTCAGGTACTCGGCGGCCACGGCTATATGACCGAGTACGCTCCACAGCGGTTCTACCGGGATGCGAAGCTGATGGAGATCGGCGAGGGAACCAGTCAAATACAGCGACTGATAATTGGACGNGAATTATCGCTTTAAATTGTCTACAGTTCTCAAAAAGAATATTCGCAACCAATGCATTAATAACTGGAAAGTAAGATACAGTGAAGAGAGACCAGATTCATGTACTCGATGCTCCCGGTATTTCAACTCGCAGTACTGTCGGGACTTCTTTCGACGGTGCTTGCGGTCGTTTCCTACCGGGTGTGTGAGACTCAATCGAAGTTAGTGCAGTACTCGTTTGTTGGCGTTGCGATCTCCTGTGCGCTCTGGGCTTTCGGCTATTCGATCTATCTCATAGCGTCCCCTGCCGAAAGTTACAACGCACTGCGCTGGCTGTGGCTCGGGTTGATTCCCTACAGTACGCTGTGGTTCGTCTTCGTGGTTGCCTACACCGACCAGAAGTCCCTCCTGACACGACCGGTCCTCGGGCTCTTGGCTATCGAGCCCGTGGTCATGTTGGGAGCCGCACTGACGATGCCGGCCCACCGACTGTTCGTCAGCGGCGAGACGACCGGGATGGTCGGCAGCCAACTCGTCGTCCTCCCGACACTCGAACCGATCTTCGCCTTTCATCAAACCTATATGTTTCTGCTGGGGGTGTTGTCGATACTGTTCCTCATTCGCACCCTCGGCGACACCGACCCGGCCTACCATCCACAGCTGTTGGTGTTGGTGGCAGCCGGAGCCGTTCCACTGCTCGGCCCGGTCCAACAGCTGTTTAATTTTGAGCTGGCCGCAATCCACGGACCGCCGTTGGTGTTGAGCCTGTTTAGTACGCTCATTTTGCTCGGCAGTGCCCGCTACCGGCTGTTCGACATTCTACCGACCGCCCACGGCCGTGTGCTGTCGACGATGGAAGACGGCGTCGTGTTGGTCGACGACGAGGGCCGAATTCGCATCGCAAACACTGCTGCCCGTCGCCAACTCTTGTTGCCCGATCCGGTGATCGGTCTTGATGCGGCCTCGGTACTCCCCGGTGGCGAGCAGTTGCTCCAGTTCAGCAATCGAGATGATCTCCCAGACAGCGAGTCTCCGGCCGAGTCGGAGGCGGCTCAGCGGACCGATGGTGGCGAGGCCCAACTCCGGCCCCATCCATCCGGTGTCGAACTGTGTCTCGACGACGGGAGCCAGTTCATCGTCAGCACCGAACCGGTCCCAGCCGAACTCTCGGTCGAGGGCCAACTGCTGGTGTTCCGGGATGTCACGGCCCAACGCGAACAGGAGTTGGAGTTCCAGGCGGTAATCGAACACACGAGCGACATCGTGACGATTGTCGACCCGGACGGCCGGATTAGCTACGTGAGTCCGTCGGTCGAGCCGGAGTTGGCCTACACACAGCTCGAACTCGTCGGCCGGGACCTCAGTGAACTGTTCCACCCCGACGACATCGAGCCAATCGAAGCCGAAATGGAGGCGGTCGCCGACAGTGATCGGACGATCAACTCCCAGTACCGTGTGCAGACCGACGATGGCGACTGGCGGATGGTCGAAACCACCGTTCGCGGCAGTCACTCGACACCGGCAACCGACGGTGTCATTATCACGATCCGTGACATCACCGACCGCTATCAGAATCAACAGCGTCGACGGGTGATGAACCGCGTGCTCCGCCACGACCTCAGAAACGATATGAACGTCGTGGTCGGCCACGCCGAAATCCTTACCGAGACGCTCGATGCCAAGCGCGGTCGACATGCCGAGACCATCGAACAGAAGGCGAGCAATCTGGTACGCCTCGGCGAAAAAGTCCGGAAGATCGACCAGCGGCTCCATGGCCGTGATCAGGAACTCAAGCGGATCGATCTCTCGCGAATCGTCGAAGACGAGGTGCAGTCGATCCACGAAACGTATCCGGACACCGAGATTCGAACCCGGGTTGAGAACGCTTCGATCCTAGGTGATACGCTGATCCGGTCGGCGGTCACCAACCTCATCGAGAACGCAGTCGAACACAACGACAGCGAGACGCCGGAGGTCGACGTTGTCGTCACTCACTGTCCGGAGACCGACCGGGTCGAACTCACCGTCAGCGACAACGGCCCGGGGGTTCCCGAGGCCGAACAGCGAGTGATCACTGCTGGCATCGAGACACCGCTCGAACATATCAGCGGACTGGGGCTGTGGCTCGTCAAATGGATTGTCGAGGGGATGGACGGCGAGCTGGCCATCGAGAACACCGACCCCCGTGGTTCGGTCGTGACGCTGTCGTTCCCATCGCTTGCGGATGCCAACGCTGCGGCTGCCGACCGATCCGCGACCGCCAGCGCATCGAGGACCAGACCGATGGGTGGCGACAGCGTTGGCGCACCGATTCAGACGACGACGCGTAGCGACGAGTAAGGAGTCAAAGAGCCGGGGCTCGACAGTTCGACGTGCAGTAGAACGACAACGGAGTATTAGTTGATGTGACCTTCTTCGCGGAGCTGTTGGGCGTCTTGGCTGTCGTAACGCCACTCGACGTCGGCCTTCTCGTCTTGCCAGTCCCACGGCTCGATGAGCACGACATCGTCCTCGTTGATCCACGTTCGGAACCGCATTCGTCCCGGAATGCGGCCCATGCGTTCTTTCCCGTCGTTACACCGAAGTCGGACCCGGCCAGCGCCGAGCATGTCGGTGACGACTGCAAACATTTCGTCATCGTTTGGCATGCGGAGGTTCTTCCTCCCTGATTCTTCAGACACACACGTAGTACGCACCGCCAACAGTTAAAGAGTAGCATCCTGCGTCGGTCTCGCATGTCGACTCCCCACATAGCACAGTGCTGGCTGTCGATTCGGGCACCTCATCCATCCCGGAGTCGAACTGCTTTTACTGAGTGACTGATAGCCGACTGTATGTATCGGAAAGGCCATCTTGGCGTCTCGATGCTCGTGTTCGCGCCGATTGGCTACGCGCTCGTCGGGGTCGGCTCGCCCATCCTCGCAGCCATCACCGGCGGCGTGATGATTTGGTTCGCGATGTTGCCCGACGTCGACCATCGTCTCCCGTTGATCGAACACCGTGGCCCAACCCACTCGCTACTGTTCGCCGCTCTCATCGGTGGCATCGGCTGGGCTATCGGGTTGATTGCCGAGCGTGTTGTCGCGCTCAGTTTCGACCTCGGTCTCGGAGACGGGTTTGGACTGCCCGAAATCGGCTTTGCCATTGGCGCACTGACCGTTATCGCCCATCTGATCGGCGACACGCTGACTCCGGCGGGCGTGAACTATTTGTGGCCGCTGTCGAAGCGGACGTTCTCGGTCTCGCTGGCACGGGCCGACAACAGACTGGCCAACAGCGGACTGTTCGGCCTCGGTATTCTCGTGACCACTGGCTGGGTTGGCATGGCGCTCGGCGCTTTCTGATCGCGTCGACTGGAACACTACCGGGCGAAAATCTACTAGTAGCCTCAATGGAAGTGATATTTATTGCCTGATTGGTCCAGACCTACGGATATCAGGCAATCGAATGTACTACGCAGATACACCCGAAATCCCACTGCGATCCGTAGACCGAGGAAAGCGAATCGAGAAATCAATGTTCTCGGTATCACCGCGGAGGATTGGTTTCTTGCGCGACCCGTCGTCCTTGAACTCGATTACGCCAAGCGATTCAAGCTCACCGAGGTTGCGATGAACTTCCCGATAGTCGCGGTCGACAGTCTCAGCTAATTGGCGGATACTTGCTGGCTCCGCAGAGACAATTGCCTCAATAAGTTCAAGATTCGACGTACGCATGAGTCGGGCGATATCGTCGAACTCTTCGAAATTGATGATGAAGCGCGCGTCCTGGTCTACCGCACCGTCTGTGTCACCGGCTTCGGCTCGGCGCAACCGTTCACGCGCCGCTTGGCGATGCTGTTCTGCCTGCTGAAACGTGATTTTGAGCGTATTTTCGGTCATGGTTGGTCTTTGATTTCGTCGATGAATCGGTCACGGAGTTCCATCATCCCTGGAAACTCGATTTCGGTGACGCCGTCTGACGTATGGCACTCGTGTCGACCGACGGTTTCATTCTCGTTGTCGTAACGGAGGATGGTACCACGTCCGTCTGTGTAGCCGTAGTGGAACGCGTAGCGGTACCCACTTGGATACTGTGAGTCATTGGTCTTGATGATCTTCCGTCGGATGATACGGTTTTCAATACGATCCTCAACATCTTCGATGACCGAATGACTCATCAACACCCTATGGTATTGGTCCCATCATGATAAGGGTATGGGAAAGATACCATACCATGAGCACACGATCATGCCTATTGATCACGGTTCAGGACACGAACCAAGCTGAACTCGTTATTGGCTGTCTCAGTCACAGCGTCGACCGATTACTCTGAATGGTCAAGACAAGTAACGACGTAATGGGGAAACAACGAACTATCCACCAACTGGTAAGACACCCATGCAGGAGGCAGAGTCCGAGTCTGTCACCAGCATCTGCGCGAGTGGAGCGAGCGCGGTTCCCCTCGGTCTTTTTCATCGAAGTTTTTCGGCCTCTGGCGAACCCGAGGCGAAAAAAGTTCGGCAGTCGCAGTCTTGCATATCTGAGATTCATTGTCTCAGACACGCTAGCAGAAGCGACGATGTCTCGTTGAACCAGCGAGTGGATAAAGTGAGCCTAATAAGTTATAAATATAATTCTTATAATCTATCAAAATGTGCCCGGAACACTACCGGTCGACCAGATTCAACTGCCGCTGGACCCAACCGACAGCTATGCTCGACGACACCCGCTGTGAACTCTGTGATCGCCCGACCGATGGTGTCGTCTGTCGACGCTGTGGGACCGTCGTCTGCCGGATGCATTTCGATGGCCAGCTCCGGTTCTGTGCGGAGTGTGCCGAGCGAGCCAAGCCAACCGGCCGCCGTGGCGACACCTTTCTGCTTTGAAACATTGGGCTTTTGCTCGTCGCCCTCGACGGGTAGTGTATGGATGGTCCTCCTCTATGAGTAACCCAACACCACCATCGGATGACGCTGACAGCGTCTCGGTCGGCGACGACGTGAAAATCGGTGGGCCGCCGAGCGACGAGGCGTCGACCGATGACCGACACCGACTCAGGACGCTGGGTGTCGCCATGGGGTTGGGGTTCGGCGCGATCATCGTCTCGCTCGTGTTCCAGTATCCGATTGTCGTCCTCGGACCTCGCCTCGGACTACCGCTCCCAGAGTCGCCGCTGGCTCTGATCAGCCTCGAACTGTTCATCGGACAGGTCCTCGCAATGGGCGGACTGTCGGCGTTCTATCTCCACAAAACCGGGCGTGGACTCTCCTACGTCTCGATTCGTCGACCAACACTCGTCGAGTCGCTGCTCGTGATCGCCGCGCCGTTCGGCATTATTTTCGTCACCGTGATTATCACACAGCTGAGTTTGCTGGCCGGGGTCGAACCCTCACAGCACGCCCTCAGCGGGTTGACCGGGATCGAGCCGAGTTTCTACCTGTATTTGGTCCCGCTGATGATTCTCATCGTCGGTCCCTTCGAGGAGCTGTTATACCGCGGTGTCGTCCAGAGTCGACTCCGCGAATCGTTCGGCCCGGTGGGAGCAATCGTGCTGGCCAGCCTGATCTTTGCATCCATCCATCTCCCCGCCCACGGCTTCGGGTCGGCCGGCATCGCTTCGACGGCGGCCTCACTGACCGCACTGTTCGGCGGCTCGCTCGTCTTCGGCGGGATCTACGAGTGGACCGAGAATCTGACTGTCGTCGCACTCATTCACGGGGTTTACAATGGAATCCTGCTCACACTCCTCTATTTCGTCACCGTCTACGGTCCCGAACTCGAAGAGATGGCCGCAGACGCCGAGACGGCGCTCGTCCTTGCCGGGCTGTAGGCCCGATTCGCGACTGCCGCCGCTCAACCGTAGCGTTTTATTTTCGGCTCCCGTGGACCGTGTGTGGACGCACACCAGCCCGAACTCGAAAACCCGTTCGGCATGGACGAGCAGTGTACGAACTGTGACCTCTGTGAGTCCCGCGAGAACGTCGTCCACGGCTACGGCGACGTCGGCGGTGAGTTCCTCTTCCTCGCCGAACGACCACATGAGGGAGCCGACACGACCGGCATCCCATTTACCGGCGACGAACACGGCCAGCGGCTCCAGTGGATCCTCGGCGAACTCGGCTTCGTCCGCTCGGAGCCGGATGCCGACGAACCGGACATCCAGAACGCCTTTTGTACCTATCTGACGCGCTGTCGACACCCCGAGCGACCGCCGACCGATGGGGAGATCACGACCTGCGAGCCGTATCTGAACGCCGAAATCCGGATGATCAACCCCCAGATCATCGTCCCGATTGGCCAGCGGGTGCTCGAATCGCTGGCGATGGAGTACACGACCCGGAAACCCGACAGCTTCGATATCGACACCGAACACGCGACGACGATCCGCGGCCGTGGCTTTGAGTTGATCCCGATGCTCGAACTTGAGCGACAGACCGACGCCGACAGCGAGGCCTTCGTCGACCACGTCCTCGAAAACGTCTTCTCGCGGGATTACCGCCAGACGAAGGGTCGACAGAGCCGATAACTCCAATCGTACAGAGTCGGTAGCTCCGCGCCGTGTATCAGCGCGTTCAAGACGCCGCCGACCAACGGTCAAATATGACTGTGATCGCCGTTCTTGCGAAGCCACCGCGTGAGGGATTGGTCCTGCCGGAACTGGCCGACACAACGCCACTGAGTGAGGCCGCTGTCGCCGAACTGTACGAAGCGATGCTTCGGGATACCTTCTTGGCGGTCGACCGCTCGGGTGCCGACCTGCTGGTTAACTATCTCTCGACCGACGACCTTCCCGAGGAGCACCGGACCGACATCGACCCGGTCGCCGAACTGCGGTCGATTGCAGCCGACACGGTCGACGACGTCTCGACCGTCCGATTCGAGCCGCAGGTCGGCTCGACGGTTTCGGCGCGCGCGGGGAACACGCTCACCCACCTGATCGACAACGAGGAGGTCAACTCCGCGGCGGTCGTCTTCGGCACTGCGCCGCTGATGACCCGGCTGATCGTCGACTCGGCGGCGATGAAGCTCCGAACCAACGAGGTCGTCGTCGGCCCGGCGACCGAAGGCCGAGCCTACTACGCCGGATTTACCGAGACGGTCGACTTTGAGGATAGCTTCGAGGGGATCGAACTCCAGCGACTCACCAATCGGGCCACGGATGCTGATCTCGACACCGAGTTCCTCCAGATGAGTCCGCGTGTCGAGACTGGGCGTGATCTGCTGTCGCTGCTGCCGCTGCTTCGCTCTCGGTTTACCGCCGAACGAATCGTCCCCGAGTACACCGCCTCATTCGTTCACGACCGGGGGCTGGACGTAGCACCGAGCGACGATGGACCGGAACTCGTCGTCGACGAGGCGGAGTAGGGTCTCCTTACTCGTCACACTGACTGTTTTCACGACGTCGTCTCTGTTTGCAACCTGCTAACTAACAGTGTCTGACCAGTAGTTACTGGCTATGGCAGACCAGTCGACGACCGATGGGTCGGAGAAGTCGGTTGTTCCGTCGGCCGCGGCCGCCAGTGGCTACGGGGTGATGCTCACACTCATTGGGGCCGTGTTGCTAGCGTTGGCCTACTATGGGGTACGAGCACTTGACGCCGGTCGTGAGTTGGGCGAGGCGTTTCCCGAGCCAGTGTACGTGTTCGTCTTCGCGCTGTTGTTCGTGATCGAACTGTTCAACAGTCGACTGCTCGGGCTGTATGCGCTTGGGCGGGCTGTTGCGTTGACGGTCGTCTACGGGACGCTGTTCGTCTTTGCAGTCGAAGGTGGGATGTTCCTCTGGGAGAATCCCGACGTAGCGGTCGAGGGATATGTCGGGCTGACAGTGCTTGCTGGCGCGCTGGTGGTTTCGGCGCTGGTGTATGTGGGATATCTGACCGTGGTCGACAGTCTGGGCTGAGTTGCGTCGAACACGTCGACCAGAACCGTTTTGATGGTCGGTCGCCCAGATTTTGGCGAGGGTGGGATGGCAGAGTGGACTATTGCGCCTGCCTTGAAAGCAGGTGGCCTTCGGCCTCCAGGGTTCGAATCCCTGTCCCACCGCATTTTCGGGCGAACAACACTCGCGAGCACCTCGTGTGCTCGCCACCCGTGAGCCCGTAAATCGTGGTCGGGATTCGAGCAGCGAGCAGTGCGAGGTCGCTTGTGACCTCGATAGCGAACGGGTGCGAAGACCCGTGAGCAAATCTCTGATCTGTGAGTGAGTTCGAATCCCTGTCCCACCGCGAGCAACGTCCGCGAGCGGCTGCTGTTTTACTCGCTGATCAGCCGTTACGGTCGATCTTGGTCACCGTGAGAGAGACGGCCAGCAAGTAGCGCTACAGTTCGCCAGAGGAGCGTCACAGAGACGACCGCAGCCGCCAGCACGATGAACAGGACCCAGACGAAGATTCCGGCTGGGATGACCGAGAGGGAGCCATACAGCACTGCCAGAATGAGCCCGCTGCCGATCAACCCTCCGGCACCTCGCAATGCGGTTCGCTGTCGACGGTTGAAGCCAATCGGGTCGCTCCACCCAACCATCGTTGGAATGATGATACTGACTGTGGCGAGACCCAACGACAGGATGATGATCCCACTCCCGATGATCGCCACCAGTTCGCCGTCGCCGCCGGACGGTGGCGGCAGCTGTGCCAGTTTGAACACTGTGAGTGCCGTGACGATGACGCCACCACCAGCGAGAACGATACGAACACCGAGAACGACGGTTGTTCTGCTGGTATTCATTCCCATTCCCGTTCGATGAAGAACCTCAAAAGCTGTTTGGCAGCACGGCTTGGTAGGCTGTCGCTACCGTCACGAATAGTTCGGCAGGCAGTCGCTACCGCCGTACTACGGCGTCGACGATCCCGACTGTCTGTCCAACCCCAACCAATCCAAGCCCGACGAGTCCTGATCCAACGCCTGCCAGCGAGAGTGTATAAATAACCGCGCCAAGCCCGCTGAGCGCGGCACTACCCATATAAATGGTCGACGCGTCGGTGAGTTGTCGACCCGTGTAGGCCAACCCGGCGGCGGGCAGCAGCATCCAGCCGACGAGACTCGTCGTTAAGAGGGCCTCGGAGGCGGTCGACACGAGAAAACCCGCGATACCAGCGAGCGTGATACCGAGGCCGACGACCATCACCGCCCGCCAGCCAGCGAGCGCGCCGGTCGACATGTCGTTCCAGCCGGTCGCGAGGAAGAACGTAATAAAGGCCGCCATCACGAGATGGGCGATGAAGATCGACCGCGAACTAACGATGTCGACCTGTGCGCCCATGACAAAAAGCCACGCCGACGGGACGAGTAGTCCGGGACCGCTCTCACGGAGCAACTGTAGCATAATATAGCGTTTGTATCTGGGTTATAAAGAATATCCGTCGACAACCTCTCCGACCGACCCGGTTGTGCAGCACCGAAACACGCCAACCGCCTGCTTTTCCCTCCGAGTACACAACAACAGCCGATGAGTACCTCACAATCCGAACCGATCACGGTGTACTCGGACTACGTCTGTCCGTTCTGTTATCTCGGCCGCGAGTCGCTGTCGCGGTATCAGGAGCGCAGAGATGAGGAGTTAGCAATCAACTGGCAGCCGTTCGATCTCCGGCGCGGCAAGCGCAACCCCGATGGAACCATCGACCACTCGGTCGACGACGGCAAGGACGACGACTACTACGCACAGGCCAAAGAGTCCGTCCGCCGCTTGCAGGAAAAATACGACGTCGACATGACACTCGAACTCGCGACCGACGTCGACTCGTTTAACGCCCAGATTGCCTCCTACTACGTCGCCGAACACTACCCCTACGAGACGTGGCTCGATTTCGATGTCGCCATCTTCGAGGCGCTCTGGGAGGCGGGCAGAGATATCGGTGACGAGGACGTGCTGGCCGACCTCGCCGAAGCTGTGGGCGTCGACCCCGAGGAGATTCGGGACGCACTCGACGACGAGACGCTTCGGGAGCAGATCGAAGCCGAGTGGTCGACCGCCCAACAGCAGGGCGTTACCGGCGTCCCGACGTTCGCCTACGAGGGCTATTCGGCCCGCGGTGCGGTCCCACCCGAACAGCTCCAGCGATTGGTCGAAGGCGTCAACTAAGCCGCGAGAGGGCGATGTTTCTTTGACTGTTCGGCTCGTTATCATACCAAATGGCACACCGACCGGAGACGCTGGCAGACGTGAGTGATGTCGACTGCTCAGGCACACACGCGCTCGTCACGGGGTCGACGAGCGGTATCGGCCGCGAGACGGCACTGGCACTCGGTCGACTCGGCGCGGACGTGATGGTCCATGGCCGCGACGAGGCGGCCGGACAGGCGGTCGTCGACGAACTCACCGAGATGGGCCGAGAGGCGACGTTCACGAAGGCTGATTTCGCCAGCGTCGACGAAGTAAGAGAGCTTGCGGCGGCGGTCCGAGAATGGACCGACGAACTGGATTTCCTCCTCAACAACGCCGGTGGCCTCTTTCGAGACGGTCGACTCACTGATCTCGGCGTTGAGTACACGTTCCACATCAACCATCTCTCGCCGTATCTGCTGACTGCCGAACTCTTGGCAACACTCGCCGATGACGCCCGCATCATCACCACCGCCTCGGGTGCCCATCGCGGCGTAAGCCTTGATTTCGAGGCGATGCGGTCGGTCGACTCCTACTCCGGATTCAAGGCCTACCAACGCTCCAAACTCGCCAACGTCCTGTTTTCGACCGAGTTAGCGCGTCGACTCGAACAGACTGACAGATCAATTACGTCCAACTCGTTCCATCCGGGTGCGATTCCCGGCAGTGGTTTCTCGCGGTTTTTGCCCGGCCCGCTGCCTAAACTGTTCGCCGCGTTGGATCGACTGCCGATGACCACCACCGTTGCCGAGGGTGCTGCAACGGCGGTGTATCTGGCGGCTTCCCCCGACGTCGACAGCGTGTCGGGCCAGTATTTCGCCGACTCTGAGCAAAAACAGCCCTCGAAGGCGGCCCGCGACCGGACGACCCAGCGTCGACTCTGGGAACTGAGTGCTGAACTGTTGGATATCGATGAACCACTTGCCGAATGAGGGGTGTGAGCCTATCGATCTCGCGGCTTGTCTATCGAGACGTTCAACAACGCTGAAGATGGTTCGGGGATAGATTAGCCCATGATCGGGCAACTACTAGATTCTCTCAGAGAGCCGGCCCACACCGGCTCCCGCCGCTGTTGGCCGTGTACGGCNCTCAACGGTGTCTTAGTCGGGATCGCTGCACTGTTGGTCGGCCGCCGGTGGCGGTCGCTCGCCGGAGTGGTCGTTCTCGGAGTAGGGGGGCTCCTCATCGCCCTTCGTGGCTACGTCGTTCCGTACACACCCACAGTTGCGCCACGGATCGTCGACCGACTTCCCGTCGATATCGGCTTCGGTCATTCCCAGTCAACAGANCCCTCCGAGTCGCTTGCGGCAGCCGACGATCCCGAAGCGTTACTCGGNACGTTGCTCGCTGCGGGGGTTCTCGTGGGCGATCAACAGCTGTATCTCGACGAGGAGTTCGCCGACACGTGGCAACGAGAGATGGCCGCCCTTCGAGACAGGACGGACAGTGAGATCGCCGCTGGGGCCGCCGAGGCTGTCCCCTTCGACGCAGAGCCGACGGTTTCGGGCGAGCGGTTGCTCGTCGCAGGACGGCGAGACGCGTGGCTCAGCCGCCCGGTTGCCATCGCCGAGACCGCGGGAATCGAAGCCCTCGTCTCAACCGGCCTCGACCGCGAGACTGCGACGAGCGCCGTCGAACCGTTGCGGATGTTCCTGCCGGTCTGTCCGGACTGTGGGGGAACTGTCGGTGAGTCGACGATCCGAAACTGCTGTGGCGGGACCAAGGGAGTGTACGACCAACCTGACCGTGAGGTGATCGCCTGTTCGGACTGTGGGTCGNTCCTCTACGAACTCCACCCCCTCGACGAATCCTCGGGGTGAACCGCCCGGCGATTATCTACGGCTCACACAGCCCGGCGACTATCTACGGCTCACACNGNCCGGACGATATCGATCAGTCGACCGACCGACTTTATTGGCAGGCTATCTGACCCCTACGTATGAGTCTTGAAACGGGCGACAGCGTCACAATCGAGTACGTCGGACGATTCGAGGACGGCAGCGTGTTNGACACCTCTCGCTACGAAGTCGCCGAGGAACACGGGCTTGTTGAGGCACAGGAAAACGAGGAAGACGACTACGGGCCACTGTCGTTTACNGTCGGCGAGGGTGACGTCATCGAGGGACTCGATGAGGCAGTCGTCGGGATGACCGAGGGCGACGAGGATTCGGTTACGATCCCGCCCGAAAAGGGGTACGGCGAGTTCAACTCCGACTGGGTCCGGGAGTACGACCCCCAGACGTTCGAGGGGATGGTCGGCAATCCCCCCGAGGTCGGCATGCACGTCCACGCCGAAAACGGCCTGCACGGCGACGTGACCGCGGTTCGAGAGGAGTTCGTCGAGGTCGACTTCAATCACGAACTCGCGGATACGACGCTCGTCTTCGATATCGAAATCGTTGGCGTCTGGTAGGCTGTTCTGACTCCACCTGCACAGCAGTGACTAACGAGTGAACACGGCAAAACAGCGCGAAAAAATGACGGCTTAAACGCGGCCGACGTTTTCGACGGAGATACTTTCGACGCCCTCGACTTCGCCGAAGGCCTCTTCGACGACTTCGGTGCCACCGGCACCGTCGGCGACGATCACCGTCGGCAGCAGGGCGACGAGGCCGAAGGCGACGTCGTCACGCTCNAAGCCGTTGATCTGTGCGCCCTCGGGGAGGGAGGCTTCGAGTTTCTCTTGGAGCTCGTCGAGGTCGATGTCCGGACTCTGCGGCATGACCTTGATTTTGGCGGCGACTTTCCCCATCTATGGCCCCCGGAACCCACAGTCGGGACACTCATAGAGGTTGCTCTGCTTGCGGCATTTGGCACAGCGGTGGATATCGGCACCGCAGTCCGGACAGCTAAACGAGGCAGCGTTCGTTCCTGAGACGTTGATGCCACAGGAAACACACTGGCGCTCGGAATCTTGTGCGGATTCGCTCATACTCCTACTCACCGGAGCGCGGCTTTTAACGATTGTCTTTCAGCCGCCATCCCGCAGCTGTTCTTCGCTCGACGCGGAAACGGTTTCCCGCTGTCGACCCAAGGGATAGCTATGCCAGACGAGAGTGCTGACCGGGAGGCCGATCCCACAGCGGCAGGCACCGACGATCCCGGCGTGATTCGCTCGATTGCGGTCACCGTCGACGATGTCGTCACCGCACTGGAGGCCAACCGGAGCGCCGACCGCAGCGCAGTGCTCCGGGTCACGNCGCCGTTCGCCGGTCGGATGCGGGCCCGGATTCACGTCGCCGGTGGTGAGGGGTCCTACGAGGGAGACGCCGAGGCGATCCACATCGATCCCGAGTCGCTCGTCGTCGACGTCCCGGAGTATCCAACTGCCGATGAGACGGCTGGAGACGAGGCCGACCTCAAGGCGCGTCGACACCGACACACCGAGCGTGTCGAACAGTGGCGCGAGACCGTCAGCGAGCGGCTCGGCGACGAGGTGACGCTTGCGACCGCCTCCGGATCGGTCGACGTGCGAGTGGTCGCACTCGGCTAACCCACGCGCTATCGACAGAGAGCAGTCGCTCAGGGTGGCGAAAAATGGAGGAAGGGTAGTCTGTTAGACGCGTTGGAGGTTTTTGGCGCGGGGGCCTTTCTCCGCTTCGACGATGTCGAACTCGACGTCCTCACCCTCTTCGAGGTCAGGGCCGCCGACGTCTTCCATGTGGAAGAACACGTCGTCATCCGCGTCGTCCGTTTCGATGAATCCGTAACCGCCTGTGTCGTTAAAGAACGCAATCGTACCTTTTGCCATTCGCAATTACTCCATGCAAGAGAACAACTCTCACACACATATGTCTATGGGTTACATATCAGACATACCTTCCCCGTCGACGAGTGTGTCACTCCGGGAGTAACAACGACGGCTGCAGGATGCTTCGGGGGGTGAGCGGCGTTAGCGGAAGCCCATCGCTTCGATCTGTTCTTGGTAGCGGTTCCGGATAGTGACCTCCGTGACTTGGGCAACGTCGGCAACCTCGCGTTGGGTCTTCTTCTCGTTGCACAGCAGGGAGGCCGCATAAATTGCGGCGGCAGCAAAGCCAGTTGGCGATTTCCCCGAGAGCAGGCCCTGTTCGGCCGAGACGTCGATGATCTCGGTGGCTTTGGCCTGTACTTCCTCCGAGAGTTCGAGCGAGGAAGCGAACCGCGGTACGAACTGTTTGGGGTCGACCGGCCGGAGTTCGAGCCCCAACTCTTGGGAAATGTAGCGATACGTTCGACCGATCTCCTTTTGGGGGACTCGGGAGACCTCCGCGACCTCGTCGAGGGAGCGTGGAATGCCCTCCTGTCGACAGGCCGCGTACAGCGCGGCGGTCGCAACGCCCTCAATGGAGCGACCGCGAATGAGGTCCTCGTTGAGCGCCCGTCGATAGATGACCGACGCGACCTCCCGTACCGACCGCGGGACGCCGAGTGCGGAGGCCATTCGGTCGATCTCACTGAGTGCGAACTGCAGGTTACGCTCGCCCGCATCCTTTGTTCGGATTCGCTCCTGCCATTTGCGGAGCCGGTGCATCTGGCTCCGCTTTTCCGAGGACAGCGACCGCCCGTAGGCGTCTTTGTCCTTCCAGTCGATGGTCGTCGTCAGCCCACGGTCGTGCATCGTCTCGGTGATCGGCGCNCCGACGCGTGATTTGCTCTGTCGTTCGGAGTGATTGAACGCCCGCCACTCCGGGCCGCGGTCGATCTGCTGCTCGTCAAGCACCAACCCACAGTCATCACAGACCAACTCACCCTGATCGGCATCCGTGATGATCTCGTCTGAGCCGCACTCGGGACAGTTGAGGGTTTCGTCCGACTGCTGCTCCGATTCTCGCTCTTCTTGGCGCTGCCTGCTCGGACGTTCCATTATAAGGTTTGTGGTTCGGGTCTTATTTAAATGTTTGTGAAATAAAACGGACTTGTCGCATGCAATAAACGTCAGACAATGCGATATCGATGTCGGCAGATTCGCCTGAGACGGCCGATATCAGCACATAGAGNGACATTCGGTTGGTGGCCTGACTGACCGGAATGATGTCGTCTACTAAATGGATTGTTCGGTGGGAATATATGCTTTGAGTTACTGTTTCAGTGTGGTTATGATCGGTTGTACCACTGACTACTCCTGATGCAACACTTTTGAGTCGACGGGATGTAGGCTCCGTATGATCTCTCCGGAAGTCGAACCCAACTGTGACCGGCGCTGGTGGCCGGTCGGGAGCTGTTGAGATGGCGACCAAACGCGAACTCGAAGGCCAGTTGGCGGTGGTCGCTGGCTTCGAGAACCCGCGGGCGTCGCTCGAACAGTATCCCACCCCACCCGAACTCGCCGCTCATGTGATCCATCTGGCTGATCTCCACGGCGATATCGAGAACCGGACTGTCGTCGACCTCGGGGCAGGGACGGGNATGTTTAGCTTGGGTGCTGCACTNCGCGGTCCNGAGCGGGTGATCGCCCTCGAACTCGATGGGCCGCCGCTCCGGACGGCCGTCGAAAACAGAAAACGGGTCGGAACCACGACGCCGGTTCACTGGCTGCAGGCCGACGCCACCCAGCCGCCGCTCCGTCTCGACGAGCCGGTGACGGTCGTGATGAACCCGCCGTTCGGGGCCCAAAACGGACAGGCGGGTGCTGATCGGGCGTTTCTGAAAACCGCCGCCGAGATCGCTGCGGTCTCCTACTCGGTCCACAATGACGGGAGTCAGGAGTTCATCGAAGCGTTTGCGGCCGACAACGGCGGCGAGGTGACCCACGGGTTCGCCGCCGAGTTCGAGGTTCACAAGCAGTTNGACCANCACACAGAGGGTCGACGGGAGATCGAAACCGAAGTGTATCGGATCGAATGGAATCAGTAGCCCGTCGGTTCAGAATGCATGTGATAGACTACAAACGCCGAACTTTTTCCGCCTCGGGTTCGCCAGAGGCGAACCGCTTGGCGCAAAAACTTCGATGAAAAAGGCCGAGGGCTCGGCCTCTGGTCTCGCCCTCGGAGAACCGCGCTCGCTCCGCTCGCGCGGATGCTGGTGACANACTCGGACTCTAAGTATCGCAAATCACCGTCGAGTCATAAACCGCCGTACCTGTATGGTAGTATAAAATAGCCATTGCGAGCCGACTCGCCGTCTACTCTTTCTGTGCGATCCGCACAACCGTCCCACGATGGACCGCAAACAGCCGGTCGTCCCGATTGACGAACCGGATTNGGCCGACCATCACCGATTCATTTGGCGCAGGGATGGAGGCACTGTCGACCGTTGTCGACTCGTTGGACACGTTGAGGACGATTGGGTTGCCGGTGTCGCTGTCGTTGGTGGGTTCGCTCTCACCAGTCGCGTTCTGTGTCTCGTTGGTGTCTGTCGCGTTNCNAGTGGTCTCGACTGGTTCGATAGCTATGAGGAACGTCGACTCGGTGGCGTTGATCGAGAGCCGGTGGCCAGCGACGACCGGCTCGGCAGTGGCCGATCCCGAGGCAAAGACCGTCCGGCTCTCGTTGTCGTGACTGAGTGCGACCTGATAGGCCGTTTGGCCGCCGACGGCCTGCCAGCCGGTTCGGTCGACCCGAACGGTCTCGGCCCAGCCAATCCCGCCGATCCGGACGGTCGACTCGCCCTCGGCGGCAAGTTCGCCCGTCGAGGTGTCGGTCGACCAGATGTGGCGGTCGGTGTTGCGGACGATCACCCCCGAGGTGTTGAGTTGGGTCGTTTCGCCGCCGATGGCGGCCGGAATCACGCTCAGCTGGCCGTTGGGAACGTTTTCGGCGTAGGTGATCTCGTAGCCCTCGATCTCGATTGGCTCGCCCGGCAGGGCCGCGTCGTCGGCAATTGTGAGGTTGACCGGGACCGCAGGACCGACGACGGCGGCGGTCACACTGAGAACCAATAGCAGTCCGACCTCACGACCGGTGGTCGAGCCGACCGATTCGGTGACTGTTTTGGGATCTGGAACGGCCCAGTTCGGGACCAGCGGCCTGTTGGGTGCGACGATACTCACCGTGAGGATCGCCACGAGGGCAAACACCAAAGCCAACCCGAGCGCGCGGTAGAGGACGTAGGTCTCGTTGCCGCGGAACCAGTAGACCGCCCATAAGGCTCGCGAGACCGCAAACAGCAGGAGTCCGGTCCAGACATGGAGGGCTGGCGGTGGTGACTCGTTTCGAAGCCGCAGGACCGCAAGCCCAAGCAGGACACCGAGCAGGAGGCCGACGAGGTGACCCTGAATGGCGATGTTGGCGAACCACGGCGTGCTGTAACTCGCCTCGGCGGCCGCCACCTGCTGTGGCATTCGGAGCGCGTCGAACAGTCGACCAAGGACGCCCTGTCCGACACTGGCGATCACCGTTTGGATCGGATACCGAACCAGCCCGAAGCCGGCAAAGGCGAAGACGACCGTCGAAAAGCCGATAATCGGTCCGATAGAAACGAGCGTCCCACCGATCCCGACGAGGATCGTTGCTACCGGAAAAATCAGTACGGCTCTGACTCTCGGATCAGTCCAGAGCCGCTCCCACGACGTTTCGGTTCGCCGGTCGACGTAGTGACCCCACCAGTATTCGGCCACCGAGCCGAAGGCGAGCGTCCCGATGACGTTCCCCGTGAGATGGCTGAAGTTGGCATGCGAAAAGCCGGCCATAAGCATGCCAACGGGGTCGAAGTAGCTCCAAGCCCGAAACGGGAGGACGACCGGATCGTTCGGATCATCGAGACCACCCTGAACTCCATAATAGACCGCCAACAGGAGACTCACCACGACAAGTGTGCCCCACGGTACGCCGCCGATAAAGCGGTCTGTGAGTGGGTCGGTGAGCCTCGCAGTCGACCGACTCACGAGAAGCAAGGTACCAATCGACAGCAGAATCATCGCCCCCAACAGCAGTTGCTGGAGCGGGAGTTCGGCGACTGCGATACCCAGTGAGTCGACGACAAGGGGGCTCCCACCGACCACCGGCGTCATCGCTCAGGGTGGGCGGCGGTCGACGGCGCGGTCGACACGACTACAGTTTACTCTCGGCGTCGTCGGCCAGTTCTTTCATCCGCTTGCCGACACGGCCCGCATTCGAGAACTCGTCTTCGCTCATCGCCGTGGCCAGCGCGTTGCCGAGCACGAACACGGCGTGTTTGTGCTCGCTTTTCGATTTGTGGACGTGCGAGGGATCGACGCTCAGCTCATCGTAGGGGTCGAAAAGCGTGGAGTCGACCGACTCCTGGGCCCGGAAGCTCTCCATGATGCTCACCATCTGCTCGTGGAGCTCCAGTAGTTCGTCTTTGTGCATATCTATCCTATGGACGGTCCTAATTTAAGAGTTGTTGGGGACTGTCACCCAAACGAACCAATTAGAAGACGTATTCGTCTTCGTGACCCATCATTCCGTCTTCTTCGAACCCGGAGTCGGAGCCGGAGCCAGAACCGGGTTCGTCGTCCATTGGACCACTCGTTTTGTAGGCTTTGATCCCTGTGGATAACAGATTTTCAATCGCTTCTTCGCGGTTGAGGAACTCGTCCTGTTCGACGAGCTGGGCGATCTGCATCTCTAGGTGTTCGGGGATGTTGATCTCGACTTTCGGCATCTGAACATCCGGGAGTTACCGGAGTGCCTATTTAAAACCACCGGCGTTACTGACCGGCTGTCCGTCCGCGCGTGGCGGTATATATACGGTCGCCTAGATCCAGTGTCGACTATGGTCACTGACGTTACGGATCTCTACGAGGCCTTCGGCGAGAGTCGACTGCCGCCGGGCCAGCGCGAAACGGATGGCTTTCCGGTGCTCTCGAAAGGCGGAACGCCCGCGGTCGACCCCTCTGAGTGGACCTTCGAGGCATTTGGCGTGGTCGAAAATCCTCTCTCGCTGTCGTTCGACGAGTTCCGAGAGCTACCGAGCGAGACCCAAACACAGGATTTTCACTGTGTCACTGGCTGGAGCAAATTTGATTGTCTGTTTACCGGTGTCTCGTTCCCAACGCTCGCCGAGCACGCGGGTGTCGACAGCGACGCAGTCCACGTCATGTTTCACTCCGCAGACGGCTATACGACCGATCTGCCGCTCGATGATTGTATGCGCCAAGAGGTGCTGTTTGCCTACGGCTATGATGGCGAGGCGCTGCCCGCTGATCACGGTGGGCCACTGCGCGTCGTAACGCCCCACAAATATGCTTATAAAGGAGCGAAGTGGGTAACTGGCGTCGAGTTCCTCACCGAGCGGGAGCGCGGCTACTGGGAGCAGCGGGGGTATTCGGGGACCGCAAACCCCTGGAACGAAGAGCGGTATGGCTAACTATCAGTCGACTGTTTGCTCACGATAGTCACCCTAAAGAGTCCGGGGTTCCGAATACAGCCAATGGAGTCGCCTCGCGCTGCCGACCAGCCGGTGTTGGTCAGCCGGTCGGTTCGGCTCGACGGCGAGCGACCGTCGTTCCGAGCCACGCTGAACGCACTGGATTCGCCCCGCACCGTCTGGGACGCGGCCGACGAGCCGACAGTTGTCGCCGGCGGGGCCGCAGCCACGCTGACCGCCGACGGTCCCAACCGATTCGACCACATCAGGCAGGCCGCCGAATCGCTGTTTTCCTCCGGCGATGTTCACGCCGGGACCGAAGCCGCCTGCCCGCGGCTGTTCGGCGGCTTTACCTTTCACGCCGACCAGCCGACCGAGACTGACGAGCCCGAGGTCGGTGCCAGTGGAGCCACAGTCGACACCGACGGCGGCCTGACGACCGAGCCACAGTCCGACGACGCCACCGCGACCGACGCCTCGCCGTGGGCGGCGTTTCCCGACGCGCGGTTCGTCTTTCCAAGAGTTCAAGTAACGATCACCGACCGCGGGCCGTGGCTCACGGTGAACGCGGTCGGTCCCGATGCCTCGGTCGAGGCTGTCGAGACACGACTCGAAACCGAACGTGAGCGAATCGAGTCGCTGCCTGTGGCCGATCCCGAAACCCCACGTCCCGGAATCGTCGACCGCCGCCGAACCACGACGCCCGAATCGTGGCGCGCGGGCGTCACCGCCGCCACCGACCGCATCGAGGCCGGGGCGCTACAAAAGGTCGTGTTGGCGCAAGCCTTGGAGGTCGACCTCGCGGCTGATCTCGCGGTCGGCGACATCCTCTCGCGGCTCGGCGAGAAATACCCGGCCTGCAATCGGTTTCTGATCGAGCCTGCGGGACCGGAGCCACCGGCCTTTTTCGGAGCCACACCCGAACGCCTCGTCTCGCTTCGGGGCCGGACGGTCGAGACCGACGCGCTGGCGGGAACGACCGGTCGCGGCGAGACCCCGGCCGAAGACGAGTGGCTCGCCTGCGAACTGCTGGCCGACCCGAAAAACGTCCACGAACACGACCTCGTTGCCGAGACGATCCGCGATCAGTTGGCCCCGTTTGCGGCCTCGGTCTCAGCGGGCGAGCAACAGATCAAACGGCTTGCGAACGTTCAACACATCCACACCCCAATCACTGCAGAACTGGCCGAGGATACCCACGTGCTATCGCTGGTCGAGGCGCTGCATCCGACGCCTGCGGTCGGTGGGTTGCCGCCGGATAAGGCCTTAGAGACGATCCGCGAGACCGAACCCTTTGATCGTGGCTGGTATGCGGCCCCAATCGGCTGGATCGACGCCGCCGGCAACGGGACGTTCGCCGTGGGGCTTCGGTCGGCCGTGGCGACGCGTCGACAGGCTACCCTCTTTGCGGGCGTCGGCATTGTCGGCGACAGCGACCCCGACAGAGAGTGGGACGAGGTCGAACTCAAGTTTCGGCCCATCCTCGACGAACTCGAAGCCGAGTGAGGTGTCGTCTCCTTAGTCGTCGGACTCCGCTTCGGCGTCCGCACTGGCGTCGACGCCGGTGTCGACCCGAACCGGCTCGGAGAGCCCGTGGGCGAGTGCCTGTTCGGTTTCGGCGTCGAACAGATGCAGATTCGTTTTGTCGAAGACGACCGACAGCTCCTGATTTTCGTCTACTGGGGTATCCGGGGCGACGTTCATCAGGATCTGTCCGCTGGCGCTGGGGTCTTCCATGTCGACCGTTTCGCCCTTGCTGGTGACGAGATAGACGAATATCTCGTCGCCCATCGGCTCGATGACGTCGGTGTAGGTCTCGATGGTGTCGGTCACGTCTCCGACCGCGTTGTCGACCGGAATCACGTGTTCTGGCCGAACGCCGAGTACTACCTCGTGGCCGACCGAAATCCCGATAGCCGCCGGATCGAACTCGACGTCGCCGTGTCCCGACTCCGACTTGAAGCCATTCGGGGTTATCTCGCCGCTGATGAAGTTCATGGCGGGCGAGCCGATGAAGCCAGCCACAAACCGGTTTTCCGGCTCGTTGTAACAGACCAAGGGTGGATCGATCTGCTGGAGTTCGCCGCCGTTGAGGACCGCGATCCGATCCGACATCGTCATGGCTTGGGCCTGATCGTGGGTGACGTACACGATGGTCGTATCCAGTTTGCTGTGGATACGCTGGAGTTGGGTTCGCATGTGGACCCGGAGTTCTGCGTCGAGGTTCGCTAAGGGTTCGTCCATCAGGAACACGTCCGGCTCCCGGACGATTGCTCGGGCGATGGCGACGCGCTGTCGCTGGCCGCCGGACATCTCGCTGGGCATCCGGTCCAACATGCCGTTGAGTTGGACTGTGTTGGCGGCGTCCTCGACGCGCCGATCCATCTCGTCTTTGTCGAACTTTCGGAGTTGGAGCCCAAAGGAGATGTTGTCGTAGACATCCTTGTGGGGGAACAGCGCGATGTTCTGGAACACCATCGCGATTCCTCGGTCTTTCGGCGGGAGGGTCGTCACGTCACGGTCACCGATTGCGACGGTGCCGCTGGTGGGTTTGGTCAACCCCGCGATCATCTCGATTGTGGTCGACTTCCCACAGCCCGAGGGGCCGACGAGCGTGACGAACTCACCGTCCCTGATGTCGAGGTTGATGCCTTCTATCGCTACATCGCTACCGTATTCTTTTCTGATGTTGTCGAGTGTTATGGTTGCCATTATTCTTTCAGTGCTCCGGAGGTGAGTCCGCTAACGATCTTTTCCTGTGCCACGACGACCAAGATTGCAACTGGAACGACCGCGACGATGCTGGCTGCCGCCATCAGGTCGTACCGGACCTGGAACTGCGACTGGTAGGAGATGATGCCGTCGACAATCGGGGCCCAGTCTTGGGCCGCCGTGCCGGTCATCAGGAATGAGAAGAAAAACTCGTTGTAGACCGCAATGAATGTCAAAATTCCGGCTGTCGCCACGCCGGGGGCCGACAGTGGGACGATGACCCGAAACAGCGCGCCGAGCCGGGTCGTCCCCTCGATGCGGGCGGCGTCTTCGAGTCCATCGGGGATCTGACTGTAGAACGTTGTCAGAATGAAGATGGCCAGCGGCATGAAGATCGCACTTAAGGGGATGACGACGCCGCCGGGCGTGCTGTACAGTTCGGGCGGTGTCAGTCCCAAGAAGCTGATCTGTTGGGTGAACAGCTGGAACAGCGGAATAAAGAACGCCGCCGGTGGGAAGAAGCTGATCACCAGCACTGCCAACATCAAGGGTCGCTTGCCGCGGAATTCGAGTCGACCGAAGGCGTAGCCTGCGAGGCTGGCGACGATCAGCACGAAGATCGTCGTCAGCGTGGCGAACACGAAGCTGTTGAACAGATAGAGGTGTAGCGGGATTTGCTGGAAGATTTCGACGAATGAACTTGGGTCGAATCCCGCCGGCAAGAGGCCGACACCCTCGCTGACGCGGCTACTGTCCGAGAGGGCGATCATCGTCAGCCAGTAGATCGGGAACAGCGTGGTCAACAGGAAGAAGATCACAACCACGAAGAACAGCGCACGGTAGACCTTCTTGGGGTTCTTGATTGCGCTGTCGACCCAGTTGCTGAGTGCCCCACGCGTTTCGTCATCTCGACGCTCGGTCTGTGTTGGTTGACTCATTGGTAGCTCCCTTCCGGACTAAGCTTGAGCACGACGAGGTAGCCGCCGATCACCAGGGCGATAATCGACGCCGTGATGAACGCAATCGTCGCCGCCGAGGCGTAGGCTTGGGTCGTGCCGAACATCGTGTCGACGACGAGGCATGACAGCGACGGAACGGTGCCACAGCCAGCTCCCGAGGCTTCGATGATCCCGTAGATTCGCATGGCGTCGATGGTCCGGAACAGCATCGCGACCATCAGCGCCGGGAAGATCAGGGGGAGTGTGATGTGACGGAACCGCTGCCACGGCGACGCACCGGCGACCTCGGCGACATCGTAGAGGCTTTTGTCGATACTTTGCATTCCCGCAAGAATCAGCAGCGCCATGAACGCCGATGTCTTCCAGATGTCGGCGACGGTGACGATCACGAACGCGTTCGTGCTGCTGGTCAGTGGGTTCGCGCCGAACAGTCCAATCGCTTGGAGTGGATCCGAGAGGAACCCAACTGAGGGGTTGAACAGCAGGAAGAACAACATCCCCTGAATCACGATGGGGATCGCCCACGGGAGGATAATCGAGACCCGAACCCAGCGTCGACCGCGGTACTCTTTGGACATGATGTAGGCCTGTCCGAAGCCGATCAGCGTCTCGAAGACGACGCTGATGACCGCAAATGCGAGGGTAACCAACAGTGCCTGGCGGAAAAACGGCGTGCCGCCGGTGAAGTCGATCAGGGGTCGTGACAGCAGTGGGTTCTGGTTGGTGAGGACGTCGACGTAGTTCGCGAGGCCGACGAACTCGCCGGTTTTGGCTGCGCCGAAGAGGTTGTCGGCGAACAGTGAGACTCTGAACGTTCGCCACAGCGGCCAGAGTGCGATTATCGTCAACACCAGAAACGCCGGTGCCAAGAGGAGATAGGCGTAGGCCTCCTCGCTTAAGTTCTCCATCCAGTTGAGAACGCGTGTGACTGGATTCCAGCCGTGGCCCTGTTGGCGTCGCTGTTCAGTTGCCATGTTCGCCTCCGTGTGCTTGTCTTGGGTGCATAGTTGTGGATTGTGTCTAGATGTTCTCCAAGTCGACGAGCGCACTTTCTAAGTCACCCATCGCTTCCGTCGGCTGTTTTCTGCCTTGGAGGGCGTCGTTGATCTCTTGGTAGGCCTGCTGGGACTGCTGTGACCACACCGGCGTCACCGGTCGCGCGACGGTGTTGTCGCCGGCGATCCGCAACGATTCGGAGTAGTCGCCGAACGCCGGATGGTCGCCAGCGAGACTCTCGACGAGATCGGGCTGGTGGGGGATGAAGCCGGGACCATTCAGCTGTGCGGCTTGGACTTCCTCCGAGTGGAACGCCTGGAGGACCTCCAGCGTCGACTCTAGATCGGTGGTGTTGGGATTAGCTGCTACCAGCCACCCACCCAGTGCCGCGGTCGTGCCACCGAGCCCCTCGTTGGCGGCCTCGCTTTCCGGGACACCGTAGGGCATCGGCATCACACCCAACTCTTGGCCGCCGGTGAACTGCTCGTCGGCCATCGGAATCGTGTAGGTCCAGTTGCGCATCGCCACCGCGTTGGTGTCGCCGACAAATGCGCCGTCGGTCTCCTGTTCGGTCCAGCCGAAGACGACGTTGGGTGAGCACTGGGCGATCTCTTGGCTGGCTGCACTGCTGCCGGTGACCATATCTCGGGCGACGTTGAGCGCCTCGATGACCGGTGGCTCCTCGACGGTGATCGGACGCTCACCGACGGGGCCGAAGAGGGTCTCAAGCCCGCCGAAGTACGCGCCGCCGTAGCTCGACATGAGTTCGTTGAACGTACAACACGAGAGGCCGGGATAGCTGTCGGCCTGCCAGACGTAGCCGTAGTCGACATCGGCGTTGTTGTGGACCTCCGCGACACTGGCGCTCCACTCGGCCCACGAGGGTGGGTCGGTCGACCACGTGTCGAACTCGCTGTCGGCGTAGCCAGCGTCCCGAAACAGATCCTTCCGGTACTGCATCGTCGGAAAGTCCGGGAAGAAGGGGATCGCCCACAGCTCGCCGGTGTCGGGATGGCTCCCCGTCTCGACGAGCATGTCGAAGCTCTCGGATTTGACCTCCTCGATGAACCCGTTGTCCATCTCTGCTTCGAGATTGACGACACTCTCTCGGACAATAAACGGGATCGTCCACCCGTTGTCCATCACCATGATGTCCGGGCTCTCCTGTTGGGCATCGAGCAACGTCACGAACTCCTCGGCCCGCGCGTCGGTATCCTCCGGCCCAGCGGTGATCTCGATCCCGATATCCTCCGAGACACCAGCGTCGTAAAACGCCTGGATATCCATGCTTTGGGCGAGGTTCTGGTTGCCCAGAATCTCGACTCCCTCGGAGCCACTGGCGCTGTAACAGCCCGCTATTGAGGCCATTCCGGTGACTCCCGCTACCTGAACGAACCGGCGTCTGGATACTGGCCCTGTAGCTGATTTTTGATTCTTTTTTCTTTCCTGTGCCATATGAACAGATGTTCCTCATGATTAATCATAAATATTTTTGCCATCAGTTTCAATATTGTATATATCTATATTATCGGTGACAGTTCCTCCCGTGTCGACTCGCTGCCCACCCGCATCCCAACCCGCCGGACCTATCAACGACCACGACCAGAATGGACTCAATGACTGCACCGAACCGGAACACGCTCTGGGGGCGGGCCATCGCAAGTGAACTCGCCCGTAGCGGTGTCCGCACCGTCTGTATCTCGCCGGGGAGTCGGTCGACGCCACTCACTGTCGCCTGCGACGAACACGACGATCTGCAGACCGTCTCGGCACTCGATGAACGCTCGGCGGCCTACTTCGCACTGGGTCGGGCTCGCCGGACGGGCGAGGTCACTCCACTTATCTCGACCTCGGGCACCGCTGCCGCCAACTACCATCCCGCCGTGATCGAGGCCAGCGAGGGTCGGGTCCCGCTATTGTTGCTGACTGCCGACCGACCGCCGGAGCTCCGAGATTCGGGAGCCAACCAGACCGTCGACCAAGAGAAGCTCTATGGCGACGCCGTCCGGTGGTACAAGGACCTCCCCGAGCCAGCCGCCGAAGACCGGACGCTTCGCTCGCTGCGAACCGACATCTCGCGGGCGGTCGGAACCGCTGAGGGGACGCCCTCCGGGCCAGTGCATCTCAACGTCCCATTTAAAAAACCGTTAGAGCCGACGCGGGTCGACGGCGATGTGCCCGCCGACCTACCGGAGTTGGCCGCCATGGGTCGCGGCTCCGAGGAGCCGTTCGTCAGCCGCACTGTCGGCCACCCGCAGTTGGACGATCAGGACCTCCGTAAACTGGCCGAGGAACTCAGCGTCGACCGTGGACTCATTGTCGCTGGACCGGCTGATCCGCCGGGGCTCACTGCCGAATCGGTCACTGCCTTCTCGCATGCCACCGGGTTCCCGATTCTCGCCGATCCGCTCTCGGGACTCCGGTTTGGGGGCCATACTCGTACCGCACCCGTCATTGGGGGGTACGACAGCTACGTCGACACCGCCGTCACCGAGTCGTGGCCCGATCCCGAGGTCGTCGTCCGACTCGGGGCCTCGCCGACTTCGAAACCGCTGCGAAAGTATTTGGCCAAAACGGGGGCACGACAGTTAGTCGTCGACCCCACGGGCGCGTGGCGCGAGGCGGAGTTTGCGGCGACTGATCTGGTCGTCGCCGATCCGGACCGACTCTGTGGCCACCTCTCGCAGGTCATCCGCAGCGGTGGCAGCGCCGAGTGGCGAAACCGCTGGACGAACGCCGAGGCGGTCCACAGTGAGACGGTCGACGACCACGCTGACACAGCCTTCGAGGGCGGGATTCTCGCGGATGTCGTCGCTGGACTCGCCGATCCGTCGACGCTTGTGGTCTCCAACAGCATGCCGGTCCGTGACCTCGACCGCTTCGGGGAGCCGGGAACCAAATCCATTACCACGGTCGGCAACCGCGGGGCCTCCGGAATCGATGGCATCGTGTCGACCGCGCTGGGGGCGGCTCACGGGACGACCGACGACGTCACACTCGTGATCGGTGATCTGGCCTACTACCACGATATGAACGGCCTGCTCGCACTCCAGCGTGCCAACGTTGATGCGACGATTGTCCTGCTCAACAACGACGGCGGCGGGATTTTTCACATGCTGCCTATCGAGGAGTTCGAGCCGCCGTTCACCGACCAGTTCAAGACGCCCCACGGGATGGATTTCGAACCAACTGGGGATCTGTACGGGTTCGACTACAGCCGTGTTGAGGGTCGCTCGGCGTTCCGCGAGGCCTATAGCGAGGCGGTGTCGACCGATGGCTCGCACGTTATCGAGGTCGAAAGCGATGCCGAGGCGAGTCACGCAGTTCGGGATGAGTTGCAGGCCGAGACAGTCGACCGACTGGTCGACTGATCGTTGGCTTGGTGACTGACCGCTGGCTGGTCGACTCGTTGGTGGGGACTAACTGTTTCTCAAAACCAAATCAGCTATAGTGGCTGATTGGGTAGCAACTGTCACGCATGACCAGAGCTGAACTCATCGCCGCCAGTGAATCGCTCGAACACGCCGCCGAGGGGGCCAGCGACGATCTCACGGCCAAACTCTCCGAGCAGGCCGACACCCTTGCGACCCTCGCCGACCGCGAGAAGGGGCCCGACCACGGTCGACTGGCCAAAATCGAACACTCGCTTCGCTCGCTGAAGGAGTCGGCTAGCGACGAAGGGGCTGACCTAATCGACGACGCACTCACACACATCAAGGAGTACCGAAAAACGGTTGATGGTGTTTGAATAGAGTACACCGAGCGACATCGGTCGGACAGTTTGGGGGTAGTGAGGAGACAATCACAACCATATAGTGACGCTGTGGTAAGTTTCGGGCGATGACTGAGTCGACGCGGCTGCGTGGGACGCTGTGGATTATTTTGGCCTCGGCAACGCTGACAGTGATGGCCGGAGCGATCCTCGGCCCTATCGTCCCGGCGATCCAGTCGACGCTCGGCGTCTCCGAATCGAATGCGGGCCTCATCATTACGACTCACGGCGCGCTCATCGTCGTCTTCAGTCCGATTGCGGGCGCGCTCATCGACCGCTTCGGCCCGCGTCGACCCTTTATCGGTGGGCTCGTTTTGTACGGCATCGGCGGCGGGGCCGGACTCGGGATCGATTCGTTCGGCCCGTTGCTCGCCTCGCGGGCCGTGTTGGGTGTCGGGGTGGCCTTTGTCTATACCGGTGTGACCGTGTTGATTTATGATCTCTATGAGGGCCAGCGGATGAACGAGGTCCTCGGGCTGCGGAGCAGCGCCAACAGCGTCGGCGCGGTGATCTGGCCGCTGGTCGGCGGCGCGCTCGGCACGCTCTCGTGGCAGGCCCCCTTCGGCGTCTATCTGGTTGCGATCCCGCTGGGATTGCTCGCAGTCGTGACGATCCCCGAAACCGGCGGCGAGAATCGATCCGCCCAGAGCGAGTCGACGGATAGGGGTCAGTCGACGGATAGGAGCACGTCAGCAGGTGGAATCGCCGGTATTGCTGCTGTTTTCCGGGAACGACCGGCGCTGCTGGCGGTGTATCTGCTGTATTTCGCCGCCAACGCGTTGCTGTACAGTATCGTTGTCTTCTATCCGCAGTTGTTGGCCCAGTTGGGGATCACCTCTTCGCTGTCGATCAGCCTTTATCTCGCGGCCAACGGGCTGGCTGGCGGGATTTCGGCGGCACTCTACGGTCGACTTGTGGCGCGAATCGAGCGACGATGGCTGGTGCTGATCGCGCTGGGCCTCTGGGTGGCGGCGTTTGCAGCGGCGACCGCGGCCCAGTCGGCGCTGACCGCAGTGCCGGCTGTCGTCGCGTTCGGGTTGGGGTTGGGATTGGTGTTTCCCTCGGCGTTCGGCTGGATCGAATCGCTTGCGCCAGTCGACCGGCAGGGCCAGTTTAGCTCCTATCTCGCCTCGGCAGGCTATACCGGCCAGTTCCTCTCGCCGGTGATCTTCGGCCCGCTGATCCCGCTGTTCGGGGTGCGGGGTGTCTTCGGGGCGGCGACCGCCGCCGCTGCTGTCGGGCTTGTCGTGTTGGGGGCGGCACTGGCAGTAGGGAAGACGGGGTCGACTGCGTCGTCGTAACTGAGGGGGTGGATTATTCGGCTCGGTCGATTGCTTCGTCGACCTCGATTTCGTCGCTGTCGACCTGTTCTTCGACCTCGACGAGTCGGTCGAGTTTCTGCTCAAACTCCGCCTCGCCGAGTTCGCCAGCGGCATACTGGTGTTTGAGCTCGTCGAGGGCCGTGCGCTCGGGGTCGTCGGTCGACTGGAGTTTTCTGATCTCGTTCCAGCGCCAGCCGATCCAGAGGCCGAAGGCCGCGAGGATGCTGGCGGTGACAGCAATAAAAACGGTTGCTGAGGTGTAGTTGGCGACCCACATGAAGCCAACGAGGGCGATGATGTCCGCACCGAACACGACCATCATGCCGAGCATAAGATCGGTGACGAGGCCCTCCTCGGGGTCGACTGGCATGGTATCGAGAGGTTTGGTCTCCCAATTGATGATACCTCGGGTTGGGAGCGTGATTTCCATATACTGGTTGTAATGGTCGACTATTTGTGACACGATAGTGTTCGTATGATTCGAGATCGAACGAGGAGCTAGTGGCAAAAATCGAGAACACCGACGCGCTGATCGACGAAATCGTGTCTGAACTGTTCGGGCTGACCGACGACAAAATAGAGATTGTCGAGGCAGTGGTCGGGGAATAGTACCGCGCGATCGGGGCTGTTGGAGAGTAGCATCCGCAAGCGAAGCGAGCGGTTCCCTGCCGAGCGTAGCGAGGCAGCCCTTTTTGATCCACATTTTTGCGGGAGTGGTGCCGAAGGCACCCGAACCCGAAAAAGGTGGTTTTGAGTGTAGGGTCTCTCACAGTGAGGTATGGTAAGCGAAGATACAGTCCTCGATACGTTTCCGGACAGTCCAGTGACCACGGCCGCACTCTCGGAGCTCGAAAATCACGACGATATTCTGACGGCGATCCCGCTCATCTCGGAGGCTCGCGGCGCAAAGGAACTCTCCAAACACGCGGTGATCCAAACCGACTCAGTCGCCATTGTCGTCGTCTACAATGACGGCGAGGGATGGACCGTCGACCACCGCGTCGACGGCACCGACCGCGACAATGACGAGGTATTCGAGGAGGCAATGGTCGCCGCACAGGGTGAAACGTCGCTGGTCGACGCACCCGACGAGAAGTAGTCCACGAGAGAAGCAAGCGGTTCACTGCCGAACGGAGTGAGGCAGCCTTTTTGATCCACATTTTTGCGGTGAGCGGTGGCCGAACGGAGTGAGGCCACCCGAACCGTAAAAAGGTGGGAGTCTACTCCGACGCAGAAACAGGTGGTTTGGGAAGCCGAAGTTCGACAGTCGACCCAAGCTGTTGTGGCTCGATGACACTGACTGTGCCACCGACACCGGTGACAATCCAGTAGACGAGCCACAGCCCGAGGCCGCGACCGTGGGCCAGCGGCGTCTCCTCGCCGGATTCGAGGACCGACCGCTCCAACTCGGGGAGCCCCGGTCCCTCGTCCCGCACCCGAATCGCGACGTGTGTGTCGGTCTCGGCCAGTTCGATCCCGACGGTGGGAGTCTCACCTGTGTGTTTGGCGGCGTTGTCGACCAGTTCCCAGACGGCCGTTTCCAGCCGTGGGGCCGTGTCGACCACGCACGTTTCGAGTCCCGAGGCGGCAATCGATGCCTCGGGATACTGGTCGCCGAGTTGGTCGACCACGCGGTCGACGAGCGGGCGGAGATCGATAGGCTTCCGCTCGATAGGCCCGTCGAGCGTTTGTTCGAGCTTTTGGGCCGTCTCACTCAGATCGAGCAACCGATCCGAGGTCGTCCGCACGCGCTTGGCCAGCGTCTGCTGTTGGCCCACCAACTGGTCTTCGAGCATCTCGGCGTAGCCGTTGATAACGCCGACATCGTTGCGCAGATTGTGACGAAGCACACGGTTGATGACGCTGATCAGTCCGTCCCGACGCTTCCGCTCGGTGACGTTCCGAGTCATCCCTTGGACGGCAACGATATCTTCGGTAGTGCGCTCGCTTTCGGGCACCTCGCTGTCGTAGATCGGCGTTCCGCGAACGTCGGCGTAAATGATGTCACCCGTCTTCGTCTCTAAGGGGAGATACCGCTCCTCGATTGTCTCGCCCGCCAGTATCTGTTGGAAAAGCTCCATGGCGCGTTCTGCGGCCTCCTCGTCGGGAAAGACCATCTGCATCGACGAGCCGGTGAGTTCTTCGGGCTCGTAGCCCAGCAACTCGACGACAGACGGGCTGTTGTAGGTGAACTGTCCGTTGAGATCGAGCCGAAAGACGTGATCGAAACTGGCGTCGATGACTGCGCGATAGATCTCACTGCGTTCGTTGAGCTGGGTTTCCCACGCCGTGAGTTCCTGTTCGTACTGCTGTTGTTCGATCTCGTAGCCAGCCATCTGTGCCACCAGATGGCTGAACGATTTTTCGGCCTCGGAAAACGGCTCAGCACGTGCGTTTTGGGCGGTAAAACAGACTGTTCCGTACGGTTCGCCGTCGACCAAAATCGGTGCACCGTGGTAACAGTGAATGCCGTATTCGACAGCATCCACACTATCTTCGAGTCCCACGTCGGTGACGTCGGAAAACGCGACGATCTCCTCTTCGCGAATCGTCCGCAAACAGTAGGTGGTGTTGAGATCTCGCTTGAGCCCAGTCGGATCGGGTTGCTCGCCCGGATCGGTACTGATGAGGACTTCCCAGTGGTCGGTCTCCTGATCGATCGTGGTGACGATTCCCATGTCGACGCCGAACTGTGAGACACCGACATCGAGGGCGTCTCGGAGCCGCTCTTCAAGTGGGCGGTCGGTTTGCATCACCTCGTAGAGTCGTGAGTATGCCGTCTGGCGATCAAACCCTGCTTGGATCCCACTCATACTGCTTGCCCCCGGCTCTCGCTCATACTTATCTATTGGGGATACGTCCTATTATAAACTCCGTACGGTGACACCGCAGATCCCGATAGTGCAGACGGTCGACCCCGGTTTCGGCTGGCTTTTTAGTGCCGCCGTCCCTCCCTACCGTATGGTTTCGGAACTCTTTGATCCCGACCGCTGGGAGACCGTCGACGCCTTCGCGTTCGACGACATCACCTACCACCGCGGGGTCGACGTCCCGGCCGTCCGCATCGCCTTCGACCGCCCAGAAGTTCGGAATGCGTTCCGCCCGGGCACGGTCGACGAACTGTACACAGCCCTCGATCATGCCCGCAAACAGGCCTCGATTGGCTGCGTACTCCTGACGGGCAACGGCCCCTCCGAGAAGGACGGCGGCTGGGCCTTCTGCTCGGGCGGCGACCAGTCGGTCCGGGGTGGCTCGGGCTACGAGTACCGCGACGACGACGAGGCCGCCGCGGACGACGATCCAGCAGTACAGGAAGCCAAGGCCGGTCGACTCCACATTCTGGAAGTCCAGCGCCTGATTCGGACGATGCCCAAACCAGTCGTCGCCGTCGTGCCGGGCTGGGCAGTCGGTGGCGGCCACTCGCTGCACGTGATCTGTGACCTCACACTCGCCTCCGACGAACACGCCAAATTTCTTCAGACTGACCCCGACGTGGCCTCATTTGACGGTGGGTTCGGCTCGGCATATCTCGCCAAACAGATCGGCCAGAAGAAGGCCCGAGAAGTGTTCTTCCGGGGAAAAACCTACTCCGCCGAGGAGGCAGCCGATATGGGGATGGTCAACGAAGCAATCGCCCACGAGGATCTCGAAGACGTCGCCTTAGAGTGGGCCGACGAGATGACTCAAAAGAGCCCGACCGCGATGCGGATGCTCAAATACGCGTTCAATGCGACCGACGACGGAATGATGGGACAGCAGGTGTTTGCGGGTGAGGCGACCCGGCTTGCCTACATGACCGATGAGGCCAAAGAGGGTCGGGATGCGTTTCTCGAAGGCCGCGAGCCGGATTTCGACGAGTTCCCGTGGCACTATTAGGCGACCTCAGTCGACGGCCTCGACACCGGTGATCTCGAACCGNGCCCCGCCTTCGGTACCCGTCGTAATCCGAATCTCCCAGCCGTGTGCNGCGACGATCTCGTCGACGATACTCAGTCCGAGGCCGGTACCATCGTGGGATGTCGAGTAACCCCCCTCGAACACGGTCTTGCGGACGTCCTCAGGGATGCCGGGCCCGTCGTCTTCAATATAAAAGCCGTCGTCGAGATCGCCGAACGTGACCTGAACGTTCTCCCCGCCGTGCTCGACAGCATTGCGGATGAGATTCTCGAACAGTTGTCGGAGTCGCGTTTTGTCTGCGTCGACCCTTCGGTCGGTTTGGACCGACACGGTCGCCTTCTCGGTCGGGACGGTCTCCCAACACTGCTCGACGAGCGTCCGGAGGTCGATGGTCGAGCGTTCGCTGATGGCGTTTTCGGTCCGACTCAGCAGGAGGACGTCGTCGATCAGNGTNTCCATNCGNTCGACCGCGGCCTGTACGCGGTGGAGTTCGGAGACATCGCCNGTTTCGACNGCNATGTCGACGTAACCCTCGATAATGCCGAGTGGGTTCCGCAGGTCGTGGGAGACGATGGAGGCAAACCGCTCCAACTGCTCGTTTTGTTCGTGGAGCTGTTCGGTCACCTGTCGGCGCTGGAGTTCGTAGCTCACCCACCGACTCATCAGGTCGACTAAGGTTTCTTCCCAATCGGAGAACTGGCCGTTTTTCGTCTCGGTGCCGTAGAAACAGAACGTCCCGTACACCTCGTCGTCGACGAAGACTGGCGCGCCGAGATAACATCCGATTCCCCACTCGGCGAACCCAGCGCGGTCGGTCTCGTCGGGGGCATCGCGTTCGACATCTCCCAATACGACCGTCCGTTCGGTGCTGGCGGCGATCTCGCAGTTGGTGGCCGACACCGGTACGACGTCACCCTCCTGAATACTGTCGTCGTCCGATGCGACGATCTCGAAGGTGTAGTCGTCGCCGTCGATCTCCGACAGCGTGCCGTACTGGGTGTCGAGTTCCCGTCGCCCGAGTTCAAGCANTTTCCGGACTTGCTGGTCGAACGAGTGGTCTCGATCCGAAATGATGTCGTGCATCTCCCGCAGGACGCGCTCGCGGTTGTGTCGTTCGGTGACGTCCTGAACAGCGCCGCGAAGCGTCTCGACGGTCCCGTTTTCGACGGCGGGCACGCCTTGGACGCGGAGCCAGCGAACCTCGCCGTTGGGCCGCACAAACCGAACGTCGACGTCGAACGGCTCGCCGTCGGTGAGTGCCTCGTCGACTGCGCTCGCAATGATCGGNCGATCCGCCTCGTGATAGAAGTCGAGAGCCTCCTCCAGCGGTGGCTCTTCGTCGCCCTTGACGCCGAGGATGTCGAACAGGTGGTCGGTCCAAAACACCTCTCTTGTTTCGGTGTCGATCTCCCAGCCGCCGACGTCGGCGATGCGCTCGGTTTTGGCGAGCAGATCCGAGGTACGTTCGAGTTCNCGCTTGTGGTCGGCCCGGTACTGCTCGACGAGGTCGACGATCCGGTCGAGGAGCGCCTGTTTTTG
>Ga0065697_1000457_pt1 | contig 51376 bp, 64 predicted proteins | sample AntLakMe24m_08um_FD_59086 | JGI IMG/M metagenome (GOLD analysis project Ga0065697, IMG submission 59086) | Hypersaline microbial communities from Antarctic Deep Lake - 24m 0.8um v2 (version 3) | ecosystem: Environmental > Aquatic > Non-marine Saline and Alkaline > Hypersaline | place: Deep Lake... | reverse complement strand
GGGACTCAAAGGGGCAGTCGCGAGGACGAAGCACGCTGCAGCAAGCACTGCAAGGAGCGAACAAAGTGAGCGACTGAAGCGCGCAGCAAAGCGCGCGAGTCGTCGCGGCTGGGGGCTTTGGAGGTGTTCACCGTCGATCCGCTGTTAACTACTTATAAATGACCGAATGAGAATTCGAAACAGTTCACCGCGCCAGCAACGATTTATTAGCGAACGCTTAGAACCGCTCCAGAGGAGGTTCCCACGCCAACGCCCATTTATAAGCGATCGGCTACAGTGCCGACAGGAACCGGATTCCCGCTGACAACAACTACTTATAACTCCAGTCCGCGGATCGCGACGCTCCCCTCATCATCATCGCCCTCCTCTACTCGCCCGATCACACGCCCATCCGTCTCGGCAGCCAGCGATTCGGCCGCGTCGGGGTCGACGGCGGCGACGAAGCCGGTCCCCATGTTGAACGTCCGGTGCATTTCCTCGTCAGAGACGCTCCCCTCCGACTGCACGAACTCGAAGACGGGCTGCGGCTCGAAGGCGTCGTCGACGACGTACCGATTCGCGCCGAGCCGCGTCAGGTTGGTCCAGCCGCCGCCGGTAACGTGAGCCGCGCCGCGCACGCCGTGGTCGCGCATCGGGTCGAGCAGATCGGTGTAGATCCGGGTCGGCTCTAACAGCGCCTCGCCGACCGTCTCGTACCCGTCGAACGGACACGGGTCGGTGTACGCGTGCTCGCGGGTCGCGGCCTCCCGGGCGAGCGTGAGCCCGTTCGAGTGGATCCCGGAGGAACGCCAGCCGACGAGTGCGTCGCCCGGCTCCGCCGCGCCGTCGAAGACGGCCTCCTTCGCGGCGAGTCCGGCGCAGGTCCCCGCCAGATCGAGCCCGCGGATCACGTCGGGCATCACCGCGGTCTCGCCGCCGACGAGCTCCATGTCGGCGAGTTCGGCGCCGCGCGCGAGCCCCTCGCCGACCTGCTCGGCGAACCGCTCGTCCGGCTCGTCGACGGCGAGGTAGTCGACGAACGCGACGGGGCGCACCCCGGCGGCAACGAGGTCGTTGACGTTCATCGCGATGCAGTCGATCCCCACCGTCGAGTAGTCGCTAAGCGCCTCGGCGACGAGCAGCTTCGTCCCGACCCCGTCGGTCGCCAGCGCGAGGTAGCGGTCGCCGATGTCGAGCAGGCCGGCGTAGTCGCCCTCCCCCTCGCCGACCGCGCCGATCAGCGCCGCGGTCGCCGCCTCGCTGGCGTCGATGTCGACGCCGGCGTCCGCGTAGGTGAGTTCGTCGTCGCCGTCGATCGTCGGTTCCTCGTCGCCGCCGCCCGTCTCGCCGCCGTCGCCCTCGGTCATGTGTGTCGAGGGACGCCCGCGGAGCAAAAGCGCACCGTTCCCCGCGAACGGGTGGAGGGCGAGGACCGCGGGGCCGGCAGGGGCCGGCGACGCCCGGCTCAGAACGGCCCGCCGAAGCCGAGTCCGCCGACGAACACGAGCCCGATCGTGAGCACGACGGAGAGGACGAAGAAGCCGGCCCACACACCCTTGCTCCAGTCGAGCACGGTCTTCCCGTCGAGGGGGCCGTACGGAATCAGGTTAAACGCCGCGAGGAAGACGTTGATCGCGATCCCGCGGGAACCGATCAGGGTTATCACCGGGCTCCCGACGACGGGACCGAGCAGGAGCGCCGGCAGGAACACGAGCGTGAGGAGGAGGTTGACTACCGGCCCGGCCAGCGCGATGTGGCCGTGTTCGCGGGGCGTCAGCCGGCCGCGGTGGTGGACCGCACCGGGCGCGGCGAAGATGAACCCGAGAAGCGAGCTCATCACGGCCAGAAACAGCATGCTGTTGTCCGCCCGGAACTCGGCGACCTGGTCGTAGTGGACCGCGACGACCTTGTGGGCGATCTCGTGGAGGAGGAACGCGACGCCCGCGGTGAGCAGCCCGACCAGAAGCGGCGGGACGATCCCCGCCGCGAGCAGCCGATCGAAACCGGCGGTGCCGTTCACGAAGAAGAACGTGAACGCGACGCCGAGCGCGAGCCACGCGACCAGCAGGTCGCGGATCTCGGTCCCGCTGAAGTAGAGCCCGGCGATCCGTCGGCCCTGCAGAGTTCCGCTCATGCGTTCACCTCACTAGCGCGCCGAGTTATGCCCACCGCAACGCGTCGGATCATGCGCCACCCGTGACCGCGCTTCGGATCAGTTCCGCGCCGGTGCGTGCGCCCTCGACCATGAGCCGTCCCACCTCGTCGACGCCGCCTACGTCGCCGAACATCGCGGGGATGACGTACACCGCGAACAGGAAGCTCGCGACGATACTGCCGATGTTCGTCATCGCGACGACGACGATGAGCTTGAACAGCGGCACGTCGAGCATCGCGGAGACCAGCTCGGAGGGCGACTGCGTCTCGTCGGAGAGCAGCTCGTTGAGCCGTCCGATATCGCCGACGTTCACCGTGAGATGCCGGAGCTCGACGTAGCCGGTGAACCAGCCGGGCGCGAGCACCGGGTTGATCGAGGTCATCCACGCGACGGCGCCGCCGACGCCGGCCGAAGTCCAGCGTGCGCCGGCGAGTTTCGCGAATGCGAACGCGAACGCGCCGTTGATCAGGAACCACGCGCCGAACAGCCGGAACAGGAACGCGTTCTCCACGCCGGCGAGCGCGAGCAGGACGAAGAAGCCCACGAAGCTGACGGTGATCGCGTAGCCGATCGCCTTCTTCCACGGGAGCCGTCGCCCGCGCTCTTTCCCGACGAGGTCTTCCATCGGCGGGAGCGACGCGGGGTCGGCGAGGTACCCCTCGATCCCCGCGCGGTGACCCGCGCCGACGACGGCGACCACGTTGTGCCCGGCCTCGCGGAGGGCGACGAGCCGGTGGGCGATGAAGGCGTCGCGCTCGTCGATGAGCGCCTCCGCGCCGCCCGGGGAGAACTGCCGGAACTCCTCCATCATCATCGTCACCACGTCGGTGTCGGTCAGGTCCTCCATCCCGAGTTCCTCGATCCCGCCGTGTTCGGGCTCGCTGGTGCCCCGTCCGACGACGGTCATCGCGAGTGACGCGACCACACCGAGGGTTAAGCCGAGCGAGATCCCGAGCCCGAGGCTGCCGATCGCCGTCACGGCGAAGCCGCCGAGATACGTCGCGACGATCCCGTCGAGCGCACCGACCGCGGCGGCGATGATACCGGCCGCGACGCCCAGTGCCGCTGCGGCGTAGAGGCGTCCATCGGGTGAGAGCGCGACCTTCCCGACCTGATCGACGGCGATCGCGACCGCAACCGTGGCGAGCACGCCGCCCGTGACGCTCGTCAACAGGGCGTCAGTGACGCCGACGCTCCCACCGAAGAGCCCGATCACCGGACCAGCGAGAATACCGACGAACAGTCCAACTAACACCCCAACCACGCGGGAGTCGGTGACGCCGAACGCGAGTCCGCCCACCATTCGCAGCTTCTCGGTGAGCGACATCCGGGCCCAGAAGCGCTGTATCGTCGTCTGGATGTCTCGGTCGACCAGCGCCACGTCGATGCCGAGCCCCTCGGCGACGTCGATGGCGGCCCGCATGTCGGCGCCGGGCTCGATGTCGAACCGGTCACCGAGCTGGGTCTGGACGTACGACAGCATCCAGTACGCGAGGAACTGGAAGACGGTGTTTCCCCGCAGCAGGTCGCTCGCGTCGAGATCGTCGGGGCTTTCGCCGTTCATCTGGCGGTATCGCCCCTCGTCGAGCTCGACGGCGACCACGTCGGGTCGCTCGCGCTCGATCGTCTCCTCGACCTCGTCGACCGACTGCTTGGAGACGTGCGCGGTTCCGACGACCGTCACGGAGCCGGACTCGTCGCCGGCGGCGGGCGTTCCGGCTGCACCACTCGCAGGGGAACCCTCGCCATCGATTGGCGCCGAGTCGCTTGCCGTCGGCGCCGGCTCGCTCGCCGTCGGGGGCGGGGACGCGCCGTCGGATCCCCCTGGCGTCTCTGTCATTGCCACGACGTACTCCGTCGCCGCGTTTAGGGTTTGTGAGTCGGTGAGCGCGCGGCACCGCCTCAAGGATCCAACAAATTTGTATTCTCACGGGTCACAGAGACTGGTATGTCGCGGCTGTTGCCCTCCCTCCCCGACGCGACCCCCGAAGATCGAGAGCCGCGGGTGGTCGGCGTCAACGAAGATGACGCAGACGAGCTCATCGCCGCACTCGGCTCCGAGACGGCACGCGAGATTCTCACGCGGCTCCACGACGAGCCGGCGACGAAATCGGAACTCGCTGACGCCGTCGACACCACGCTCCAGAACGTCCAGTATCACCTCTCGAAGCTCAACAGAGCCGACCTCGTCGATGTCGTCGACACGACCTACTCCGAGAAGGGCCGAGAGATGGACGTGTACGCGGCCGCCGACGAGCCACTCGTACTCTTCGCTGGCGGTTCTGAGGAGTCGAACGGGATCAAGTCGGCCCTGATGCGGCTGCTCGGCGGCTACGGGATCATCGGGCTGGCGGCGGTCGCGGCCCAGCGGGTGCTCTCGGTGCCGAGACCGACCGCTCGCGTGTCGAGGAGCACGGGCGGGGGTGCCGGCGGCGACGCGGCGACCGAAGACGCTGCGGACGGGCCTTCCATCGAGACGGTCTCTGAGGCCGACGGCGGCGGCAGCGGCGAGATCGACGGCACCGTCGAGTACGTCGTCGATCCCTTGGCTGACTACGCCGTCTCGCTGCTTGAGCCGGGGGTCGTCTTCTTCGTCGGTGCCGCGCTCGTGTTCACGATCGGCTGGGCGTACTGGTACTGGGGCGGCCGCTGACGGGGCGCGCTGCCGACACACAGTACCGATCGCCTCGGGCTGCGCTCACGTGGGACAGCTATTCATGCCGCCGCCGCCACGATCCGGTATGGAACACGAAGCCGAGGTCGTCGGGGTCGGAGCGGGCTCCGCACCCGGCGGCGACGTGCCGGCGGTCATCCTGTCCGCGCGCGGCGAGTACGTCCCGATCTTCGTCAGCGCCGATCAGGCGCAATCGATCGGGATGGCGCTCGAAGGCGAACCGTTCGACCGGCCGCTGACGCACGACCTCCTCGTCGACATCCTCACCGAGTTCGGCGGTGCGATCGACCGCGTCCGAGTCGACGACCTCCGGGACGGAACCTTCTACGCGAAGGTCGACGCCGAGCGGTACGAGAACGGCGAGCCGGAGCGGTTCGTCTTCGACGCGCGCCCCTCCGACGCGCTCGCGATCGCCGTTCGGATCGACTGTCCGATCATCGTCTCCGACGCGGTGATTGACGAGGCGGGTCGCCCGCAGGACTCGATCCGGTTCGACGACGGTCCCCAAGGCGGCGCCTGACCGCTGCACTCGCCGCCGGTCAGGAGGTTCAAGTCACCCGCCGCCTCACCGACGGCATGGACGAGACGGCGACGGTCGCGGAGTCGTACACCGAGATGACCGAACTGCTGTTGCCGAACGACACGAATAACCTCGGGCGAGCGCTCGGGGGCGCGGTCCTCCACTGGATGGACATCTGCGGCGCCATCGCCGGAATGCGCTTCTCGAACCGGCAGGTCGTCACCGCCTCGATGGATCACGTCGACTTCATCTCTCCCATCGAGATGGGCGAAGTTGCCGTGATCGAGGGGTACGTGTTCAACGTGGGGAACACGAGCGTCGACGTGAAGGTTCACGTCAGCGCTGAGAACCCTAGGACCGACGAGCGCCGCCGGACGACGACCTCCTACTTCACCTTCGTCGCGCTCGACGACGAGGGCACCCCGGCGAGCGTACCGGAGCTGACCACACCGACCGACGCGGAGGAGACGCTGCGCGACGACGCGATCGAGGGGCGGCGCGAACAGCTCCGAAGCGTGGCCGAGCGGTACGATCTGTAGACGACCGGCGGAATCCGTCCGCGGCTCACCGAGTCGCGCTCGCGTCGTCGATCCGCTCCGTGGATCCGGGAATCACATCGACGTGTCCGCCGGTTTCCTCGACCGCGACCTCGTGCGCCTCGCGGACCAGCGTGGCGAGGGCGGTGGCGCCGTCGGTGCCCGCGGCGAGGTGGCTCCCGCAGTCACAGTCGGACGCGCCGAAGCCGTCAACCGGGCTCGCTGGGAGTCGGTCGGCGACCGCACACTCCACGTCGGCGTCGACGCTCCGAACGACGCTGTCGATCCGGGCGTCGGGGTGGCCGAGCAGGTGGTCGACGTGCCAGTGGCGCACGTCGTGTTCGCCGCGGGCGGTCCGGCGGTGGCGGTCGACGCGGGAGAACCCCCCGGTGCCGAGCGCGCTGCCGGTATACGCGTAGATGCCGGGTTCGAATCGGCGGTCTCCGAGCGCACCGACCTCGATCGTCGCCGGGGCCGCGAGTTCGACGAGGAGGGTGTAGGTGCCGCCCGCGTCGCTCTCGGGATCGCCGTCGATCGCGTTGCTTCCGTCCCCCCCGTTTCTGCCCCCGCTTACGACAGCGCCTCCGGCCGGTCGCTCGCCGCGAGGCGGAGGCCGTCCACGAGGTCGCTCGCGGCGTCGGTCAGCCGGTAGGTCTCGTGCACGTCGTCGGGGTCGCGGCCGCGCCCCGACAGCGTCCCGACGACGCCGGCGATCCGGTCGTAGTTGTCGCGGACGAGCCCGCCGACGATTTCGGGGGTGCCGGCGCGCTCGGCCAGCTCCTCGGCCGCCGAGCGGCCGGCGTACACCCGTCCCTCGCCGGGGTCGACGAGCACCATCGCGAACGGGCGCGAGCCGAACTGCGCGTCGAGGAACGGCCCGACGGGATCGGCCTCCCACGGCACCGCCGCGACGCCCTCCAGCCGCCGGAGCGCGACGGCCGCCACCGAGCAGTACGGGCAGTCGCCGTCGAAGATCAGCACCGGCGCGTCCGGGTCGGTGTCCATGCCTTCGGGTACGCACTCCGGCGGCTTAAGCGACCGGCTGAGGGGGTTGCAGTATAAAAGAAATGTGTCGACCGATCGGACCGATCGGACCGATCAGTGCGAGTGACCGAGCGCGTCTTCGAGCGACTGGCCGAAGCGCTCCTCGAACAGCTCCGCGGCGGTGTCGTTCATCTCCGCGATGTCGTCCGGGACCTCGCCCTCGCTGTGGTGGGCGATCACGTGCGCCTGCTGGGCCATCGCCTGCACCACCACGTCGCTGACGACGCGGGTCGGCTGCTCGCCCTGCTGGCTGAGCACGTCGACGAGACCGGCGGGCAGTTCGAAAGACTCCTCGTCACCGTCGGGACCGGTGATCGTGTAGGTTTCTGTCTCTCCCATACCCGTGGATCGGGACCGGTACATAAGGGTCTGTGGAAAGCGGGCCCGATTATCTGGCAGTTCCTTCACGGGAGATCGGCGACCTCCTCCGTCACCCGTGCGCCGAGATCGCCTTCACCGAGAAGCCGGAGCCGACGATGCTCGCGAGGTAGATTGCGATCGCGGTGATGACGATCGACCCCCCGGAGGGAAGTCCGAAGCCGATCGAGACGGCGAAGCCGCCGATCACCGACAGCTGTCCGAAGATCACCGCGAGGTACATCGTCTCGCGGAAGCTCCGAGCGATCTGGGAGGCGGCCGCGACCGGAACGACGAGCATCGCGGCGACGAGGATGACGCCGAGCANCTGCATCGCGCCGACGACGACGACCGCGGTCAACACCACGAGCAGGGTGTTGTATCCGGTGACGTTCAGCTGAGCGACCCGCGCGGCCTGCTCGTCGAAGGTGATGAAGAGCAGCTGTTTGTACGTCAGCGCCACGCCAGCGACGACGATCAGGGAGAGCGCGCCCATCAGGCGCGCTCCCTCCGGCGTGACGACCGCGAGGTTCCCGAACAGGTATCCCTGAATGTTGACCCCGGTGAGTCCGTCACCGTAGCTGATGATCAGGGTTCCGACCGCGAAGCTCCCGCTGAGCATGATCGCGATCGGCACGTCCCCGTACGGCGTCAGTGCGCTCGGTAAGCCACTGGACTACAAGCGCGCCGAGGATCCCGACCGCGAGCGCGACGAGCAGCAGCGAACCGTTCCACCCGGTCGAAGACGTGACGAGGATGCCGATCGCGACGCCGGCGAATGCGGTGTGCGCGAGCGTCTCGCCGATCAGCGCCATCTCGCGGTGGACGAGGAAGGAACCGACCAGCGGAGCGACGACCCCGACGAGCACGCCGACCGCCATCGACTGCCACATGATCGGGTGCCGGAACACATTCGTGCCGAACGCGGCGTCCATCCCGCGTCCGAACGAGCGGAACGCGGCGTACAGTTCGCTCGCTACCGGGAGGTCCTGCGCCCAGTAGAGCAGAACGAATCCGAGCATGACGGCCGCGACGACGGCCGTGATCGCGATTCCGACGAGTTCGGCGGTTCGGCGGAGGCCACGGTCGGGGCGCGGGCGATTTTTCGTGTCGGCGGCTGATTCCCCGCTCATCAGTGGTGGTGGTGGACGACCTGTCCCGTGGTGCCGTACGCCTCCGCGAGGGCGTCGCTCTCGACGAACGACTCGGTGTCTCCGTGGTGGTACAGCTCGGTGTTGATACAGGCGATGCGGTTCGCGCGGTCGGTGACGACGCCGATGTCGTGTTCGATGAGGATGATGGTGATCCCCTCGTCGTTCAGCTCGTCGAGGAGGGCGTAGAAGGCGTCGCGCGACTCGGCGTCGACGCCGACGGTCGGCTCGTCGAGCGCGAGTAGATCTGCGTCGCTCGCCAAGGCACGCGCGATGTATGCTCGCTGTTTCTGGCCGCCGGACAGCTCCGAGACGAGTCGGTCGGCGAGTTCGCCGATGCCGACCGTCTCGATCGCGTCGGCGACAGCGGCACGGTCGGCCGCGGAGAGCCGCCCTCGGCCGGCGCGCGCGAACCGGCCCATGGTGACGCACTCGCGGACGGTGACCGGCATCGCGCCGCCCCGGCTCGTTGCCTTCTGGGAGACGTAGCCGATCCGACCGCCGTCGTCGAACTCGTCGACCGGGCGGCCGAACAGCTCAATGGATCCCTCGTCGGGCTCGTGGAGCCCGAGCATGAGGTGAAGCAGGGTGGTCTTCCCGGAGCCGTTCGGCCCGACGAGCCCGAGGAAATCACCCTCCTCGACCGTCAGAGAGACGTTGCTCACGGCGACCGTGTCGCCGTAGGAGAACGTCACGCCGTCGAGATCGACAATTACGGTCACTGCGTGTGTCCGATCTGGGTTGTCCGCACGTTTAGCTCTTTTAGTCCGTCGTCGCTGTCGTCGGAGCGGTCGCCCGACGAGTCGGTGACCGCACTGATCACTGCGCGTCGAATGCCCGCTCGAAGGCGGGGACGTTGATCTCGGTCATCTGTTCGAGATAGCCGTACCCGGCGTCGTTCCACTCACGGGTCGTCCCCCCGGCCGGCGTGACGGGGACCGCCTCGGTGGCATCGCTGTTCTCGACGATCGACTCGGCGAGCCTGGGCGACTCGAAGCGGTCGTACAACACCGCGTCGATCCCCTCCGTGTTCACGAGTTCGATCGTGTCGGCGATCTCGCTTTGCGTCGGCTCGTTTTGCGGCGAGACGCCGACCGGCGAGTGGAGCCGGAACCCGTAGCGCGCCTCTAGGTACTGAAAGGAGTTGTGGCCCGCCATGACCGCCACGCCGCGCTCGGCGTTCTCGGCGATTGACTCGAAGGCATCGTCGATCGCGTCGAGATCCTCGGCGTAGGCGGCGGCGTTGTCGGCGTAGTCGTCGGCGTTGTCCGGGTCCGCCTCGCCGAGCCCTGCCGCGATGGTGTCGACGACATCGGCGGCAAGCACCGGATCGACCCAGACATGGGGGTCGTACTGCCCTCTGTCGGGGCCGTCTTCGTCGTCGGGGCTGTCTTCGTCGTCGTGGGCGTCTTCCTCCTCTTCGTCGTGGCTATGGTCCCACTCAAGGAGGTCCTCTTCCAGCCCGGCGAGCCCGTCGATCACGGCGACCGTGTCGTAATCGTCCTCCAGCGTCGCGGCCAGATCCTGCGCCCACGAGAACTCCGAGCTGTCGAGGTAGACGAACGCGTCGGTGGAGGCGACGTCTACAGCGAGGTTCCCGTCCGGCGTCCAGCCGTGACCGAGCTGCCCCACGTCGACCGGGTCCTCGAAGCTCGCGTGGTCGCCCGCGACCTGATTCGCCCAGTCATTGAGGGTGAAGAAGGCGGCGTAGCCGGCGTCGAACCCACCGGATCCGCCGTTTGTGGTGCCGGAACAGCCGGCTAACGACGCCGCCGTTCCCGCGACCGCGAGACCGGCGCCGCGACGCAGCACCGACCGCCGTGAGTGAGTCATATCTATCGATACCGCTGATTAACAGAAAAATGTTGTTATTTCATAACCCCGAATTAATAAAATGGGCGTCGAGAGCGTCCCCGATTAACAACTCGGTGTCACCATTTGGGGCAGACGCTCTCATTTATTCGGTGAGATCGACGACCGTCGCCTCGGCGAGGTTGACGAGCGTCTCCGGATCAGTCTCGAACACCGCACTCGGCGTCCCCGCCGCGCCGTAGACCGTGTCGTATCCGGTAAGCGTCGGATCGAAAACGGTCGGGATCGAGGCGTCGTGACCGATCGGCGGCACGCCGCCGATGCTCCAGCCGACGACCTCGCGGATCCGCTCCGGGTCTGCCATCGCGGCTGAGGCTGCGCCGAACCGCTCCGCGACCGCGTCCAGATCGAGCCGGTTCGCGCCGCTCGTGATCGCCGCGACGAGCCGGTCCTCGTCGGCTCCGGCCTCTTCGTCGGCTCCGGCCTCTTCGTCGGCTCCGGCCTCCCCGCCCGAGAGCGACACCACGATGGTGGAGGCGATCGCCGCGGTGTCACATCCGACGGCGTCGGCGGCCGCGGCCGCCGTCTCCGTGCCGGCGTCGAACTCCAGCACGTCGAGGTCGACGCCGTGTCGCTCCCGCGCCCGCTCCGAGAACTCCGCCGCACGCTCGTGCATGACGAGAAAGAAGCCCGCGTCTGGGTATGAAGCTCCCGGCCGCGGCACGTATCGCGATCGGGCGAGACCGGTGGCCAAGCGCGGCGCTGTCGACGCCCTACCGCGTCCGTAGCTCGTCTTTGTCCTTGATCACGCGAGCGTCGCCCTCGCCGGACGTGACCTCGTTGACGAGATCGTACAGGTCGTTTTGAAGTCCGGCGGGGAAGGTGAGGACGCCCACCCACGATCCGTCGTTCTGCCACTCCTCGCGTTCCAGATCGCCGAATTCTCGGATCTGGGCCTGCCCGGATCCCGCGTAGTCGGCGGGGAGCTGGACCGCCATCGTCACTTCCTCGAAACGGATCGGTATCACCGGGCGGAGCGCCTCGAGCGCGTCGTCGACCTGATTCTCGACCGGCTCCATCGGATCGATCTGGAAACCCGCCTCCTCTAAGGCGCGCTCGATGCGTTCGGGCGGGTGCGGCGAGTCATCCATCTGCGGGTTCACCGCGTTGCGCGTGATGGTGGTGACAAGCTGATTGTGCTTGCGTTCCATCATTTCCCTCGCGCTGCTCGGCGGTGATCTGGATCTCCCCGCGCTCGACGACCTCGGGAATGATCTCCAGCGGGTCGGTCGTGCCGAACACGGTCTCTAGGTCTTCTTCGGCCGGGCGATCGCCCCGCGAGGCGTTCTCGAACACGTCCTCGGCGGCGATCACGTCTTCCAGGTTGCCCTCGAACTCGCCCCGTTTCATCGCGAGCGCGGCGTCGGGGTCGATCAGCACCTCGAACCGTTCGCCGTGTGACTCCAATCGGGCCGTCACGGCCTCGTCGAGCGAAATCATACTGAACGGTACCACCCCCGTCGTGAAAAAGCCTCCCGCGACGCGCCGCAACCTCGACCATTCAGTCCGGTCTACCCCTCCGGTCAGCTCCCCGCCGAGGGCCGCTCGTCTGTCCACTCGGCTCGACAGGTCTGCGAGCAGAAGTGTCGATGCACCGCATCGTCGCCGTCGACCCACGTGACGGTTCGGCGACCAGTGCCCAGCGCTGGCTCGCTACAGGTCACACAGCGCGGTGCGGATTCCTCATCGATATCTTCCTCGAGGTCGGACGTCGGATCTACCATACCCGTCCGTACGCCTCCGGACACTTGAACCCGCGAAGGGCGGCAGTTCTGGCCGTGCGACTCAGTCTCACCGCCCGACGGAGTGGCCGCCATCTCCTTCGATTTCTCCTCCACCCCGTCGCCTCCCGGTCGGCGCTGCAGTCCGCGAGGGGTGTTCGACCGCGATCTCCTCGTTCGCCGTTGGGTCGGTCAGGGTCCGCTCGCGCCCGTCCGGCCACCGGATGTCGACGCGGACCGGGGTCGCTCCCCCGAGTCCGAAGTGCGCCACTGGTTCCGTCTGACAGAGGCAACCGCCGCCGGCGTCGACCGTGCGGCGCTGGACGCCCCCGGTCGTTTCGAGCCGGACCACCGCCCCCCTGGCGGGTGCCCCGTGGCGCGTGGTCGGTCTGACGCGGAGCCACCCGGCAGCCGCCGCAGTCGGGTCCTTGTACACCGAAATCGGTTGGGCTGCGACCTCGCCGTGGACGACGATCAGTTCGAGGATACCGTCCCCGTCGATGTCGGCCGCGACCGCGCCGGTCCCGAAGCCGTCCGGCTCGGCGGCCGGTCCGAGGTCGATGCGACGCCAGCACGGGTCGTCACCGCTCTCAGCGACGCGAGCGAAGAGCCGGTTTTTGCTCTCCCGAGGCGTTGAAGAACAGCTCCTCGCGGCCGTCGTTGTCGAAGTCGGCGGCCACGACGGTCCGGACGCGCCCGGTGTCGCGGAGTGCGGGCGGTGCCGCGTCGACGAACCCGCCACCGGGGGCTCGGCGGAGGAGGCGGTTCGACCCGTCCTCGTTACCGACTACGAACGCGAACCGACCGCCCTCGTCGACGAGGGCGGCCCCCCGCGTGTCGCCGGCCGGGTCCGAGAGTGCCGCGCCGCTGTCGGCCCGGTCGTAGTGGCCGCCGTCGTTCCGAAACAGCCGGTTCGGCCCGCGCTCAACGCCCGCGAACAAATCGCCCTCGCCCGAACAGTGCGGGACCGCGAGCAGCGACCGACACCCCCCGTCGACCTCCAGCCCGACCGCGTCGGCCATGTCCGTGATCTCGCCGTCGTCGCCGACTTCGTAGAAGGCGAGGGGGGCAGCGTACCCGGAGACGGCGACGCCGTAGCGGCCGGTTCCGAGGCGGTCGAGCGCGGCGACCGACCGCCCGGCGCGCACGTCGAGCCGATCGGCGTTCACATCGAGTGCGAACAGGTCGGTCCAGCGGTACCGTTCAGATTCGAGCCGGCTTAAAAGGAGGTCCGGGTCGCCGCCGCCGTCGACGCCCTTGGTACAGTTGTGGACGTACACTTCCTCGCAGCCGTCAGCGTCGAGGTCGGCCGCGCACACGCCCATCCCGTGTCGGGTTCCGTCGGCGACGATGCCGCAAGCCGTGTCGACGAAGCGGTCGCCGTCGCGGGCGTATAGCCGATTGGGCTCCCCGTAGCCCGCGACGAACACGAGCGGGCCCTCCCGGCCGGGCGTCACCGCGACGCCGTAGCCCCGAACCGGGTCGTCGTCCGCGACGAGGTCGGACCGCTCCGTGAACATGGCCGTCCGTCACCGCTCGGGGAATAAGAACTCACGGGTCCGATCGAAGCCACCTTTATAAATGCGTTCGCTACCGAACGCGGTCGGCGACGAGAGGTCGTCGATCACTTATAAACTCGTGCCGCGCTAGCCGAGCACGAACACGAACAGCGCGACTCCCGCGGCGAGCGTCAGGAAGAGGACGCTCCGGCCGATACCGGTTCGGATCTCGACGTCGACGCCCGCGCGCCCGAGCGCCTCCCGCGGGTGCATCGCGGTCCACTCGACGGCCGCGATCGCGTTCATCACCGCGCGGTCGACGGCGGCCCACAGTTCGGTGACGCCCCAGACCGACCCGCGAGCGAGGTAGAACGCGGCGGGGTACGTCACGGCGTCGACGTCGCGCATGTGGTGGGCGAGCCAGCCGAGCGGGCGCTTCAGCGCGAAGAAGCCGACGAAGCCGGCCACGAGCAGGCGCGGCGCTCTCGGTCAGGTGGCTCGTGCTGTTAGGGATGCAGTTCCGGCGCGACCTCGGCCGTGAACGGCATCAGCTCGACGAGGTAGCCGTAGGTGAACGGCGTGCCGAAGAAGACGCACGCGCCGCCCGCCAGCACCATCCCGACGGTCTGGAACCGCGTTGCGTCCTTCGGTGACAGCGTCGCCGACCCGTGGAAGAACATGTAGTAGCCGAGCTTGATGAACGACATGAACGTCCCCACGCCGCCGAGGATGAGTAGCCACCAGAGTAGCCCCTCGCCGAACAGCAGCTCGAAGTTGTGGATCTCGTGGGCGGAGTCGATCACCATCCCCTTCGAGATGAATCCGTTAAAGCCCGGAACGGCCGTAATCGACGCCGCACCGACGAGGTACACGAGGAAGGTGACCGGCATCACCCGCCAGAGCCCGCCCATGTCCCTGATGTCCTCGACGCCGGTCCGGTAGATCACGACGCCGACCGCCATGAACAGGAGGCTCTTGTAGAGAACGTTGTTGAACAGGTGCGCGAACCCGCCGGTGACGGCGAAGTCACCGACGGCCGTCGCGAGTCCGAGCCCCGCCAGCATGTAGCCGACCTGCGCCTGAATGTGGTACGATAGCAGGCGACGCGGGTCGTACTGCAGCAGCGCGAAGAACGCGCCGTAGACCGCCATGAACCCGCCGAGGTACGCGAGCCACATGCCGCCCTCGGGGAACGCGCGGTACATCACGTACACCGCGGTCTTCGTCGTGAACACCGAGAGGAACACCGACGCCGCGACGTGCGGGCGCGGGTAGGTGTCCGGCAGCCACGTGTGCAGGAAGATAAACCCGCAGTTGACGCCGATCCCGATCGCCGCGAGCAGCGTCGCGGAGGCGTGGATCCCGGTTGTCGACGAGAACAAGAAGATCTCGCCGGCCGGCACGCTCCCGAGCATCGATGCGCCGTGGACGACGACCGCCCCGAGCAGGAACGTCCCGCCGATCCCGTGGAACAGGGCGTAGCGGTAGCCGGCCCGCACTGCTTTCCCGCCGTACTGCCACACCAGTAGCGTCGAGGTGACGGCCATCAGCTCCCAGAAGAAGATCAGCGTGAGCCAGTCGCCGGCGTAGATCGTCCCGACCGTCGATGAGACGTAGATCAGCGCGAACGCGGTCACCCACTTCGGTGCCTCGGTGCCGTACGCGTACAGCACCGCCGCCGTCGCGAGGAAGCCGACGACGACCCCCATCAGCAACGAGAACTGATCGACGTTGAACAGGATCACGTCGAAGCCGAACAGCTGCGTCGCGACGTACGCGCCCGTGCCGCCGTCGCCGAGCAGCACCGCCTGCGCGAACGTGAACGCCGTCGCCAGCGCGGCCGCCGCGTGACCGGCGCGGCGCGGGAGGCCGAGGACGAGGAACGCCGCCGCCGCGAGTACGACGTACGGCGGAAGTGAGGTGAGGATCGGGTTCACGGACGCATCACCTCCTCAGGGAGCCGCGTATCGACGATGAGTTCGATCAGCTCCAAGAAGCCCATCTCGTAGGGAATCACGCCGAGCAGCACCGCGAGGCTCATCGCGGTGAGGATGGGCGCGAGCGTGAACCACGTCGACTCGCGCCCGAGGAGGACGTCGAGCCCGTCGATATGCGTCCAACCGCCGGCCGGCGGACCGCCCGCGTGGCCGTGGTCGTGGTCCGCGTGGTCGTCGTGGCCCGTGTCGTGGTCGCCGTGGTCCGTCTGGTCGTCGGCTTCGTCGGCACTGTTGGCGTCGCCGCGCCCAACACCGAAGGGCACGTCGGCGTCGGAGGGGCGCGAGTCGACCGCGTAATCCCCGGTGTCAACGCGGTCGGCCGGCTCCGAGAAGTCCCGGTCGCTCGTGTCGAAGTTCGGGCGGACGACCCCGTCCTCGTCGGTCGGAAGGTCGTCCATCTCCGCGTCGGGGATGTCGGAGTCGTCCGGCACCTCGACATCGTCGCTGACGGAGTCCGCATCTTCGGCGTCGACCGCCGAGTCGCCCTCGGCGCTCTCGACGACCTCGTCGATGTCGATGTCGGTGGCGGCGGTATCGTCGCTATCGCCGTCATCGCCGTCGGCATCCTCCGGCCGACCACCATCGGTCGCCGGCAGCGTCGACCGCGACTCACCGCCCATCCGGAAGTCGACGAGCGGCTTCGCGTCGTGGGCGTCCTCCGCCTCGAAGAAGGCGGTATAGATCACGGGCCAGAAGTACGCGATGTTGAGGACGCCCGAGAGCAGCAGCGCCCCGACGAGGTAGTAGGCGACCGGGGTCAGCTGGGCGCCCATCCGGATCCCGCCGATCAGCATGTAGTACTTACTGACGAAGCCGGCGAGCAGCGGGATCCCCGCCATCCCGAGCGAGGCGACGGTAAAGGCCCCCATCGTCAGGGGCATCCGCTTGCCGATCCCCGCCATCTCCGAGATGTAGTCGGTGTGCGTCGAGACGTGGAGGTTCCCCGCACAGAAGAACAGGGTGAGCTTCATGAACGCGTGCGCCGGGATGTGCAACAGCGCGCCGACGAGCCCGTACCAGCCGAACAGGCCGAGCCCGAGGATGATGTAGCTCAGCTGGCTCACCGTCGAGTAGGCAAGTCGCTGTTTCAGGTGGTCCTTCCGCAGGGCGATGATGGAGGCCGCGGTCAGCGTGATCGCCCCGATAGTCGAGAGGACGAGCCCGGCCGAGAAGCCGAAGGGGAGCGAGAGGTCGAAGACGAGTTCCGGCCCGAACACGTCGAGGACGACCCGCGAGACGCCGAATGCGCCGGACTTGACGACCGCGACCGCGTGGAGCAGCCCGGAGACGGGCGTCGGCGCCACCATCGCCTCGGGGAGCCACTGGTGGAGCGGCATGATGCCGGCCTTCACGCCGAACCCGATTGCTAAGAGGAAGAAGGCGAGCATCGCGAGTCCGGGATCTGCGTTGGCGAGTTCCTCGATGCCGCCGGCCGTGAACGAGACGTTACCGGCGATCAGGTAGACGAGGGCCGTCCCCGCGAGCACGAGCACGCCGCCGCCGAACATCGTGTACGCGAGGTACTTCCGGCCGGCCGCGCGGGCCTCGTCGGTCTCGTCGTGGGCGACGAGCGGGTACGTCGCGATCGAGAGGAGCTCGTAGAAGACGAAGATCGTCACGAGGTTGCCCGCGAACGCGATCCCCATCGTCGCCGATAGCGACACCGCGAACGCGGCGAAGTACCGGGTCTGGTTCACCTCGTCGTTGCCGCGCATGTAGCCGATGCTGTAAAACGAGGTGACGATCCACAGCCCGCTCGCGAGGAACGCGAACAGCATCCCGAGCGCGTCGGCGCGCAGGACGAACTCGATGCCGCCGGGCAGGAACGCGCCGAGCGACCACTCGAAGACGGCTCCGTCGAGGACGGCCGGCAGCATCGAGGCGACGATCGCGAACTTCGCGACCGCCGCGACGATCGTCCACCCCTCGCGGACGTTCGGGGAACGGTACGACGCGACGATGAAGAACGCCGCGACGAACGAGACGAGAACCGCCAGTAGGGGACGTAGATCGGTGATTGGAGCTTCTATCATGCGAACACCTCCGTGAGGTACGGATCGAACCACTCGAACAGCGCGTAGCCGGCGAAGCCGAGCGCGATTGTCGTCAGCGCCGCAAGGATCAGGATCGCGAGCGATGCCGAGGGCACGCGGTCCGGAACGAACCGTGACCGCGACGCCCCCTCGACGGGTGTGAGGGGGCTGTCGCCGTCGCTGGTCGCCGATTCGTGACCACCGTCGGCCGCGACGCCGTCATTGGGGCCGGCGCTGTGAGCGTCGTCGTGATCGTCGTCGCCGTGGTCGTCACCGTGTTCCTCGCCGTGACCGTCAGAGAGTCCGACGCCGGCGAAGTACGAACCGCTCGATCACTCGCGCGACGTACGACAGGGTGAACAGCGTGCTGACGAAGATCACGACCGCGATCCCGATCCCCGCGGGGTCACCCCCACCCATGCTCGACTCGACCGCACCGACGCCGATGTACCACTTCCCGAGGAAGCCGATCGAGGGCGGAATCCCGACAAGCCCAAGCCCGAGCACGGCGATCGCTCCGGTCGTGTACGGTGCAGAGCGGGCCGCGCTCGCGAGGTCGTCGAGCTCTCGGGTACCGTAGCCGAGCGCCAGCAGGCCGACCCCGAGGAACAGTCCGAACTTCAGCAGCCCGTGGCCGATGAGGTGGACGATCCCACCGAGCAGCGCGGTCTCGTTCGCGAGCGCGACCGCGGCGACGATCATCCCGAACTGGGCGACAGAAGAGTACGCGAACATCCGCTTGAGGTCGGACTGCATCGCCGCGAGCGCGGAGCCCGCGAGGATCGACGCGCCGGCGACGATCAGCATGACCGTCGTGATCGCGTCGTTGGCCGCGAGGAAGTCGACCGTGAAGACGGTGTACGACACCCGGATCAGCGCGTACGCGCTCGCGGTCGACACGAGGGCCGCGACGATCGTCGTCACGGCGTCCGGTGCGCGCTGGTAGGCGTCCGGCTGCCACGCGTGGATCGGGAACACGGCAATTTTCAGCCCGAGTCCCGCGATGATCAGCGCGTAACTCGCCCGGATCAGCGGGTCGGCGTAGCTCGCCTGTTCGACGATCTGTACCTGCATGTCGAGCATGTTCAGCGTCCCCGTCGCGAGGAAGGCGTAGCCGACGCCCAGCAGGTACAACGAGGCGCCGACCGTTCCCACCACGAGGTACTTCAGCGAGGCGTACGCGCTCGCACCGGACCGGTCGGCCGCGATGAGCGCGTACGTCGAGATCCCGACGATCTCCAAGAAGACGAACATGTTGAACAGGTCGCCCGTGAGCACGAGCCCGGTGAGCCCGCCGACCAAGAGCAGGTACCCGCTGTAAAACGAGTTGCCGCGTGGGCCGGCCACGCGCGCGAACACGAGTGTCGCCAGCGAGACGGCAGCGACCAAGGCGAGCACCGCGACCGACAGCTCGTCGGCCACCAGCTCGATTCCGATCGGCGGCTGGTACGTTCCGAGCGCGTGCGAGAGCGCTCCGTCGCGGGCCACCTCGATACCGATCGCAGCCGCGAGCACGGCGAGGGCGGTCGTCGCGACCGCTGCCACCGACCAGCCGATATCGTCGTACTTCAGCCCGAGTGCGATCGGGAGCGTCGCCGCGACGAGCGGGAGGGCGATGGCGACCGGGAGAAGCACGTCACTCATCAGTCTCACCCCCGTCGACCCCGCCGACCGCCGGCCGCTCCGGAAGCGACCCCTCGTCGCGCAGTAGCTCCCGAAGCACGTCGGTGCGGAGCGTTCCGTACTCGTCGTAGATACGGATACAGAGCGCGAGCCCCACCGCAGTGAGGCTCACGCCGACGACGATGGCGGTGAGCACGATCACGTGCGGGAGCGGGCTGACGAACGTCTGCGTCTCGGCCGCACCCTCGGGAATGATCGGGATTGCGCCGCCCTCGACGTACGCCGAGGTGATGAACAGCAGGAATATCGCCGTCTGGAACAGGTTGAGACCGATTATCTTCTTCACGAGGTGAGGGTTGGCGATCATCATGTAGAGCCCGATACACAGCAGCAGCGCGAACGCGACGTACGAGTGTCTCGTCGTCAACACGTCGAGCGCCGAGACGGCCGTGGTCCCGGACGCGAGTGCGGAGGCAACCCCGGCCGTGGTGTCGAGAGCACCCGTCATCGGTCACCTCCGGCGTCGGCCGCCTCCTCTTCGAGGGAACCGCCCTCGTCGTTCGGCCCGTCTTCCCTGAACGAGCTGTTTCCGAACCCGTCTTCGGCGGAGTCGAACCCTCTCGCGAGCAGGAAGAACAGCCCCATGAGCACGCCGGCCACGATGGGAGCGATCCCGACGACCTCCACGGCCTCCATCCCGTACTTGACGGGGTCGAGGATCGGGATCGGAAGGAGGTCGTACTGAAGGAACGCCCCGCCGAGCGCGACCGGGACGAGCCCGATGGCGGCGAACGCGAGCGCGCCGCCGACCGCGAGCGCGACGACGACGGTGTTCGCGAGCCAGTCGCGCGTCGACTCGATGCCGAACGCGAACGCGATCATAAACACCACGGCGGCCATGATCGCGCCGCCCTGGAACCCGCCGCCCGGGGAGCCGCTCCCGTGGAAGGTGATAAAGAGCCCGTAGGTGAACGCGAACGGTGCGACCACCTTCACGGTCGGCATGATCACCTGGCTCTCGGTGTAGGGTACCCCCTGTCGCTCCTCGGAGTCGAGTCGTCCCGACCGGGGGGCGGCACGGTGCGGCGGGACGTCGGGCTCCGCGTCGTTCTGGTCGGCTGTCGAGGCGTCTGAGGTGGCGTCTGAAGGGCCGTCGGTGGCTGTGTCGGTCATGTCGGTGTCGTCGACGCGGTCGCTCATGCGAACACCTCTCGGTGGAGCACGATCAGCGCCGCGATCCCGCCGGCGAAGACGACGATCGCCTCGCCGAAGGTGTCGAATCCACGGAACGCCGCCAGCACGGCCATCACGGTATTCTCGACGTGGGTCTGCGCGTACGTCTCCGTGAGGTACCACTGCGTCACGTCCGGGTTCGACCAGATCGGCGCGTCCGGCGAACCGATCGCCGGGATATCGCCCATGGTGAGCAGCAGGCCGGCGAACAGGAACCCGGCGGCGCCCGCGGCGGGGAGGTTCACCGACTCGAAGACCGCATCGTGGTCGATCCGGGTCGTCTTCGCGAGCGTCAACAGCAGGAGGACGGTCGTCACGCCGGCGGAGATCGCGGCCTCCGTCAGCGCCACGTCGGGCGCGCGATAGAACGTGTACAGCGCGGCCATCCCGAGGCTGTACGCCCCGAAGACGATGACCGCCGCGAGCACGTCGCGGGCGAGCGCGGTCGCGAGCGCCGTGAACACGACGAACGCGAGCAGGCTCGCCTCGATCGCGGTGACCTGCGCGACGACCGGGGAGGCGATTGCGACCGAGTCGGCCGTGAGAGGGAGCACGCCCGTCATCGGCGCTCATCCCCCTCGGTCCACGGCACGGTCCCCTCCTCGAAGGCGGCACGGGCGATCGCGTGGGCCGCCGTCGGATTCGTCACGAAGATGAAGAAGAGGAGGAGCACGCTCTTGACCCCGGCGGCCTCCCAGCCGATCGCGAGCGCGACCGCGGCCAGCCCGAAGCCGGCGCCGAGCGTGTCCGCCTGCGAGGCGGTGTGCGCCCGCGAGTACACGTCCGGGAGCCGGAGGACGCCCGTCATCGAGACGAACGAGAAGAACAGCCCGAGCAGCGCGAAGGCGACGATGAGACCCATGCGAGCGGTTTCGAGCGTCTCCATCACAGCACACCACCCCGCTCGACGGTGAACTTCGAGATGGCGATGGCCATCAGGAAGTTCAACAGCGCGTACACTAAGGCGATGTCGAGGAACGTCGGCTCCGAGAGCGCGGCGCTCAGGATGGCGAGGATGACGACGGTGTTCGTCCCGAGGACGTTCACCGCGAGCACCCGGTCTTGCATCGTCGGGCCCTTCACGGCCCGGTAGAGCATCCCGATCGCGAGCACGGTGAATCCCGCGGCCGCGAGAAGCAGGAAGTCCGCAAGGGTGTAGCCGGCGACGAGCGCAGAGTCGACAACGCTCATTCGTCGGTTACCTCCGTCTCCTCTCGGTCCTCGTCGTCCGGTTCGGCTGGCGAGCCGTTGCCGGTATCAGGATCCGCCCCGCCGTCAGCGGCGGCGATCGGCATCTCCTCGGTCGCGTCCGGCCCTTGTAAGATCGCGCAGTCGTCGCGCTCGCGGGGCGTCGGGAGCCGCGCAGACGCCCGCCCGTAGTAGACGAATCGCGTCCAGCGCTCGAGAGAGCCGTCGAAGAGTCCGTCACGGGCCGACGGGATCAGTGAGTGGACGTACAGGTCGCTGTCGCGGGCGCGAACCGTCAGCGTCCCCGGCGTCAGCGTGATCGAGTTCGCGAGCGTCATCAGCGGGAGCCCGCTGCCGACGATCACGCGCATCCGGTTCATCGTCGGCTCGATCGGGAGCCGCGGGTCGAGTATCACTCGGGCGACCTCGATGTTCGCCTTCACGATCTCGAAGAGGAGGACGGGGACGTAGATCACGCCGCGGAGCAGTCGCATCGGCGTCCGCGGAATACCGGGTTCGACGTCGATACTGACCCGCGAGAGGGTAACCGAGACGATCGCCGCGGTCGCGATACCGGTCACCCAGTCGAACCAGTAGAGGGGATCGCCGAGAATCAAGTAGAAGGCCAGCGAGAATCCGAACATCGCGGCGAACCGCTTTCCGGTGGCCTCAGTCCGGAGCCGCTCGCCTCGGGTCGGCCGCGTGACTGGCGCCGTCTCGACGGTCAGTGAACTGTTCGACAGCGCGAACTCCAGCGGCTGGAGTAGGGTGGTGTTACTGACGGGCGTGTACTCCGGATCGAGAAGCACTCTGTCGGCGTCGTTGGCCTCCGCGTAGGCGGCGAGCACCCGGACGTAGTCGTCGGGTCCGAACAGGTACTCGTCGGCGCCGATGAGCTCCGTCACGACCGTCACTAGGGGTCGTTCCCCGTCGACATCGTCGAGGTCGGAGGTAGCCCACGCCTCGGCGCGTTCGAGGACGCGCTCCGCGGCCGCCGCTCGATCGTCGGCGCCGGGGTCGCCGTTGCGCCACGACGCAATCTCCACGAGGTGGATCGTCGAGAAGCCCTCGTCGATCGCTGCCTCGACCGCGTGCGCGATCGTCGCTCGGAGGGTCGGCGTGGGTTCGACGGGAATGACGATCCCTCCAGCCGGTGCGGACGGTGACTCGTGTTCCGGTTCGTCGCCCGCTTCGACGGGGTCACCCGCTTCGCCACCGGCGGCCTCGCTGTCGGCGGTGTCGCTACCGGCGTCGGTGTCAGCCACCCACCACACCTCCGACGGAACCGAGTTTCGCCGTCTCTATGCACATGAGTATCTCTGTCCCAATCGTTTCTCTACCGCCTCAAAACAGTTTGTATCCACGACGGCTTCGGGGCGAACGAGGGGAGGAGCGGCTGTCGACGCGGATCGATTCGGCCGCTACGCCGACCACCCGAGTTCGACGGCCAGCCTGTCTGCGATCTGCCCGGCAACGGTATCCTTCGAGCCGACGGCCTCCGTCGGTTCGGTCCCTTCGTCGCCGACGAGGAGGACGCGGGTCTCGTCGTCCCCCATCACGCTCGCGTCGTTGGCGACGACGAACACGAGTCCAACTCGGTCGCGGATCCGCTCCGCCTCCGCGACCATCGCCGCGTCGTCGCCGGAGGTCTCGGCTTTGAACCCAACGATCGGGAGGTCCGGGTACGCCTCTCGCACCGAGTCGATCAGCTTCGGCGTCGGCTCCAGATCGACCGAGAGCGGGGATCCGGATCGGATCTTCTCGTCGACCGCGTCGGCGGTAAAATCGGAGATGGCCGCCGCGGAGATCAGCGCGTCCGCGGTGGCCGCGGTCCGGCGACACGCCTCCATCATCTCCGCCGCGGTCTCGACCGCGACCACGTCGGCGTAGGGGACCTCCGAACCGTCCTGTACCAGCGTCACGGTCGCGCCCCGGACGTACAGCGCCCGAGCGACCGCCCGCCCCGTCTTCCCCGACGCCCGGTTCGTCAAGATCCGAATTGGGTCGATCCGCTCTTTCGTCGCACCCGCGGTGACGACGACGTGCGTCCCCGAGAGCGACTGCGGCGTGGTTGCGCGGGCGACCTTCGTCACGATGTCCTCTTCGGCGGCGATCTTCGCCTTTCCCTCCTCGATGCGAGGATCCGCGAACGTCACGCCCCACGCCTCCAGCCGATCGAGCGCCTCCAGCACGCCCGGGTGGTCGTACATCGGCTCGTGCATCGCCGGCGCCATCACGACCGGCAGATCCGCGCCGAGTGCGGTCGTCGCGCAAGTCGTGACCGGGGTATCGTCGACTGCAGCCGCGACCTTCCCGGCGGTGTTCGCGGTCGCGGGCGCGAGCAGGAGCACGTCGGCCCACCCCTCTCGGCCGCACAGCTCGACGTGTTCCACGTCGCCGGTGATCTCGGTGACGACGGGCTCGTCGGTCGCGAAGTCGACCGCCCACGGGTGGACGATGTTCGTCGCCGCCGGAGACATGACGGCGCGCACGCTCGCACCATGGCGGCGTAGCTCGTGAGCGAGTTCGACGACCTTCACCGCCGCGATGCTCCCCGAGACACCGAGCGCGACGTTGACCCCCTGTAGCATTACCGAGACGGTTCCGGCCCCGGCGGCTTATAAGGTACCGTTGCGGAACGCTCTCCCGACCGATGCGCAGGTAGCGCGCTACTCGGCGATTTCGACGGTGATCTCGTCGCGCTCGACGGCCAGCCTGAACGTCGGCACGGTCCGGTAGACGACCTCGACGACGTTCTTCCGTTCGAGGCTCCGGAGCGCGCGCCGCACCTCGTCGACGTCGGGGTCGAGATCGAACGCCTCGCGGACCGCGTTGAGCACGGCCACGACCGACTGCGAGCGCTCGTCGGGACCCGCCACGACCTCAAACACCCGCGCCTCCAGCTCGGGGACGCGGATCGTCTCCGGCGCGGCGCCCTTCGCGACGGCGTCGGCCTCGATCCCGGGCTCGACGTCGACGAGGTCGTTCGCCTCGGCGGTCGATCGGATCAGGCTGTCGTCGTCGCGGTAGTAGTACTCCTTGAGGTGGTTTTCCAGGTACTGGTGGACCTCGCTGCCGCTGTCGAGTCCCCACGCGTCCTGTAGCTCGCCGTTCTTCGTCGGCTGGAGGCGGACGATGTCGGCGAGCCGGCTCAGCTCCTCGTCAGTCAGACTCATCTGTCCTCGACCGCGCTCGCCGCGCGAATCACCGTCTCCTCGTCGAATTTCGGGCCGACCAGTTGGAGCCCGACGGGAAGCCCGTCGGCCTCGCCGGCGGGCACCGAAATCGCGGGGAGATTCGCGAGGTTCACCGGCGTCGTGTTCGCGTCCGCGAGGTACATCCGGAGGGGGTCGTCGAGGCTCTCGCCGAGCTCGAAGGGGAGCACCGGCATCGTCGGCGACGCGATCACGTCCACGTCCGCGAACGCGTCTTCGAAGTCCTGACGGACCCACGCACGAGCATCCTGCGCCTTCTGGTAGTACTTGTCATGGTACCCCGCCGAGAGCGCGTACGTGCCCAGCAGGATCCGACGTTTGACCTCCGCGCCGAACCCCTCCTCGCGCGTCTCCGCGAACGACTCGTTCCAGTTGCCGTCCGACTCGGCGCGGTTCCCGTATCGCACGCCGTCGAAGCGCGCGAGGTTCGAGGAGGCCTCCGCCATCGCGATGACGTAGTACGCCTGCACCGCGTGCTCGACCGAGGGCAGCGAGATTTCGGTCGTTTCGGCGCCCTGCGCCTCAAGGTCCGCGATCGCGGCCTCGACCGTCTCGACCACGCGCTCGTCGGCCCCGTCGAACAGCTCGGTCGGGATCCCGACGGTGAGCCCGTCGACGTCGCCGTCGGCGGCCGCGGCGTAGTTCGGGTCGGGATTCGCACCCTCAACCTCGCTCAAGTCGCGAGTGGTCCCGTCGTGCGGGTCCGCTCCAGCGATGACGTCAAGGGCGGCGGCCGCCTCCTCGACGGTGCCCGCGATCGGTCCGATCTGTTCGAGGGAGTTTGCGTACGCGACGAGCCCGTACCGCGAGACGAGCCCGTAGGTGGGCTTGATCCCGACGACGCCGCAGAACGCGGCCGGACAGCGCACCGACCCGCCCGTGTCGGAGCCGAGGGCCACGTCGGCCTCGCCCGCGGCGACCGCCGCCGCCGACCCGCCCGAGGAGCCGCCGGGGACGCGCTCCGGGTCGGCAGGGTTCTTCGTGGGGCCGAACGCGGAGGTCTCGGTGGTCGTTCCCATCCCGAACTCGTCCATGTTCGTCTTGCCGACGACCGTCGCGCCCGCGTCGGTCAGCCGGTCGACGACAGTCGCGGAGTACGGCGGGACGTAGTCGGCGAGCATCTCGGAGCCGCAGGTCGTCCGGATCCCCTCTGTGGAGATGTTATCCTTGACCGCGACCGTCGCTCCAGCGAGGGGGCCGTCGGCGTCGTCGTCGCCCTCGATTGTTTCCTCCGTGATGAAGGCGTTGTAGTCGGCCGCCATCACGACACCTTCGGCCCCACGAAGAAGCCGTCTTCCGTCTCCTCGGCGTTCGACAGTGCTTCTTCTTGCGTGAGCCCCTCTTTGACCTCGTCGGGGCGCATCACGTTGACGAGTTCCTCCTCGCGGTCGGTCTCTGGCACCTCGTCGAGCGCCTCGAAGTAGTCGAGAATGTCGCCGAACTGGTCGGCGAACGCCTCGACCTCGTCGTCGTCGAGCCGCACGCGGGCCAGATCCGCGACGTGTCGGACCTTCTCGGCGTCGACGGCGGCCGCGGCGTCGTCGCCCCCGTCGGGCGCCTCCCCCGCGTCATCCGCCGACTCGGACGTATCGCTCATACGCTGAGGTGTTCCGGATCGGGAGTAAGGGTTTCGGAAGGTCGCCGGCTACTCACGCAGGGATTCGTCCATGCCGCCCGGTTCAAAACGAGGACGAAAATGGGCTGCGGTCGGGGGTCCGCGCCGCCCAGCCGGCCGTGGATACCGGACCGCGCGAGGACTCGGTCAGTCCTCGACTCCGGCGCGAACCGTCATCACGGGCGCGTCGGACATCCGGATCACCTTTTCGGTGACGCTACCGAGGAGGTACCGATCGACGCCTGTCCGTCCGTGCGTCCCCATCACGATCAGATCGATGTCGTGATCGTCAGCGTACTCGAGGATGCTCGTGTGGGGATTGCCCGCCATGACTGCCGTTGTCGTCTCAATATCTCCGAACGCCGCGCTCGCTTCTTTAACGACCGATTCGCCGTGTTCTCGCAACTCCGCCTGCCGCTCGTCGGCGTCGTCTCGCTCCCCGACCGTGCCGCCCTCGGTGTCCGTGGCCGATCCACTCATGCCCGCGGTCCCCTCGTCGAGAAACGCGCCGCTCATTCCGATTCCCACGTGACGTGTGTCGACGACGCACAGCACGTGCACGGTCGCGTCGAACATCGACGCCAGCAGCCGGACGTGTTCGGCCGCCGCGTTCGATCCGGTACTCCCGTCAGTCGGATACAAGATGTCTGTGTACATGCCACCACTCGAATGAAGATTCGGTGACAAGATTGAAAAACACGTCGGCGGTTCTCGCCCCTGTGGGCCTACAGCAGGTCGTTCGAGACGAGTCGGTCGACCGCCTCGCGAAGCCGCCCCTCGCTGGCAGCGTACGAGATCCGGGCGTGGCCCGGCGCGTTGAACGCGCTCCCGGGGACGCAGGCGACCGACGCCTCCTCGATGGCGGCCTCACACCACGCCTGATCGTCCTCGTCGACCGGGATCATCATGTAGAAGGCGCCGTCGCCCACGTCGACGTCGACGCCGTGCTCGTCGAACAGGTCGACGAGGAGGTCGCGGCGGTCGCGGAACGCGTCGCGCATCTCCGTGACCGACTCGTCGGTGTTTTCGAGGGCCTCGACGCCCGCGCGTTGGACGAAGTTGACCGCACACGAGACGGAGTGCGAGTGGAGCTTGCCGGCCTGCCCGACGAACTCGTCGGTCGCGTGGAGGTAGCCGAGCCGCCAGCCGGTCATCGAGTACGCCTTCGAGAAACCGTTGATCGTGATCGTCCGGTCGGCCATTCCGTCAAGGCTCGCGAGCGAGACGTGCTCTGCGTCGTAGGTGATCTGCTCGTAGATCTCGTCTGAGATCACGGCGATGTCGTGTTCGACCGCGAGGTCGCGGACGCCCTCCAAGGCGGTCTCCGAGAAGACGGCACCTGTCGGGTTCGACGGGGAGTTGACGACGAGCAGTTTGGTGTCGTCAGAAACCGTCTCCGCGAGCGCATCGAGCGCGGGCTCCAGCTGGAACCCGTGCGGGGCTAGATCGACCCGCGAGAGGTCGGCGCCGGCGAGCTTTGCCATCGCCTCGTAGGAGACCCACGCCGGATCCAGCAGGACGACCTCGTCGCCGTCGTCGATCAGGGTCTGGAACGTCTCGTACAGCGCCTGCTTGCCGCCGGGGGTGACGATCACTTCGTCGGCGTCGGCGTCGAGTCCGTCGTCGCGGAGCTTCGCCGCGATCGCCTCTTTGAGTTGGGGAATCCCGTTCGAGGAGGTGTACCCCGTGTGGCCGGCGTCGAGGGCATCCTTGCCTGCCTCGACGACGTTCGCTGGAGTATCGAAGTCGGGCTCGCCGACCGACAGGTCGACGATGTCAGCGCCCTCCGCCTCTTTCTCCGCCGCGAGGTTCGATATCGCCAGCGTGGCGCTGGGTTCTACGCGTCCGATCCGCTCTGAAAAGTCGTATGCGTCGCTCATTGTGGTGTGGTGTGGTCGTCTCGGCTCCGTCAGTCGAGTTCGTCCGCGAGGTCGATCGCGGCCTCTGCCGCGTCCGCGCCCTTGTCGATCCGCTCGCGCGCCTCCGCGCCGGACATCCCCGGGCCGCTCACGCCGAACGTGACGGGGGTGTCGCGGTCGAGGCTCACCTGCGTGAGCTTGTCGGCGGTCGCGCTCGCGATCACGTGGTCGTGGTCGGTGTCGCCGGTGACGATGGCGCCGACCACCGCGACGGCGTCGACGTCGTCTCGGCGCGCGAGCCGGTCGGCGGCCAGCGGGCTGTCGTACGCTCCCGGCACGCTCACTTCGTCGACGATGACGGCGTCGCGGTCGGTGGCCGCCTCGCGGGCGGCCTCGGCCATCGGCTCCGTGACGGAGTCGTTGAACCGCGCCACCACCAGTCCCAGCGAGACCATACGCCCGCTCACACCGGGGACGGCAAAGGTCTACCGTTCGACCGCAGGGTTGCCGGACAAACGCGGTCGGGACCGGGGCGAATCGGGTGGTGATTGCTTATAAATAGCCGACGTGATCGCGACCGCAGCCAGGCGGTGGCGCGTGCCTGCGAGCGAGGAGCGCAGCAAGGGTCCCGCGAGTCCTCGTGGCCGGGGCTTTGGCGGTGTTCACCGAGGAGTCACCGCTCACGTATCGTCGAGCGGCTGGGGCTTTGGCGGTGTTCACCGTCGATCCGGAATCAACTATTTATAAGCGAGATCGAGGATCCGGGGATCTCACAGCAGCGCAAACGCCCTACTTCGCGACCTTCGCCTCGAACTTCTCGCGGACCTTCTCCATCTTCGGCTTCGCGTGGAAGGTGCAGTAGGCGTCGTCGGGGTTCTTCGCGAAGTAGTCCTGGTGATGCTCCTCGGCGCGGTAGAACGTCTCCAGCGGCTCGATCTCGGTCACCACGTCGTCGTCGTACTCCTCGTCGAGCGCCTCGACGTACGCCTCGGCGACCTCGCGCTGTTCCTCGTCGTGGGTGAGGACGATCGAGCGGTACTGGGACCCAACGTCCGGGCCCTGTCGGTTGAGCTGCGTCGGATCGTGGACCTCGAAGAAGGCTTCCAGAATCTTGTCGTAGGCGATCACGTCGGGATCGAACTCCACTTGGACGACCTCGGCGTGGCCGGTGTTCCCGGAGCAGACTCCTTTATAAGTCGGATTCTCGACGTGGCCCCCGGCGTAGCCGGACGTGACCGACTCGACGCCGGCGAGCTGTTCGAGCGCCGCCTCGGTACACCAGAAGCACCCGCCGCCGAGCGTCGCGGTTTCGAGCTGATTGGACATACTCGCTCGAAGGGCTCGGAGACGTATTAATCACGCGCGCTTATGTGGGAGAAGTAGTCTATTGAGCGAGTTCTTGTTTATGAGTGGTCGACTGCTGCTCGGCAGACACCTCCAAAGCCCCAGCCGGTGAGGCGGGCGCAGGCGACGTAAGCACTGGAAGGAGCGAGCGCAGCGAGCGACTGAAGCGCGCAACGAGCCTGCGCCCGCCTCCCCGGCTGCCCCTTTGAGTCCCACCCGACCGCGACCGCACAGCACCTCACGCCTCCCCAGCCTCGTCGGTCGTCCTCCGCGTTGCTCCGGACGATCGACTCCCTCGCACCGTCGGTTCGCGGCCTGTTTGGCCGCGAACCGGGGCGCACAGGGCGAGAGCGAAGCTCTCGCTTGCAGCCGGCGGCAAAGCCGCCGGCGACGCCACCGCACGTACTATTTATAAGTACACTCACCAGACTCAGTTTTTAAGCTGCCGAGCACCCACACCGCTCTATGGACGAACTCGCGGATCTGACGGAGAAGCTGGTCGCGATCCCGTCGCACGAGGACGAGACCGCCGCCGGCGACGCGATCGAGGAGTGGCTCCGCACGGAGACCGACGCGCGGGTCGAGCGCGACGACGCCGGCAGCGTGCTCGCTTATAAAGGTGAGACGAACGACTACGACGCCGACACCCTCGCGTTCGTCGGCCACCACGACGTGGTCCCGCCGGCTGACCGCCAGACGACCGGTGAGGGCAACGCGGGTGGATACGTCGTCGAGCGCCGCGACGGCCGGATCTACGGCCGCGGGACGGCGGACATGAAGGGCGCGGTGGCGGCCTGCATGCTCGCGTTCCGAGACGCCGAGCCGCCGGCGGGTCGCGAGCTGGCGTTCGCCTCGTTCACCGGCGAGGAGGTCGGCGGGACCGGCGCGCGCCACGCGATCGACAACGGGTTCGCCCCCGAGCGCGCAGTCGTCGCCGAGGGGTCGACGGACTACTCGACGCCGGGCGTCACCGACGTGGTCGTCGCGCACAAGGGGCGGCGCGCTTCGACGCTGGTCGCGAGCGGGACCGCGGCGCACGCCTCAGAGCCCGAGGACGGCGAAAACGCGATCTACCGCGCAAGTGACGCCATCGATGTGGTTCGGGAGCTCGACGCCCCGGAGTCGACCGTCTTCGGTGAGACCGTCTCCGGGTCACTCGCGGTAACGATGGTCCACGGCGGCGAGACGTGGAACGTGATCCCGGAGCGATGCGAGGTGACGATCGACGAGCGGACGGTCCCGGGCGATCGCGCCGACATCGGCCGCGCCGCCGACGCGGTCGACGGCGTCGAGTGGGAGGTCGACCAAGACCTTCCGCCGATGGCCTGCGGCGACGACGCCTTCGCCGACGCCGTGCTCGCGGCGGCGCGCGAGGTCCACGACCAACTGGGGCTCGACGCGCCCGAACACGTGATTAAGCCCCACGCGACCGACGCGGGCTGGCTCGCCGAGGCCGGCACCGACTGCCTCGTCTGCGGGGCCTCTGAGCCCGGCGAGGCGCACACCGACACCGAAAGCGTCGGGGTCGACGTGCTAGAGCGTTGCTACCGGATCTACCGCGGCCTCGCCGAGCGGACCTTCTGATCCTGCCGAGACGCGGTGCATCGCAGGGTGTTCGATCTCACCGATCGACGCGGTATGGAAGGGGTTTTATGCGCCCCGTGGAAAGTGTGCGCCACTATGGGAGACAAGTCGAAGGCTCAAAAAAAGCGTCTGGCGAAGGCGGAACGCCAGAACACCCGCGTCCCCGCGTGGGTCATGATGAAGACGGACATGAACGTGACGCGAAACCCCAAGCGGCGCAACTGGCGCCGGAACGACCTGGACGAGTAAATGAGCACGAGTGATTTCGAGGAGCGCGTCGTCACCGTCCCGCTCCGCGACGCCAACGACAAGCCGATTCAGGAGCGCGCCGACTTCGCGATGAAGATCGTCCGCGAACACCTCGCACAGCACTTCTCCGTCGACGAGGCGGAGGTCGTTCTCGACACCACGGTCAACGAGGCCGTCTGGGCGAACGGTCGCCAGAACCCCCCCGAGCAAGGTCCGCGTCCGCGCGGCCCGGTTCGTCGAGGACGGCGAGCCCGTCGTCGAAGCCGAGTACGCCGAGTAGCGTGTTACGGGCGACCTTCACCGGCTCGTCGTACGTGGGCGTGTTCGCCCGCGCGATCGACGACCTCCTGTTGGTTCGGCCGGACGTCGACGAGGAGCTCGCCGACGCACTCGGCGAGGAACTGGGCGCGGAGCCCCTCCTCACGACCGTTGGCGGCGCCAACACCGTCGGATCCCTCGCGACGGGCAACGAGAACGGAGTTCTCGTCTCCGCGCGGGCCACCGAGCGAGAGCAGTCGCGGATCGCCGAGGCCGCTGACTGCGAGGTGGGCGAGCTTCCCGGCGAGATCAACGCGGCCGGGAACGTCGTCCTCGCGAACGACTACGGTGCGTACGTCCACCCGGACCTCCCGCGCGAGTCGATCGTGACGATCAGAGAGACCCTCGGCGTCCCCGTGGTCCGTGGCGATCTCGGCGACGTGCGGACGGTCGGCACCGCTGCGGTCGCCAACAACACGGGCGTGCTCTGTCACCCCAAATCGACCGAATCGGAGCTCCAAGCGGTCGAGGAGGCGCTCGACGTGCGCGCCGATCTCGGGACGATCAACTACGGCGCGCCGCTCATCGGCTCCGGGCTTATCGCCACCGACGAAGGATACGTCGTCGGCGAGGACACCACCGGTCCCGAACTGGGTCGGATCGAGGAGACGCTCGGCTTCATCGACTGAGGCCGAAGCGCATCCGGTCGAAACACCTCCGCACCCCGGCGAATCGCGCTCAGTCCGGCGATTCTGCCCATTTTTTAAGCCTCAATGCCGAGTTGCGGGCAGTATGCCCGCCATCGAATGTCGGTCCCTGACGAAGTACTACGGCGACGTTCGCGGGATCGAAGACGTGTCGTTTGCCGTCGAGGATGGCGAGGTGTTCGGCTTCTTCGGGCCGAACGGCGCCGGAAAGACGATCGCGATCCGCACCCTCCTCGGGTTCCTGTCGCCGACGAGCGGCGGGGCCACCCTGATCGGTCACGACGCTCATCTCACGGGCGGGCGTCGCCCAACGGGTCGCGCTCGGCGGCTTGTTCGCGCTGTTCATGTTTGATTCGCTCGCGGCCAGCAGCGAGTACGCTCGGGTGGGGTCGATCAGCCCGACCGCTCACTACGACCCCTCCGCACTGCTCGTGAACGCCGAGTACGACACCGCCGGTGCAGCCGTCCTGTTCACGGCGACGCTTGCGCTCGTACTCCTCGCGGCCTTCCGGTTCCGGCGGGTCGACCTCGCCAGCTGACTGTGTGTTCGGTGGTGACGGATTCCGGTGCCTAGTCGCGACGGATTTCGACCGGAAATTCGGTCGCCTGTGGCGTTCCGTCGCCCTTTAGCCTGATCGGTCGCGTCCCGCTTTTTTAGGTAAGATACTTCCCTCTCCCTGCCGGATCGGAGAACATGAGTACCTACACGGTGACTGGACAGTTCCAGAGTCGAGACGGCTTCCAGCCGTTCACCAAAGACGTTGAGGCGGAGAACGAGGACCTCGCCCGCGAGCGTATCTACACCACGGTCGGGAGCCAGCACAACCGGAAGCGCCCCCAGATCGAGATCAAGGAGGTGTCCGCAGCATGATGGGCGGTGGGCAACAGCAGCTCCAGCAGCTCTCCCAAGAGCTGCAGGCGCTCGACGAGGAGATCGAGGCGCTCGAAGTCGAGATCGACGACCACCGCGAGGAGCAGTCTGACATCGACGACGCGATCGAGGCCATCGAGACCCTCGACTCGGGCTCGACGGTGCAGGTCCCGCTCGGCGGCGGCGCCTACGTGCGCGCCGAGGTCCAGGATATCGACGAGATTATCGTCTCACTCGGTGGCAACTACTCCGCCGAGCAGAGCGAGGAGGACGCCATCGACGTGCTCGGTCGCAAGCGCGACGCGCTCGACGACCGCATCGAGGAGACGCAGGAAGAGGTTGACGAGCTCGAGTCCGAGAGTCAGGAGCTCGAACAGCAGGCCCAGCAGATGCAACAGCAGATGCAGCAACAGCAGATGCAGCAGATGCAGCAGAGCCAGGGCGACGAGGAGTAACGACCGACCGTGTTCGACGGACTGAAAGACAAGCTCTCCGGGTTCCGGAAAGACGTCGAGGAGAACGCCGAAGTCGAGGAGCCCGCGGAGCAGGACGAGGCAGAGACGGGCGAGAGCCCCGCCGCCGAGTCCTCCGAGGACGCTCCGGCCGCTGAGAGCGACGCGTCGGCCGCCGAATCGCCGACTGAAGTCGACTCGGCAGCCGACGACGACGATGCGGACGCCGACGACAACGACCCGAGCACCTTCCAGCGTGCGAAGGCGTTCGCGACCGGGCGCATCATTATCGAGGAGGAAGACCTAGAGGAGCCGCTGTGGGACCTGGAGATGGCCCTCTTAGAGAGCGACGTGGAGATGAGCGTCGCCGAGCGCATCCTCGATACCGTCCGCGAGAAGATGCTCGGTGAGTCCCGCAAACAGGTCGAGACGACCGGCGAACTCGTCGAATCGGCGCTTCACGACGCCCTTCTCGACGTGATCGCCGTCGGACAGTTCGACTTCGAAGAGCGGATCGCAGAGGCCGACAAACCCGTCACCATCGTCTTCACCGGCGTCAACGGCGTCGGAAAGACGACGAGCATCGCGAAGCTCTCGGAGTGGCTCGCCGACCGCGGCTACTCGTCAGTGATGGCGAACGGCGACACCTACCGGGCGGGTGCGAACGAACAGATCCAGGAGCACGCCGACCGACTCGACCGGGAGCTCATCTCCCACGACCAAGGCGGCGACCCCGCCGCCGTGATCTACGACGGCGTCGAGTACGCCGAGGCGAACGACATCGATGTCGTCCTCGGCGACACCGCGGGTCGGCTCCACACGAGCGACGACCTGATGGCCCAGCTCGAGAAGATCGACCGCGTTGTCGCACCGGATATGACACTGTTCGTCGACGAGGCGGTTGCGGGTCAAGACGCAGTGAACCGCGCGAAGGAGTTCAACGACGCCGCCGAGATCGACGGCGCGGTTCTGACGAAGGCCGACGCCGATTCCTCCGGCGGGGCCGCGATCTCCGTGGCGTATGTAACCGGAAAGCCGATCCTGTTTCTCGGTACTGGACAGGGATACGACGACCTCACTCTCTTCGACCCCGAGGAACTCGTCGAGAGCCTGCTCAGCGAGAACTGAACCGGCAACGGCCAAGTCGGGCGATCGGTCTTTTCCGCTGTTTCAGCTACCCTTCCCCGACCATCCGGTCCTCCTCGTCCCACTCGCGCTCGCGTAGCTCGTACTTCTGGATCTTCCCGGTTGCCGTCGTCGGAAGTTCAGCGACGAACTCCACCTCGCCCGGAGTCTTGTAGTCAGCGACGCGCTCTCGAACGAACGCCTTGAGCTCCTCCGGTGTCGCACCCGCGTCGTCCGGGTCGCCGCTCTCCGGGACCACGAACGCCTTCGGGGTCTCGCCCCACCGCTCGTCGGGAGCGGGGATAACGGCCACGTCTGAGACGACATCGTGCTCGAAGAGGGTGTCCTCTAACTCGATCGAGGAGATGTTCTCCCCGCCAGAGATGATAATGTCCTTTTTTCGATCTTGGATCGAGACGAAGCCGTCCTCGTCGACGACGGCCAGATCTCCCATATGGTAGTATCCCTCCAGCCGCTCTGAGAACGCCTCTTCGGTGGCATCGGGCTTGTTCCAGTAGCGGTCCATTACCTGATTGCCCCGAACAACGATTTCGCCGATCGTCTCGCCGTCGGGAGCCACGTCCTCGCCGTTTTCGTCGACGACGCGCACGTCGGTACCGAGGTAGCCGATCCCCTGTGTCTTCTTGACCGCGAACCGGTCGTCCGAGTCGGCGTCAAAGTGACGCTTGGCATCCGATGTCGTCACGAGCGGCCCCGTCTCGGTCGCGCCGTACACGTGTTTGAGATCCCAGCCGAACTCTTCCTCAACGGTGCGGATCGTTGCCTCCGGCGGCGCCGCGCCCGCGGTGGCTGCCCGCACGTCGTTGTCGCCGGTCGTCGCGCCGCCGTGGTCGGCGTAGTGGTCGCCGAGCATGTTGAGCACGGTCGGCGCCGCACAGAAGTACGACACGTCCTCGGCGCGGATCCGGTCGAACACGGCCTCGACGTCGACGCCGCGGGTACAGATGTGACGGGCGCCCATCCCCGTGATCGCGTAGATGTGTCCCCAGCCGTTGACGTGAAACATCGGCAGCGTCCAGAGGTACACGTCGTCGTCGGTGATCTCCTGGTGGATGGTGATCAGGTAGGCGTGGAGCGTCTCCGCGCGGTGCGTGCGACAGACCCCTTTCGGATCGCCCGTGGTCCCGGAGGTGTAGTTGATGGTGATCACGTCGTCTTCATCCATCTCCGGGCGCTCGTAGGCGTCGGGATTCGCGTCGGCGAGCGCCTCGTCGAACGACTCCCAATCACCCTCGATCGCGTCGGCGTCGTTCGTGAGGAACGTCTCGGTTGGCACCTCCTCGCGAATCGCCTCGACGTTCGCGGCGTATTCGGCGTCGGCGTAGATAGCGTCGACGCCAGCGTCGGAGAGCATGTACGAGAAGTCGTCGGGCGTGAGCCGGTAGTTTAGTGGAGTGTGAACTGCGCCGATCTGCATGGCGCCGTAGGCGGCTTCTAGGTGGTAGTGAGTGTTCGGGTCCAACACCGCAACCCGGTCGCCCTTCTCGATCCCGCACTCTTGAAGCACGGCGGAGAAGCGGTCCGCGCGCTCGCCCAGCTCGGCGTAGGTGTACCGCGTCCCGTCAGTGGCGAGGACGGCCTCCTCGTCGGCGTAGTGGCGCCGTGCTCGGTCCAAGAAGTCCGTCGTTAGTAGCGGTTTTCGCATCAGTTTATCACTATCTATGATGGATAAAAGCGTTTGCGACCGACGCAAGGTGAGCGTCGTGACCGCTCCGGGCGCGACCGCCCCGGGTTTTTTAATCTGTCCGCCCGAGAGTGCCCCCATGAGCGATGAGTCCGACCAGACATCGATCACCGACGGCTACGTGGTCCCGATAGCCGGGCTAATGGCACTAATGTTCGCCCTAATGGCGGGGCTGACCGTCCCGCGCGCGCTCTCGGGTGACCCCGCAGACGCCGTGTTACCGGTCGGGTTCGCGGTCGGTGCGATCGCCGCACTCCGGTTGCGCCAGCGATACGCGGCGGCAAGCGCCGATCCGACCACCGACGAAACCTCCTAATGTCCGACGGCGGCCGTCCGGATCGATATTTAAACACTTCGTGGACGAATCGCACACGGCGACGGGATCAGAACCCTTAACAGTCGCACGCGGTTTTGATATGATAGCGGGATGGGATAGCCAGGAGATTCCGCCGGGCTCATAACCCGGAGATCGGTAGTTCAAATCTACCTCCCGCTACTTCTGGACGAACGCCACGCGCCAAGTCGTGGGTTCATTTCTCACCCTCGTTTCTCGACCCGTAGTCGTATTGCCGTCGTTCGATCCCAAACCCGGAAGCGATTTCCGTCGCGCCACCGTCCGGTTTGACATGGATTACGAATCGAGCCTCGACCGCGCGATGGAGGACGTTCCGGACCTCGGCGGCTCCGACGAACGGCTGTCAGTTCCGGACCCGGAGACACAGAAGGACGGTGCGTTCACCCGGCTGACGAACCTCTCCGCGATCGCCGACGCGTTGAGCCGCGACCCCGAACACGTTCACTCGAAGATCCAGCAGGAGCTCGGTACCGCTGGCCAGTACGAGGACGGGCGAGCCCGCTACAACGGGAACTTCCGCGAGCGCGACTTCCAGACTGCGATCGACTCGTACATCGAGTCGTTCGTCACCTGTTCTGAGTGCGGCCTGCCGGACACCCGGCTTGAGACCGAGAACCGCACGCCCATGCTTCGCTGTGAGGCCTGTGGTGCGTTCCGGCCCGTCGCCAAGCAAAACACCTCGAACACCCAACGGCAGGAGGAGGCGATCGAGTCGGGCAAGACGTACGAACTCGAGATCGTCGGCACCGGCCGCAAGGGCGACGGTGTCGCCGAACGCGGCGAGTACACGGTGTTCGTCCCCGGTGCACAGGAAGGCGAGACGGTCACGGCCTACATCAAGAATGTCTCCGGTAACCTCGCGTTCGCCCGTCGCGAGAACTAGACCGCTGGGACCGAAAACAGACGCGTTTCTCAGTCGTCGCACCGTTCTACTCCGCCACCCGACGGTTCTCCGTCCATTTTCAGATCACAAGCTACAGCGACGCAACGTTCGTTCGGACCGGCTATGAGCTAGCGGACCCGCCCGACTGCGATCCGATGACCAGTCTCCGACGCGTGTTCGCGTTCGAGGCGATTCGCGTCGTCGCCGACATCAAACAGCCGTTCGAGCTGACACTCCCTGCAGACGACGTGGTACCGCTCTTTCGGTGTCGGTTGCTCCATGAGGACGTACGGGCGCTACGGACCGTTAGTTACGCGTCCCATACCTGCGTCGAACCGATCAGTAGGCGAGTGGTAATCGCGACGGACCGCCTCCGGCGCTCTCGTCGCTCCGGTCCTCTCCTCAGTCGCCTCATCGGCTGCCGCTTCACTCGTTGCCGACCTGCCGCTCAAACCGGTCAAGCGCGAGTCCGAGCATGTCCGGGCTTACCGGCTGGTACTCCTCGCGCTCGTGGTCCGGGAGGTACTCCCGGACGCTGTTCCACGACTCACGCGCGTACCGGGCGTCGAGCAGGACGCGAACTCCGTGTTCGTCCGTCCCACGAATGACCCGGCCGACGGCCTGCCGGGCCTTCCGGACCGCCGGAACAGTGAGGGCGGTTTCGAATCCCGACTCGAACCGCCTGTCGTAAGCGGTGATCACCGCCCGCGTCCGCGGCCGCGCCGTGTTGATGATCGGGACGCCACAGACCACGGCGGCCGACAGACGGTCGCCGCGGTAGTCGACGCCTTCCGTGAGCGTGCCGCGGAGGCTCGTCACGAGGACCTTCCCGTCGCCCGCGAAGAAGTCGTCTTTCAGCGACTCCGTGGCGCGGTCGCCCGACGACTCGTCGAGCAGCACGGGCTTGTCCAGTCGTTTCGAGAGCGACTCGGCCATCCACGTCGCCTCCGCGTAGCTCGGCGTTCCGACGAGCACGTTCCCCTCACGGCTCGCTACCGCCACGGTCGCGTCGAGGTGCGCGAGTCGCGTGTCGTTCTCCTCGCCGGGTGCCCCGCGGTTCTGGTGAGTGAACTTCGGCGCGTCGACAGCGAAACTCGCACGGTTTTCGGGCGGGAACGACAGGCCGTATGTCCGCTCGACGACTGGCCGTCCGCGCTGTTCGAGGTGATCGAGCCCAGTCACCTCGCGGAACACGTCCATCGGCTCCAGTGTCGCGCTCATTAGCACGCCGCCGCCGAACTCCGCGAGCCGGTCGCCGATCGGTTCGCTCGGCAGGCAGTTGTACAGCGCGAGGCTCGCGTTGTACGCGCGCCGCCACGAGTCGGGCGGCGCCGTCTCGTCCCACGTCCGCTCCAGATCGATCGCCCGGAAGAAGTCATCGTGGCCCTCGCGGTACCACGCGTTGAGGGTGCGGCCGACGCCCGGCGCAGCGCGCTGTTTGTCCTCCTCCTCCAGCGAATCGAGCACGCGTTTGACGACCGCGCCGACCTGCTCCGCGCGGGCCCAGACGCGGTCACCGTACCCCTCCCGTTTCGCCCACGCCGTGATCTCGTCTTCACCCGGCTCTTCCGGGTCACGGAGGGGGACCTCGTCGTCATCGAGTTCGCGCATCGATGCCCGCCAGTCTGGGCGCTCTCGGTCCAGCCGCTCGGTCACGCGGCGGTCGAGCTCTCCGCGGAGATCCGCGTAAAATTCTCGGACGGACTCGATCTCGTCGACGCTCACGTCGGCGTCCTCCAGCTCGCCACGGACGAGTTCGGCGTCGTCCGACTCTGCGCCGGCCGTCTCGAACGAGAGCGGCTGGACGACGCGCGTGAGTTCGTTCTCCGCGTCACGGAGGCTGGCGTCGGCGACAGCGTCGCTCACGAGGTCGCGCACGCGGGGTTCGAGCATGTGGGCCTCGTCGCAGACGACGAACGTCGAGTTGTCCAGCAGCGCGCCCGTGAACGTCCCGGTCGTGACGGGGTCGAATGCGTGGTAGTAGTTGCCGATCACGACCTCGACCTCGGGGACGAGCGCACCCATGATCGAGTGCGGACAGGTGCCGTGGCCGGCGGCGAGCCGGACCAGCTCTGTCGGTCCGACGTGGCCGAGTTCCGTTACGTCGAACGGGACCGCCTCCGCGGGATCGCCGTCCTCCGGAAGGTCGTCGAGGAAGCCGGCGTAGAACGGGCAGAACTCGGTGCCCTCGAACTCCTCTGTGTCCGGTCGGTACGGGGTAGGATCGCCGTCAACGCTGAGGTAGTCGGCGGCGCTCGAATCACCGGTGGCCGAGCCGCCCCTGTTCCCCGAGTCCAACAGGCCGACCTGTTGGCTCTGTGCCTCGCTCACGAGGTTCGATGTCGTGGTCGCGCCACCGTCGCCGACGAGGTTTCGGGTGCGCTCGCGGAGCCCTTCACAGCGCTCGTACACGTTCTCGCGGTCGATCCCGCCGCGGTTCTCGCGAGCGTACGGGCACACGTCCGCCTTCCCGACGAGCGTGAGCCCAGAGACCGGGTCGTACCCATCTGGGAGGTCCCCGTTGATCGTTTCCAGGTCTGTCTCGAACTGGCGGAGCTGCTGTTTGACGCTCGTGAGGACGAACACACGCTCGAAGTCGGAGTCGGGGTCGCGAACGCGGTCGAGTCCGGCGGTGAGCGCGAGCATCGTCTTGCCCGTCCCGCACGCGCCCTCCAGCGCGAGGAAGCCGCCGTCCTCGGCGGCGTCGATCGCGGCGTCGATCCCGTCAGCCTGCTCGGGGTACGGCTCTGCGTGGCCGAAGAGGTCGGTCCACGGGGGGGCGTCTGTCACTGTGGCGGCGTAGCTCCCGATCGGAGTTAAACCTTGAGAGAGCGGTGTCGGCCGGGGTGATCTACCGAGTTGTCACCGCCGGTTGCGACCTACCCGACGATGTCGTGCAGGTCCGAGAGCCGATCGATCTCCCAGGTCGGCCAGACGTTCAGCTCCCAGTCGCGGCGGTGGGGGCGACGGATGAACGCGGAGTCGATGCCCGCGTTCTCGGCGGCGCGCACGTCGGACTCGTTGTCGCCGACGAACAGCGCGTTGCCGGCGTCGAGGTCGCCGAGCGCCTGTTCGATGTAGTGGGGGTTCGGCTTACGGAGCTGGAGCGAGTGGATTGTAGGCTCCCGGCCGTAGGCGGCGCCGAACCGCTCGAATCCGTCGAAGTGGTTCACGAGGAAGTCCACGGTTGCCTGCTGGTTCGAGGAGACGATTCCCATCTCTACCTCGAGGCTCTGTAGCTCGTCGAGGTCGTCGTAGGGGGTCTTACGCCCCTCGCGCGCCTCCTGCTGTTGGGCCTTCGAGACCACGTCGTCGCGGGTCCGCCAGAACGACCCCGGATCGAGGTCGTACGTCTGACAGACGGTCCCCACGCTGCCGGGGGTCGCGCCGATAGTCATGCGCTCTACGTCGTCCGGATCGGGCTCCTCGACGCCGCACTCCTCGAACGCGTCCCGGGTTGCATCCCGGAGCACGTCGAAGCGCGTGCGGCCTACGAGGACACCGTCGTTGTCGAACACGACGGTATCGTACGTCATAGGGACTGTCGTCGCCCAGCACTTAAAAGAGTTTCACCAATCTCGCGACACGTACGACGCCTTTTATATACATCCGTCCCGCGTCCCGCGGTATGCGCGTCAGTGTCATCGGCGGCAGTTCGGTTCCGGCCGAGACGGCAGCGGTCGCCGAAGAGTTGGGAGAACGACTCGCGAACCGCGGCCACACGGTCGTTTGTGGTGGGCTCGGCGGCGTGATGGCGGCGGTCTGTCGCGGCGCCGCAAACGCCGGCGGGGAGACGATCGGCGTCCTGCCGACCGGCCGGTGTGAGGACGCGAACCCGCACGTCACGACCCCGATCGCGACCGGAATGGGCCACGCCCGCAACGCGCTCGTGGTGATGAACGGCGACGCCGCGATCGCGGTCGACGGCTCGCACGGCACGCTCTCGGAGATCGGGGATGGCGCTCGCACACGGGCGGGCGGTCGCCGGGCTCGACACGCACGACATCGAGGGCGTGGAGGCGGTCGCGTCGCCGGCGAGGGCGATCGACCACGTCGAGAACGCTGTCTGAGGGGAATAAGAGAAATCACGGACGGTCTACAGGCGGAGCAGGTGGAGTGCCTCGGGGTTCGACCCCAAGGCGATTTACCAGGTGTCGTGGAACGTGTCGAACTCGATCGAGTCGAGCGGCTTCTCGCCGATCGCGGCCTCGTACTCGCCGGGGGTCAACATCGGCTTGTGGAACCGGGGGCCGTCGTCAGTCGTGATCCGGGGACAGCCGGTGTTGACGAACGCGTCCATGTCGAAGTTTCGGAGGCGGTCCGGCGTCACCTCGTCCATCGTGATCAGGTAGGCGTTCTCGTTGTTCTCGACGATCTCTTGGGCCTTCTCCCAGCGGCCTTGACCGATCTTCGTACAGAAGATGACGCCCCACTTCTCGGCGCTCATCGCCTTGTGAACCGAGGCGTAGCGCTGCTTGAGGAACTGGTCGTGTTCGGCGACCGAGACCGCGTTGTTGACGGGGTCGGCGATGACGACGCGCTTGTCGGGGTGCTCCATCGCGAGGCCGACCGGGTGGAACTTCCCGCCGCCGACGTACAGCACCTGCTCGGCGTCGATGTCCGCGGAGGCGTAGTTGCAGCCGAGCACCTGTCCCTCCTTCGTGAGACGGTCGTCGCCCCGGCGGGTGTGGACCTCGTAGCCGCGCTCCTCTAACCAGTCGGTCATCTCCTCGAACCGGTTCATGTGCTGAGCCGTCGTGACGAGCCCCCACGTCGGCGTCCTCTTCTGGAGATGCGAGTTCTTCCTCCAGCGCGTCCTCCATGATCGGGAACGGGTCGACGTTCGAGAACAGGGGAACGTAGACGATGCTGTCGGACTCCTTCATCGGCGTGTGACCAAAGTGGACGAACACGTCGGTCCGGCGCATCAGGTACGTGTCGAGGTCGCAGGCGCCGTAGCAGGGTTGGCCGGACAGCATGAAGGTCACGTCGTCGGGCGCGACCTCGCGGAGATCGTCGGCGACCTTCGGGCCACGGCGCTTGAGTCCCTCGGGGAACTGGAGGCCGACCTTCGACGCGTCGCGCTCCTCGATAGCCTCGACGATCCGATCGAGTTCGTAGTCCCACTCGCGGTCGTGTTTCAGGGCCATCCCCGTCTTCGTGAGGTCGCCCTCCGTGGAGTCGCTCATATCGACGAATTGTGCGGCACGACGGTTAAACGGCGCGTTCGACCGTGAGTTTCGTCCGTGAGGTTCGTGAGGTTCGTACTGTCACAGCGCGTCCAACCCTCAGAAGTTGTTTCCAGTGAGCAGTCGGCCCATCCACGCCCGCACGCCGGGCAGTACCGCGTCCTCCTCGACTGCGACGGGGTCTCGAGCGACATCGATGAAGACTCGTCCCTCGTCATCGGGCTCGGTGCTTTCACGGGTCCAGACGAGACGCCCATCGGAGTCGGTTGCGGCCGCATCGCCGCGAACTTCCCACCCGGGCGCACCGCGGACAGTCAGCCGATCGGCACCGAGATACCGCACCCCCTCGCCGCCGATGACGAAGGGGACCTGGGGAGATGCAGGCGTCAGTGGCGTGAACACCACGACGCCGAGGTACCGCTCCGTGGCATTCGGGTCACGGTAATCGACCAGCAGCGCGTTCCCGTCGATCCGGGCGTCGACATCTCTCGGGTCCGCGATTCCGTCGTGAGCCGCCTCGACAACGACCATGCGCCGGAGGGACTCGTTCGCTGCAAGCGCGTCGCCGCCGGCCGCGAGGTCGACCCGCGCCTCCCACGTTGTCGACCCGTTCTCGTGGAGAGTGACGATCAGCGAGCTCTCGTCGGCAACCACCGACGTACCGTCGGGTGCCGTTCGGTCGAGATCGCAGACGCCGCACACCGGCGTCGGCGGTGCGCGCGCGTCGGCCGCCGGTGCGGCGGTGATTCCTGTCACGAGGAGGAAAATCGCCGTCGCCGCGACGAGGGTTCGGGGATCCATGATCCAACCTCTGACGCAATCGCCAAATAACTCACGCGCGGACCGACGCAGCGTGCGATCCCGTCGATCAGAGGGCCGTGCCCCTCGCCCGAACCGATCGCTGCCGCGGCCGACGGATACAACCCCCGAGCCGACGAACGCGAGACACATGACCGAGATCCCGCTTGAACACGTCCACGTCGCGCCCGACAACGAGTCTGGCACAGCCCCCGCCGTCTTCGTGCTGCACGGTCGCGGCGCTGATGAGGAGGACCTGCTGCCGGTGGCGCGACACCTCCCGGACGGGCTCCACGTCGTGAGCCTGCGCGCTCCCGACCCGCTACAGGGCGGGTACACGTGGTACGAGCTCGACCTGTCCGCCGGCGGGCTCGAAGCGAGCCAGCCGGATGCGGCGGACTTCCGGCGAAGCCTCGATCTGGTCGCCGAGAGCGTCGACGCCGCTGTCGAATCGTACGACCTCGATTCCGACCGGCTCGGCCTGCTCGGATTCAGTCAGGGGGCGATCACGAGTCTCTCGCTCGTGTTGGAGGACCCGGACCGCTACGCGTGGATCGTCGCGCTCCACGGCTACCTCGCGGACGCGCACGCCGACCTCGAACCGGACGGGATCGAGGACAAACCGGTGTTCGTCGGCGCTGGCGCCGGGGACCGCGTGATTCCGGAGTCGCGATCGGCCGCCGCGGCCGACCGGTTCGACGAGATCGGCGCCGCCGTCACCCGGGGGAGCTACCCGGGCGGTCACGGAATCGGCCAGCAGGAGCTGAGCGATGTCGTCGCGTTCGTGGAGTCACAGATCGCGAAACACGAGTGAGCGGGAGACCTGTGAGCGGGAGACCTCTCAGCGCGATCGGGATCCACCGATCCCCGTGGACACCCCCGGCTCCGGCAGGTTAAAACCGATCCGTCCCGAGAATTGGATATGAGCGTCGAACAGGCCTCCCCCGACGAACAGGCCGCTATCGAGGACCTCGGTCGCAATCTCGGCGATCGTATCGCCCAGACACAGGAGTACGAGCGGTTCGAGGCGGCTCGCGAAGCGGTCCAGCGCGACGAGGAAGTCCAAGCGAAGATCGACGAATTCGAACAGATCCGCGCAGAGTTCATGCAGGCTCGAGAGACCGGACAGGCGACGAACTCCGGGCTCCAGAAGGTGCAAGAAGCTCAAGACGAGCTCCACTCGATGGCCGTCATGAGCGAGTTCCTCGATGCACAGGAGGATCTGACCGACACCCTCGAAGCCGTGAACGAGGCCATCTCGGAGCCACTCGCGGTCGACTTCGGCGGCGAGGCCGGCGGCTGCTGTCAAGACTGAGCCGCTTCGCCTCCGTCTCGTCGTTCGGTTTCGATCTCCATCCCGTTTTTTATCAGTGATTGTGCCCCACTCTGCTCCGTGATAGCCGTGGCTGGCGGAAAGGGCGGAAGCGGGAAGACGACCACCACGCTGGGGCTCGCGCGGGCGCTGTCTCGACGGGGCGCCCCCGTCGTCGCCGCCGATGCCGACTGGGATCTCCCGAATCTCGCGCGGTTGGCGAGCGCGACCGACGGGGATCGCGAGCCCGCTGCGGACGCGCCGACTGTGGTCGACGCGATTCGGACTGAAGGACAGATCCGTCCCGATCGGCGGGCGCCAACGGTGCTTTCGGCGCCAGACGAGCCCGCAGACGTCGATGCGAGACGAATCCTCGGCGCGCTCGCAGAGTCGGTTCCCGACGATTCGCCGACCCTCCTTGACTGCCCGGCGGGGGCGTCGCCCGACGCCGCAGCGCCGCTCCGGGTCGCCGATCGGTGTCTCCTCGCGACGCCCCTTCGGCGGGCCGCGCTACGAGACGCCGCGAAGACCGCGGCCCTCGCGCGTCGGCTGGACTGTCTCCCGGTCGGCGTCGTTGCCGTTCGAGCCGAGTCGGTTCCGACAGGAGTCGGTGACCTGCTCGGCTGTCCGGTTCTTGGACGGATCCCGCCGGCCGAGGCAGAGCCGTTGGCGTCGTCTGCGGTACGATCGGCGTACGACGACCTTGCTCGTCGACTTGTCGACGAACACGGTGCGGATCGGTGGCGGGTCGCGTGATCCGAGGACCTCGTTCGAACCGGTCAGAACGGCTAGAACAACGGAAACGACGCAAACGGGGGCGTCCGGTATGAACGCAGGAGCCGCCTCGCGTCGCGCCATCGTGACCCACCGACAGAGCCAAACCTCCGGAGCCGGCAGCGCATGTATGGAGACGCTCCCGACCGGAATTTCCGTGCTGGACCGGGAGTTCGGCGGCGGGCTCCCGAGCGGCAGTGTCGTCGTGTTGAAGGCAGACCCCGCGAGCCAGTCGGAGCTAATTGTGGACCGGTTCTCCCGTCCACGGGCGTGTCGCTACCTCACGACGGTGCGTTCGGCTGACGCGGTCAAGGCGATCCTCACCCTCGGCGGAGAGAGCGAAGGCGACGGTAGTGGAGGCGACGCGGAAACCGTCGTCGAGGAGACGGACCGCGAGGACCCGATCGATGACGTGCTGGCGACCGCTTCGGACCTCCCGGAGGGCGCCACCCTCGTCGTCGACTCCGTCGAGCCGCTGGAGGCGGCTGACCGGTCGCGGTACGGTTCGTTTCTCACCGAGCTCCGCCGACACGTCGATGATGCCGGCGGGATCGCGGTGGTGCACGCTTTCAAAGGGGGAAACGGGCAGAACCGAGTGGTCACCGAGCAGGTCGCGGATGTGATCTTCGACCTCCGAACGACTGTGACCGGTACGGAGATCGTGAACCGCCTGATCGTTCCGAAGTTCCGTGGCGGCGCGGCGCTCGAAGAACCCCTCAAGCTGAAGCTCACAGATACAGTGTCGGTGGACACGAGCCGCGACATCGCCTGACTCGGCGTCGGTGACGACGCGACGACTTCACACCGACAGAACCGACGCCGCGGCAACGACGAGAACGCCAACGAGCACCGCGGCAGTCGCCCAGTTCCGCGGTCGGTCGAGTGAGCCATACGGCCCACCTTTCCGTGAGAAGAGGTACCCCGCGTAGACGACGAGCGGCGCCAGCGTCGGCAGGGTCGAAACGTTGAGGACGCCGGCGACGCCGGACAGAAGTGCGATCACGATCGTAGCGCTCCCAGCGCTCGCGGCGACGACGAGGTCGTCACGCGCACGTTCGATTTCCATGTCTCTCAGTGGGTCGACCGCAGTTCAAAAGAGATCGGTTCGCGTTCGCGCGGGCGGTTCGACCCGCCCGACTGGAAGATCGGTTACTCCTCGTCGATCTCGTCGACGATCTCGTCGGCGTCAACGTCGACGTCTTCGAGCGCCTCCTCGATGTCTTCGGCGCCAGCGCCGCCCATGCCGCCCATCATGCCGCCGAGTCCACCCATGCCGCCGCCCTCGATGACTTCCTCGACGACGACGCGGTCGAGGTCGAGTCGGCTCATAAGGTCCTGGGCGATCTGCTGCTTCTGGAACATCCACTGCTGGTTCATCTGCATCGCCTGTGTCGCCGTCACGTAGAGGACATCCTTCTCGACATCCTCGGTCTCGACGACCTCCTCGCCGTCGTCGTCCTCGGAGACGGTCTCCTCTTCTTCGGTGACGGTCTCGATCCGAACCTCAGGCGCCTCCTGGAGGTACATCCCGAGCATGCCGGCGGCCTGCTGTTCGCGGTCCTCGATCGCCTCGAGGATCTCGTACTCGTACTCGAGGTCCTCGCCGGCCAGCGGGTGGTTGAAGTCGACGCGGGCACGGCCGCCGATAATCGTCTCGAGGTAACCCTGACGGTTATCGATCTGGACCTGCGCGCCGGGGTAGCGGCTGTCCTCGGGGATCTTGTCGGCCTTGACGGTCTCGACCTCGTCGGGGTCGTACTCGCCGAAGGCGTCTTCGGCGGGCACGTCGACGACGCCCTCGTCGCCAACCTCGGCGCCGATGAAGGCTTCCTCGACGGACGGGAACACGTGACCTGCGCCGAGCGCGATGACGCGAGGCTCGAACTCGTGTTCCTCAGTGTCGATCTCCGCGTCCTCGGCGACCTCCTCGTCGGTGGTGTCGATGACACGGTCGTCGTCGGCGGTTCGAATCGTGTACGCGACGCGCACGAAGTCGCCGTCGGCGAGTCCCTCGGTTTCGGTCTCGGCCTCGTCTGCGTCCTCGGCCGCGTCCGCTTGCTCCTGATCGCTCATACCCTGAACGTCTCCTGTTACACCCTTAAGGCGCACGGTTCGATCCGGAGCGATGACGGCGCGGAACGCGGCCGTCGAAGCGGAGCGATCGGGCCCGAGGCTGCAGTGAGCGCGTCCCACCGTGCTTAAGAACTATCCCGGCGGATCCGGTGGTATGTACGAGGTCGAGATCAAGGTATCCGCCGACACCGACGCTGTCCGGAAGCGACTGCGGGCGGCCGGCGCTGAGCGCGTCGATGCCCGCCGTCAGCGCGACGCGTACTACGACGCCCCGCACCGCGACTTCGCCGAGACGGACGAGGCGCTCCGGGTCCGACGCGAGACCCCACTTCCGGACGGGATCGGGGCGGAGACCGAGGCGGTGTCGACCGCGGACCCGACCGCAGAAACGACGAAGCTCACGTACAAAGGCCCCCGCCTCGACGGGAGGTCGAAGACGCGCGTGGAACACGAGACCGCCGTCGACGACGGCGAGGCGATGGCGGGCGTGCTCTCGGGGCTCGGGTTCGAACCGGCTGCGGTAGTCGAGAAGCGCCGCGAGTTCTGGTCGTTCGCTGGGTTCACCGTCACCCTCGACGCGGTCGACGGCGTCGGCGAGTTCGTCGAGATCGAGCGGGAGGTCGACGACGAGAGCGCGATCGAGGCCACCCGTGACGAGGCGCTGGAGGCCCTCGACCGGCTTGGACTCGACGGCGATTCGCAGATACGCACGTCGTACCTCGGGCTGATGCTGGCCGACGGCGAGGAGGCCGACTGAGCCGCCGACGGGTGACTACTTGCCGTCAGGCGGCTACTCCCCGTCTTCCGGCCGCTTCTCCGAGAGCACGGTCCGATCGAACTCGCAGACGAGCACGTCGTCGCCGTCCTCAACGATTTTGAACGCCTCCACGTGCATCGTGACGATGCCGCGTTCGCCGTCGCTCGTCTCCCGCTTGTCGGTGACGGTCGACTGGGCATGGATCGTATCTCCGTGGAACACCGGATTCGGATGCTCTACCGCGTCGTACGAGAGGTTCGCGACGATGGTACCGTCGGTCGTCTCGGGGATGGACACGCCGACCGCGAGCGACATGGTGTAGAGCCCGTTAACCAGCCGCTCGCCGAACTGCGTCTCCTCGGCGAAGTCGGCGTCGAGGTGGAGCGGCTGCTGGTTCATCGTCATGTCGCAGAAGCGCTGGTTGTCGGCCTCGCTTATCGTCCGTCGCTTCGCGTGTTCGATCGTCTCGCCAATCGTGAACTCCTCGTAGTAGCGTCCGGGCATGGGACTACCGTCTCCCGCGGGCGTCAAATTGCTACCGTTCCTCCGATCAAGCGGCACGCCAGGCGGTGCGCGTCTCTCCTCCCTCTTGGCCGGCGTCGCCGTCGGGACGATTATGTCGGTGGGGACGGACCGCCTGACATGGCACGACGAAGCCTGCTGTTCTCGCCCGGTGACCGCCCGGAGCTCATGCGCAAGGCCCCGGGTGCCGGCGCCGACGTGATCTGCTTCGATTTGGAAGATGCAGTCGCACCCGGTCGGAAGGCCGAGGCTCGCGAGCACGTCCGCGCGGTGCTCGCCGACCCCGACTTCGATCCCGACGCGGAGGTGTGCGTTCGGCTCACCGCGTCGGGCCCTGCCGCCGACCTCGACGCCCTGATCGGAGCGGGGACGGGGGACGAGGACGGCCCCGACGACGCCGAGGGTCCGATCCGACTCGACGCGGTCATGCTCCCGAAAGTGGAGTCGCCCGAGCGCGTCGACAAAGTTGCCTCACTCTGTGCGGACCGCGGACTCGACCCGGCCGTGTTCGCGTTGGTCGAGACCGCGGCGGGGATCCTCTCGGCCGAGTCAATTGCGGCCGCCCCGGCGACCAATGTGCTCGTCTTCGGCGCGGAGGATCTCGCGGCTGACGTGGGCGCGACCCGCACCGACGAGGGGACCGAGGTGTTGTAACGCCCGCGAACACGTCGTCCTCGCGGCCGGTGCCGCCGATATCGACGCGATCGACACGGTGTATACCGACTTCTCCGACGCGGACGGGCTCCGCGAGGAGGCCGCGTTCGCGCTCACGCTCGGCTACGACGGGAAGCTGGCAATCCACCCGGCACAGGTCGAACCGATCAACGCGGCGTTCACGCCGGATCCCGAGAAGGTCGAGTGGGCCGAGACGGTGCTCGACGCCCGCGACGCCGCGGACCGGGACGCACGGGGCGTTTTCGAGGTCGACGGCGAGATGATCGACGCGCCCCCTGATCGCGCAGGCGGAACGGATCGTCGAGCGCGCCGCCGCCAGCGATCGATAGGGCATCGATCGAGACAAGAACCGAACCGTCCGTCACAGTTAACCACGATCCCCTGGGAGACAGATGTATGACCGGCCAAGCCAACCCCTTCGAGAGTCTCCAAGAGCAGGTCGACGACGCCGCAGCGTTCCTCGACGCGTCACCGGGCGTGCTCGACCGACTGAAAAACCCTGAGCGTGTACTAGAGACGAACCTCACTATCGAGCGCGACGACGGATCGCTAGAGACGGTTCGCGCGTACCGATCGCAGTTCAACGGTGACCGCGGGCCGTACAAGGGCGGTATCCGATATCATCCCGGCGTCACCCGCGACGAGGTGAAGGCGCTGTCGGGATGGATGGCGTACAAGTGCGCCGTCGTCGACATACCGTACGGCGGCGGGAAGGGGGGGATCGCGATCGATCCCGCCGACTACTCCGAGGACGAACTCGAACGGCTCACCCGCGCGTTCGCGACCGAACTCCGCCCGCTGATCGGGGAAGACCGCGACATCCCCGCGCCGGACGTCAACACCGGCCAGCGGGAGATGAACTGGATCAAAGACACCTACGAGACCTTAGAGAACACGACCGCTCCCGGTGTCATCACCGGGAAGGCGCTCGACTCGGGCGGCAGCGAGGGGCGCGTCGAAGCCACCGGCCGCTCGGTCGCGCTCTCGGCGCGAGAGGCGTTCGACTGGCTCGACCGCGATATCGCTGGCGCGACGGTCGCCGTCCAAGGGTACGGGAACGCGGGCTCGATCGCCGCCGCGCTGCTCGCCGACCTCGGCGCCGACGTGGTCGCGGTCTCCGACTCCTCCGGTGGCATCCATGCCCCCGACGGGCTCGACCCCCGGGCCGTGAAAGCCCACAAGGTCGAGACCGGCTCCGTCAGCGGGTACAGTGACACGGAGTCGCTCACAAACGAGGAGCTGTTAACGCTCGATGTCGACCTCCTCGTGCCGGCCGCACTGGAGAACGCGATCGACGGCGACCTCGCCGCCGACGTGAGCGCCGATGTGATCGTCGAGGCCGCGAACGGGCCGCTCACCCCTGACGCCGACGACGTGCTCGCCGAGAAGGACGTGTACGTCGTCCCCGATATCCTCGCGAACGCCGGCGGCGTCACCGTCTCGTACTTCGAGTGGGTCCAGAACCGCCAGCG